>AACY020300562.1_pt1 | contig 18151 bp, 18 predicted proteins | sample 267378 | NCBI WGS metagenome assembly AACY02 (sample SAMN02954345, study PRJNA13694) | marine metagenome | biome: aquatic; feature: ocean; material: water; isolation source: isolated as part of a large dataset composed predominantly from surface... | reverse complement strand
ACAACCGAGGTAACCAATGCCGCCTGCATAAATACCACGGCGGGTCGGCTCCAGTTCGGCAATTATTTCCAGGGCACGAACCTTAGGGGCGCCCGAAACTGTTCCTGCCGGTAGACCGGCAAGCAGCGCATCAATGGCGTCATGATCTTCATCAAGCGTTCCACCCACCTGGGACACCATGTGCATCACATGGGAGTAGCGCTCGATCACAAACTCTTCCTCAACTTCCACCGAACCAATTTTGCTGACACGACCAACGTCATTACGGCCTAGGTCGAGCAACATGAGATGCTCCGCACATTCCTTGGGGTCATGTTGAAGTTCTTTGGCCAACATTTCATCGGAGGCTTGGTCGTTGCCCCGTGGTCTTGTTCCGGCAATCGGCCTGAGCGTCACATGGTTATGGGATACACGGACTAGGATTTCTGGGCTTGAGCCAACAAATTCGCGCCCGCCATTGCGTACATAGAACATGTAAGGAGAGGGGTTGGTGGTCCGCAGGGCTCGGTATAACGCAATCCCGCCCATGTGGAATTCTCTCGAAAAACGTTGGCTTGGCACCACCTGAAACACATCGCCAGCAGCAATATAAGCTTGGGCTTTGACCACCTTTTGCTCAAATTGTTCCTGGGTCATGTTGCTGGTGATGGTCGGGTTCTGAGGAACCATGTCGTCATGCTTCATGGCTGGGACAGGTTGTGCGAGTAACGCGAGGATTTTCTCAAGCGCCAAATCAGCTTGGTCTTTGTTTCCCTCGTCAACAAGCTGGATCACATGTAGCTCATCTCGGGCATGATCGAGAATCAAGATTTGTGTGGGCCGCACGAAACGACCAAGCGGCACATCATTGGGCGTTGGTGGTGCAAATTTTAGCCTCGGCTCAAGAAGCGACACGGCTTCAAAAGCCATGGCCCCATAAATTCCCAACGCCATTGGTGGCGTGTCCCCAGGGAGCGAGGAGGGCAAATGTGCCCATAATTGGCGCAACGCCGTGAGGCCATCCTCATGGCACGGAAGACGTGCCCCCTGGCCGTCAGTTAACGTAACTTTATGCTCTGTGATTTCCAAAATACGATCAGGGCAACGGGCCAAAACTGAATAACGCCCTTTATTGGCGCCACCCACCACGGATTCAAACAAAAACAGGTCGCCATCATCATTCTGAAACCGCAACAAAAGACCCACAGGTGTGTGAAGGTCTCCAGGAAGGATGGTATGTTTTACGGTTAGTGCCGTGTTGCCTTGATCACTCATGATGCTCACTGACTGAAGCGGGAGAGAGCCTGCTCAAGGTTACCAACCAAAATTTGTGGGTTTTCACGTTTTATCAATTCATCAAGCAGGTCATTTTGCCCCTCACCAATAAGTTCCGAGGAAACCGCATCAACCAATGCTTGGGTGGGCTCGCTGTCACCTGGCGACAATGAGGAAACCTTAATCAAAACAGCCTGGTCATCGCTTATCCGGAAAACTTGAGGATCATCTTCTGACAACATGCGCGCCACAAAATTTGGTGGGTAGATCTGACTTAGTTCGACCCGATTTTTTGTCTGCGGATCAAGACCAGCAAAATTCCCCAAGCCCTCCGTGATGGCTTGCTCACGCACGTCACGGGTTTTTGCAGCACTGGCATCTTTGGCCACCTGTTCCCTGACCTCATCGAAAGTAGCCGGTCGCGCATCGGTAACTGCCAATTTGGACACAAACACAGGAACAAGGTCGTCACGCACGAAGCCAAGGGGTTCATCACCAGGCAACTGCGTCACCACAAGATCAATAATGGAAGCATCATCGGTCCCAAGACCTTGGGCAATGGCAGCCTGTTCCAACGTTGTTTCGTCCAACGTGACCCCAGGGATATTGGTGATGTCTGAAAGTTTTGTTCCTGAAGCGACCATGTCGTCGATTTCGTTGAACATCCCATCCAACCGCTCTGGCAACAGATTTTCCGCCAACTGGGCCCGGATCTCATCGACAACATCATCAAATAATGGTGTGACCGGTGGTATGATCCGTTCCACCTTGAAGATCAACTGGCCGAGGGCCGTTGTGATGGGTGCACTGACTTCGCCTTCGCTCAAGGCAAAGACTGTATCTGCAACATCCAATGGTAAGCTTTCACGCGACCGCGCGTCGAGTTTTAGCCCAATGGCACCCTCCACATTGTCCATGGGCGTATTTGCTTTTATCTGCGCGATTACATCATCACTATTGGCATCGGCATTCATGCGGAATTGAAGAATATCGCGTGTTTCAGAGGTTCCGAAAAGTTCGCCCTGCTCAGCAAAGAATGCTTTCAGCTCCTCCTCGGAGAAGCCTGCTTTGATGTCTTGAAGCAGCTGATCTTTATCTATGGTTAACACCTGCATTTGGTGGGTGGCCGGCTGTTGATAACTATCCTTATTGTCTTCGTAGAATGCGCGGATTTCTTCTTGATCAACGGGCTTGCACGTCAACTGAGACGACTTTTTCCACATAAGTTGCCTGAAGGTTGTTGTTGGCCCAGAGAAAGTTGGCCACCGCCTCGCTTGACCCGCCGGTGCGCATCAAAAAATTACCAAAGGCATCTTGTTTGAGGCTAAAGCCCAACACTTGTTGTGCCTCTTCCTCGTCAAAACCATTGCTTCGAAGGGTGGCAACAAACAAATCTTGAGAGAACTTACCATCTGCACCCTGAAAATCAGGCATGTCCAGAATGGTTTTGGCAATCAATGAGGCCGGGGCAGCGAAACCATTTTCGTTGTAAAAGTTTTCAAGCACAGCCTGGGCCGCCAACTCTTGAGCAACCCCCTGATCAAGACCAATCTGGCGTGCTTCGGCAATGGAAATGCCCCGACCTTGCTGGCGCTCAAGACCCCGTCTGGTTCGCTCAAACGCCCTGACATATTCATTTTGGGAAACCGTAATGTTTTCGCCTTCCACCACGTTTGACCCACCAGTGACGGCAAAATCACCAATGCCCCAAATGGCAAAGGAGATAACAAGCAGAACAATGAGGACAGCGGCATATTTAGATGATGCCCATTTGCGAAGACCGTGGAGCATGAAACAATCCAGTTATTGAAGATCAAGGCGACTAGCACGTGTCTTGCCACGATTGTGAGCAAAACGTAAATGTCCCTAGGTGATGAGCGGTGGAGGGGGCAAGATGGCCAAGAAAATTGTCGCTGGAAATTGGAAGATGAACGGGATGTCGGACGACATCCAATTGTTTGCCGATTATTCCAAAAGCATGAACGTGGTTGACCAATTGGATGCTGTTATTTGCCCACCATTTCCGCTGCTAGGTCAGGCACGGTCATCATTTCATGAGAGCCTCTTGATCGGCGCGCAGGATTGCCACCATGACGTGGCCGGGGCCTATACCGGTGATATCTCTGCACAATTGCTGCAACAAATGTGCTGTTCCTACGTGGTTATTGGTCATTCTGAGCGGCGCCAGTATCATGGCGAGACCAATGACATGGTTCGGCAAAAGGCTCTGGCTGCGCAGAATTTTGGGATGACCCCCATGATCTGCATCGGTGAGAATTTTGATCAGCGTCAAGCCGGCGAATGGCAAGCCACCTTGCAGGAACAATTGAACATCTTGGCGGATGGCAAGGTTGATTTTGCCAATCTTGTGGTTGCCTATGAACCTGTATGGGCCATCGGCAGCGGTGCACGCGCAGAAAATTCAGATATTATTGAGGCGCATGCCTTTATCAGGTCACAATTGGCACAAATGACCGATAATGAAGGCGATATCCCACTTCTTTATGGCGGGTCTGTAAAACCAGACAATGTGGCGGAGCTTTCAAGACTTGCCAATGTCGATGGGGCGCTGGTTGGCGGCGCAAGCCTCAAAGTGGGAGACTTCTCGCAACTGGTTGAGGCATTCGGCGCCACGTTGTAAGGACGGGGCTTGAGTTGTTGGCAGGCTTCATGTCTCGCCCGGTTTTGGTTGGTGAATTATGCAAGAAATTTTAACAATTGTGCACATTATTATCGTGGTGTTGCTTATCGGCGTTGTGCTGCTTCAGCGCTCTGAAGGTGGCGCCCTTGGCATCGGCGGCGGACAAAATGCCTTTATGTCCAGCCGTGGTGCTGCAAATGTCATGACCCGGACCACATCTATTCTGGCGGTTTTGTTTGTTTGCTCGAGCCTTGGCTTGGCCTTGATTGCAGGAACATTCAAAGACGGCACCATTGTTGATGAAATCGAGAAGCTTGAAGAATCATCACAACCGGCCGACCAACAAAATACGGTGCCATCTGCGCCGGCCATTCCGTTAAACGATTAAACTTGGAGCCAAGCGCTGCCATGAATGACACGAAGACCAGATTTATCTTCGTCACCGGCGGTGTTGTTTCTTCGCTTGGCAAGGGAATTGCCTCTGCAGCCCTAGCTAGCCTCCTGCAGGCGAGAGGTTACAAGCTCCGCATTCGTAAGCTTGACCCATATCTCAATGTTGATCCGGGCACGATGTCGCCATACCAACATGGTGAGGTGTTTGTGACTGATGATGGCGCGGAAACCGATTTGGATCTGGGCCATTATGAGCGCTTCACTGGTGTGGATGCACGCAAGAGCGACAACGTTACCGCAGGGCGCATATACCAGACAGTTTTGCAAAAAGAACGTCGCGGCGATTATTTGGGCGGCACCGTGCAAGTGATTCCCCACGTCACCAACGAGATCAAATCATTTGCTTCAGCAGATCTGGAAGATTTGGATTTTATCATCTGTGAAATTGGCGGCACGGTTGGTGACATTGAAGGCTTGCCGTTTTTCGAAGCCATCCGGCAATTGGGCCAGGAGCTTGGCCGCGAACGCGCCATGTTCATTCATCTTACCTTGCTGCCCTATATTGCCGCGGCTGGGGAGCTTAAAACCAAGCCAACGCAACATTCGGTCAAAGAATTACGCTCCATCGGCATTCAGCCTGACATGCTGGTTTGCCGTTCCGACCGCGCCATGCCCGAAGATGAGCGGCGAAAAATTGCTCTATTTTGTAATGTCCGACCCGAAGCCGTGGTCAATGCCCTCGACGTGCAAACCATCTATGAAGTTCCCTTGCGCTATCATGAAGCCGGGTTGGACCGAGAAGTTCTCAGCCACTTCAGAATGGGCGAGCGCGGGCTCGAATTATCCCGTTGGGAAAACATCGTGCAGGCCATCAAAGCCCCGGAAGGCTCTGTTCGCGTGGCCATCGTGGGCAAGTATACGGAACTTCCCGATGCCTACAAATCTTTGATTGAGGCCCTGCGCCATGGCGGCATTGCCAATAATGTGGACGTGGAAATCGTTTGGAAAGAAGCTTCTGTTTTTGAGGCATCTCATTCATTGGTGGAATTGGAAGAGGTGCATGCCATTCTGGTGCCTGGTGGCTTTGGTGAGCGTGGTTCCGAGGGCAAAATCGCTGCTGCCAAATTCGCGCGTGAACATGATGTTCCTTATTTCGGCATATGCTTCGGCATGCAGATGGCCGTGGTGGAAGCCGCGCGTCATCTTGCGGACATTGAAAAAGCAAGCTCCACGGAATTTGGTCCTTGTGAGGAGCCTATCGTTGGCTTGATGACCGAATGGGTTCAGGGCAATGAACTGCAACAACGTGGGGCAGGGGATGATGTTGGTGGCACCATGCGTCTTGGGGCTTATGATGCGATGCTTAAAAAAGGCACCCATATTGCTCAAATTTATGGCCAGGAATCGATCCAGGAACGTCATCGCCATCGCTATGAGGTAAATGCGGCCTATGCGGAAAGACTTGAGGCGGCTGGCCTTACAATTTCCGGCTGGTCGCCTGATGGTCGTCTGCCAGAGACCATCGAATATACCAACCATCCTTGGTTCATCGGCGTCCAGTATCATCCGGAATTAAAATCTCGCCCCTTTGCGCCACACCCGTTATTTTCCTCATTCATTGAGGCAGCATTGCGCCAATCACGTTTGGTCTAGGAGTCAGATGATGCAAATTGGCAATATCCATGTGGGGAATAATGAGCCGCTTGTGGTCATGGCAGGACCTTGCGCCATGGAGAGCATGGACCATGCGTTGATGATGGCCGAGGCACTTAAAGACCTTTCAGAAAAGTTCTCTATACCTCTGATTTACAAGTCAAGTTTTGATAAGGCTAATCGAACTTCTGCCTATGCAGACCGCGGTATTGGCATGGACATGGCCATGTCCGTTTTCGATCGAATTCGGTCAGACTTTGGCCTTCCCGTGATGACCGATATTCACTTGCCGGAGCAATGTGCCGAGGTTGCGCCCCATGTGGATGTTATCCAGATCCCCGCATTTCTTTGTCGGCAAACTGACATTTTGGCGGCAGCGGCGGCAACAAAATGCGCCATCAATATCAAAAAAGGGCAATTTTTGGCGCCTTGGGACATGAGAAATGTTGTTGAAAAGGTTCGGGCCTTTGGTTCCGACCGCGTCATGGTCTGCGAGCGTGGTGCGAGCTTTGGCTACAACACCTTGGTCACGGACCTTCGTGGATTGGCCATCATGAAGGATGAATGCGCTTGCCCCGTGGTGTTTGACGCCACCCATTCGGTTCAACAGCCGGGTGGACAGGGATCAAAGTCTGGCGGACAGCGCCAATATGCGCCCTTGCTTGCCCGTGCGGCGGTATCGATTGGCGTTGCCGCCGTTTTCATGGAAACACATCAAGACCCGGACAGCGCTCCTTCCGATGGCCCCAACATGATTCCCTTGGACCGCATGTCTGACGTTCTTGAGGATCTTCAACATTTTGATCAATTGGCCAAATCAAGGCCAATTCCATCCCTGAACCAGAGCTCGTAAAGGAACTTTCCGCATGGCCGACATTTTTGATATCCGCGCCCGTGAAATCATTGACAGCCGTGGCAACCCAACTGTCGAGGTTGATGTGACCTTGGAAGATGGAAGTTTTGGCCGTGCAGCGGTGCCATCGGGGGCATCGACAGGCGCCCATGAGGCCGTGGAACTAAGGGATGCCGAGAACCAACGATATGGTGGCAAGGGCGTGTTGAAAGCGGTTGATGCGGTTAATAGCGAAATCTTTGATGCGCTTGTTGGCTTGGAAGCATCCGAACAACGCGATCTTGATCAAAGCATGATTGATCTTGATGGGACCGAGAATAAAAGCCGCCTTGGTGCCAACGCAATACTTGGTGTGTCGCTTGCCTGCGCAAAGGCGGCGGCGGCCTCTGCTGGCCTGCCGCTCTTTCGTTATGTCGGCGGCATCAATGCCCATCACCTGCCTGTTCCCATGATGAACATCATTAATGGTGGCGCCCATGCCGATAACCCTGTGGATGTTCAGGAATTCATGATCATGCCCATTGGCGCCAGCAATATGGGTGACGCTGTTCGCATGGGTGCGGAAATTTTTCATGCCTTGAAAAAAGCCCTTAAATCCGATGGCCTGGCGACGGGTGTTGGCGATGAAGGTGGGTTTGCCCCGGACCTGGCATCAACCCGTGCAGCGCTCGATTACATTGTGAAAGCCGTAGAACAATCCGGCATGCGCATGGGCGATGACATTGTTTTGGCGCTAGATGCGGCATCCACCGAATTTTACCATGACGGCAAATATGTGCTGGCAGGAGAGGGCCTTACCCTCGATGCGCAGGGTATGGCGGAATATTGGTCCCAATTGATTTCCGATTACCCGATCCGCTCCATAGAAGATGGCATGGCAGAGGATGATTGGGATGGTTGGAAAATCACAACCGATTTAATCGGCAACAGGTGCCAGCTGGTTGGTGATGATCTCTTTGTGACAAACCCGAAAAGACTTGGTGAGGGAATTGCCAAAGGCCTGGCCAATTCCTTGCTGGTGAAAGTGAACCAAATCGGCACGCTGACCGAGACCATTGAAGCGGTCCAATTGGCGCAGCAAAACCGCTATAGCTGTGTCATGTCCCATCGTTCAGGGGAGACAGAAGACAGCACCATTGCTGATCTTGCCGTCGCTTTGAATTGTGGTCAGATCAAAACGGGCTCTTTGGCTCGCTCTGACCGCACGGCCAAATATAATCAATTGATCCGCATTGAAGAAATCCTTGAAGGTGGCGGCTTTTATCCCGGACCTGCAATTTTTGCGCATTTGTGATAGAATCAAATTGTTGGTGATTTGTTGCCAGAATGAATTTGGTTGTTGGGTGTCATAAATGGCTAACGCGTTTGTTGCTTCTCGTTCGGGAAAAAATGCACTGACTTTGCTGCTGAGCTTAGCAATCGTGTATTTTCTTTATCATTTTGTTCAAGGTGATTTGGGTATTGTGTCCATGCTCAGGTCTCAAAAGCATTTGGAAATAGTCACCCAGCAGCACGAAGATTTGGTGATCCAAAGACAGCAATTGGAATTGCGTAATGCTTTGTTGGGCTCCAATGGAAACCCAATCGACGCGGATCTTTTGGATGAGCAGGCCAGAAAAATTTTGGGCCTCGCCCACCCGGATGAGTTGGTCATCTACCCAGATTAACCAGCGAGCCGCGCCCGCCCATGCATTTATTGCATAGGTGATTTGCGGGGCGGCGGTTATATTTCTCGATATTTTTGTTGTGATTGAGCATTCAAACCCATACGTAAGAGGAAACAGTCCTTGAGGGAGGGCGCCCATGGCTAACACCAAAAAAGCGTCGGCCGTGAAGCCGACGGATCAGATTTCTGCCGCCGCTGAACTCGGCCAGGATGACTTACTCTCCTTTTATAAAGACATGTTGTTGATCAGACGTTTTGAAGAACGTGCCGGTCAAATGTATGGCATGGGCCTTATTGGTGGTTTTTGCCATCTTTATATCGGTCAAGAAGCCGTGGTTGTGGGCATCCAAGGAGCCCTCAAAAAAGGTGACCAGGTCATCACAGGTTACCGCGATCACGGACATATGCTTGCTTGTGGCATGGACCCAAAAGGCGTGATGGCCGAATTGACCGGCCGCGTGGGCGGTTATTCCAAGGGCAAGGGCGGTTCCATGCACATGTTCTCCCGGGAGGAGAATTTTTATGGTGGCCACGGCATTGTGGCCGCGCAGGTTCCCCTTGGGACCGGTGTGGGTTTTGCGAATAAATATCGTGGCAATGACCATGTATCGGTTGTGTATTTTGGTGATGGCGCCGCCAACCAGGGTCAGGTTTATGAGTCATTCAATATGGCAGAGCTTTGGCAATTGCCGGTTATTTATGTGATTGAAAACAACCAATATGCCATGGGCACGTCAGTGGAACGGGCATCCTCGAACACCAAGCTTGCTGATCGCGGTTTAAGCTTTTCCATTCCAGGTGAACAAATTGATGGGATGGATGTGCGCAATGTCTATGACGCAGCTCATAAGGCCGCGGCTTGGTGCCGTGGTGGTAATGGCCCGATTATCCTTGAAATGAAAACATACCGTTATCGCGGTCATTCCATGTCTGACCCAGCCAAATACCGAACCCGTGATGAGGTTCAAAAAATGCGTGAAGAACGCGACCCCATCGATCATCTTCGGGAGGAAATTATCGCCAAGGGATGGTTGGATGAGGACGGCTTCAAGCAGATGGATAAGGATGTTCGTGCGGTGGTCACTGAAGCAGCCGAATTTGCCCAGGAAAGCCCCGAGCCACCTGTCGAAGAATTGTACACCGATATCCTGATTGAGGAGGCTTGATATGTCAGTTGAAATCCTGATGCCCGCTTTGTCTCCGACCATGGAAAAAGGAAAGTTGGCCCGTTGGCTCAAAAAGGTGGGTGAAGAGGTTAAATCCGGTGACATCATCGCGGAAATAGAGACCGACAAGGCAACCATGGAAGTGGAAGCTGTTGATGAGGGCATCATCACGTCGTTGTTGGTTGAGGAAGGCGCTGAGGATGTTGTGGTAAATTCCGTTATTGCCATTTTGGATGGCGATGGGAGCACGCCTGCGCCGACCCCCAGCCAAGATGCCGCCGCGACATCGCAGGGTGTGGCAGCACCGGCCGTTATTCAAGCGGCTGCAGAACAACCCGCCCAACAGCTCAGTGCAGAAGATGTTTCTGGGCAGGAACATACGGTTCGCGAAGCACTTCGCGATGCCATGGCCGAAGAAATGCGCCGGGATGAAGATGTTTTCGTGATGGGCGAAGAAGTGGCCGAATATCAAGGTGCGTACAAAATCACCCAAGGCCTTCTTGACGAGTTTGGTGCCAAGCGCGTGATTGACACGCCCATCACCGAACATGGCTTTGCTGGACTCGGTGTTGGTGCCGCCTTTGCAGGCCTAAAGCCCGTTGTGGAATTCATGACCTTCAACTTTGCCATGCAGGCCATTGACCATATTGTGAACTCCGCAGCCAAAACACTTTACATGTCTGGTGGCGCCATCAATTGCCCCATTGTGTTTCGTGGGCCTAATGGTGCTGCTGCCAGGGTGGCCGCGCAACATTCCCAGGATTATGCGGCTTGGTATTCGCACCTGCCGGGCTTGAAGGTTGTCATGCCTTACACGGCATCGGATGCGAAAGGCCTACTCAAAGCAGCCATTCGCGATCCAAATCCCGTGGTCTTTTTGGAAAATGAAATTCTCTATGGACGAAGCTTCCCAGTGCCCGACGGCGATCACTTGGTTCCCATTGGCAAGGCGCGCCTTGCAAGATCCGGCACGGACGTGACGCTGGTAAGCTTTGGTATCGGCATGACCTATTGCGAGCAGGCGGCTGAGATCCTTGCAGACATAAATATTGATGCGGAAATAATCGATCTGAGGACATTGCGGCCGCTGGATATGGGCTCGGTCATTGCGTCCGTGCGCAAAACACATCGCTGCATCACCGTGGAAGAGGGCTTCCCCCAAAATTCGGTTGGCTCAGAAATTTCTGCACGGCTCATGGAACAGGCCTTTGATGATTTGGATGCACCTGTGCTTCGGATCACGGGCAAAGATGTGCCAATGCCTTATGCTGCAAATCTTGAAAAACTTGCTTTGCCCAATGTCCAGGAAGTGGTCGATGCGGCAAGGGCTGTTTGCTACCGCTGAGGTGAAACATGTCTATTGATATTCTCATGCCCGCTTTGTCCCCAACCATGGAATCTGGGAAACTTTCCCGTTGGTTGAAAAATGTTGGGGATAGAGTGTCTGCGGGCGATGTCATTGCAGAAATTGAGACAGACAAAGCCACCATGGAAGTAGAAGCCGTAGATGAGGGCATCTTGGCGGTTCAAATGGTGGGTGCAGGTGCTGAGAATGTGCCCGTAAACAGCCTAATTGCCCGGCTTGCCGAAGAGGGTGAGGATGTAAGCGACGTAAGCCAAAGCGCTGATGGTCCCAAGCCCGAAGCACCAAGCACCGTTGCCACCTCCTCAGCACCATCTGCTGCAACAGTTGAAGTGGCTGTTGCGTCAATTGCTGCCACAAAATCTGGTCATGAGGGTCGGGTAAAAGCATCACCTTTGGCTCGTCGCATTGCCAAAATGAACAACATTGATTTGGCACAAATTCAGGGTTCTGGCCCCAACGGACGCATCATCAAAGAAGATGTTGAAACAGCCCAGACAAAATCTTCGACCCAACCCCCCAAGCAGGTCGTAAACCCACAACCTGCCGCAGGCATGGTGCCCAAGGCGTCGGCTGAACCTGAGATCATGCCATTGGACGGCATGCGCAAGACCATTGCCGTACGCCTTACCGAAGCCAAGCAGACAGTGCCCCATTTTTACCTGACCATTGATTGCCGGTTGGATGACTTGCTGAGCGCGCGCAAGAACATGAACGCTCACCTCGATGGTGTGAAAATTTCTGTGAATGATTTTATCATCAAGGCCATGGCCTTGGCGCTACGAGATGTTCCTGATGCCAATGCACAATGGGGTGGGGACCATATTATTAAGCTCAAGCAATCGGATGTTGCCGTGGCTGTCGCGATTGAGGGCGGTTTGTTTACGCCCGTTATCCGCGCTGCGGAAGGTAAAGGCTTGAAGCAAATTTCCCAGGAAATGAAGTCATTGGCCGAGCTGGCTCGAAACAGAAGACTGACCCCAGATCAATATGCCGGTGGTAGCACGTCTATTTCTAATTTGGGCATGTTTGGGGTCAAGAACTTCCAGGCCGTGATCAACCCGCCCCAAGCAACCATTTTGGCTGTTGGTGGTGGCGAGGAGCGTTTGATCCCAGTAAATGGTCAACCTGTCGTGGCCAACATGATGACGGTAACGCTTTCATGTGACCATCGGGTTGTGGATGGCGCTCTTGGTGCCCAACTTTTGCAAGCATTCAAACATTATATCGAAACACCAGTGGCGTTGGCATTATGAGCGATGAATTTGATTATTTGGTGATTGGCGCAGGCCCCGGCGGCTATGTCTCTGCCATTCGCGCTGCCCAGCTAGGTCTTAAATCTGCAATCATTGAACGAGAGCATTTTGGAGGCATTTGCCTCAATTGGGGATGCATACCGACCAAGGCATTGCTGCGCTCAGCTGAGGTTCTGGAGTTCCATCATCACGCAGCCAATTATGGCGTAAAGTCATCAGGTGCGACCGCAGATCTACCTGCGATGGTTAAGCGTTCGCGTGATATTGCCAAACAACTTAACCAGGGTGTTCAGCATCTGTTGAAAAAGAACAAAGTCCAGAGTTTCATGGGTTCGGCAAAACTCACAGGCGCTCATGAGATTACGGTCACAGATAAGGATGGTACAACCTCCGCGCTCAAGGCCAAAAAGATTGTGATTGCGACAGGTGCGCGCGCCAGGATTCTGCCTGGCATGGAACCTGACGGGGACAATATCATGTCCTACCGGGAGGCCATGGTGGCCGAGACCATCCCAGCCCATCTTGTGGTCGTGGGTACCGGTGCCATTGGTGTTGAGTTTGCAAGTTTTTACCGAGCCCTTGGCGCAGAAGTCACATTGGTGGAGATGCTGGATCGCATTCTTCCCGCCGAGGATGCCGAAATTGCCGCCATGGCTGCCAAATCGTTTGAAAAACGCGGCATGAACATCAAAAACAATGCGAAGGTTTCTGGTGTGAAGAAAACATCTGGAGGCCTTGAAATCACAATAGAAACCAAGTCCGGCGAAGAGCAAGTAAAAGCATCTCATTTGCTGAGTGCTGTGGGTGTCGTTGCCAACATTGAAGATATTGGCCTGGAGGATTTGTCCATTGCCACGCAACATGGTTGCATCAAGGTCAACGCACAATGCCAGACAAATATCCCACATATTTATGCCATTGGAGATGTTACCGCTGGCCCATGGCTTGCCCACAAAGCTTCCCATGAAGGCGTGATTGCTGCTGAGCATGCGGCAGGCCAACATCCCCACGAGCTTGAAAAGTCACGTATTCCTGGCTGCACCTATGCAAACCCGCAAATTGCGTCCATTGGCCACCATGAGGAATCAGCAAAAGCAGCCGGTTATGAGGTCCGTGTTGGGCGTTTTCCATTCATGGGCAATGGTAAGGCCCTGGCGCTCGGTGAGCCTGAGGGCATGGTCAAAACAATTTTTGATAAAAAGACCGGGGAATTGCTTGGTGCCCACATGATAGGCGCAGAAGTAACCGAACTTATTCAGGGCTTCGCGGTGGCGATCGGTTTGGAAACAACCGAAGAAGATTTGATGAATATTGTGTTCCCACACCCAACCCTGTCAGAAATGATGCATGAAAGTGTGTTGGGTGCCTATGGTCGTGCGATCCATATCTAATATATTGGTCATCCATGAACCGACATCCTGAAAAAGAACACCGACAAGACCGACTGAGCGTGCCGCGCCCGGATTGGATACGTGTGCGTGCCCCCGGTGGCGGTGCCTTTGCGGAAACGCGCAACATCATCAAATCACAAAAGCTTCACACGGTTTGTGAAGAAGCCGGATGCCCAAATATTGGTGAATGCTGGGCCAAAAAACATGCCACCATGATGATCATGGGTGAGGTATGCACCCGGGCATGTGATTTTTGTAATGTGGTCACGGGAAAGCCTGACAATTTGGACGCCTTTGAACCGGCCCGGGTGGCAGCTTCGGTGGCTGAGCTGGGCCTTCGGCATGTTGTGATCACCTCGGTGGACAGAGATGATTTGTCTGATGGTGGGGCTGAGCATTATGCCCAGACCATACGCGCCATTCGGCATCGTCTGCCCGATTGCACGATCGAAATACTCACGCCTGATTTTTTGCGCAAACCAGGCGCCATGGATGTGGTGATGGCGGCTGGACCAGATGTGTTCAACCATAACCTGGAGACTGTTCCATCGCTCTACCCATCGGTGCGTCCCGGGGCCCGATACTTCCAGTCATTAAAAATTTTGGAACAAGCCAAGCAGCTTGACCCAAATTGTTTCACCAAATCAGGACTCATGGTGGGCCTTGGTGAGGGGCGCGATGAATTGTTGCAGGTGATGGATGACATGCGCATCGCTGGCGTCGACTTTTTGACCATTGGCCAGTATTTGCAGCCGACCAAGAAGCATCATCCTGTGTTGCGCTATTATGAGCCAGAGGAATTCCAGGAACTTGAGCAACTTGCCAAGGGTAAGGGTTTTCTGATGGTGTCGGCTTCCCCGCTCACAAGATCAAGCTACCATGCTGATGAAGACTTTGAGATCATGCGGGAAAAAAGAAGAGCCAAAGCCGTTACGAGTTAGATGCCAAGCCGCAGTGAACAAAAATTTTTGCCCTTCCGCGCCGCCGACATGATCGCTCTGGTGACTGACGTGCGCAGCTACCCGCAATTTTTGCCTTGGTGCCATGCGGTGCGCATCCGCAAGAATTGGCAAGATAGTGATGCTCAAGGTTTTGAAGCTGACATGGTGATCAAATTCAAAATGTTCACCGAAACCTTTACCTCTGCCGTTGAGAGCAACCATGCCGAGGGCAGGGTGGATGTGTCCTATGTGAAGGGTCCCTTCAAACATCTCCAAAATTCCTGGGTGTTCCAGGATGTGAATGGTGGGTGCGTACTGGATTTCCACGTGGATTTTGCTTTCCGCAATTTCCTCCTACAAAGCGTGGTGACCGCTTTGTTTGATGAGGCCATGGCAAAAGTCGTCGGCGCCTTTGAAAAACGCGCCCACGATGTTTGCTTAAAGGTGGGTGAGGATGTGGCGGCCAAGTAACGCCAATGCCTGGTCGCAAGCTTGCGACCTGATCTCATCACGATCACCAGGAAACACAAATTTTCGGACATCATGAATTACGCCCATGGCTGTTGCGATATAGACAAGCCCAACAGGTTTTTCTTCGCTCCCGCCACCAGGTCCAGCGATGCCGGTGATGGAAACGGCAAGGCAGTCATCGAAAGACGCCGAGCAGCCCGCTGCCATTGCCAATGCCGTTTGCTTGCTCACCGCGCCATTGGCCTCAAGACATGAGGCGGGCACCGATAAAAGTTCCTCTTTGGCCTTGTTGGAATAAGTAACAAAACCTCCAAGATATACATCTGAACTGCCGGCAATGGCTGTGATTCGGGCGCCAACCATGCCGCCGGTGCAACTTTCTGCTGTGGCGAGAAGACATCCACTGGTTCGGGCAAGTGATAGCAATTCTTCCGGCTTCATGATGTGCTGTCTCCAACCAGGGTCGCCACCGCCATCGCGGCCAAACCTTCACCGCGACCGGTAAAGCCCAACTGTTCTGTGGTGGTGGCCTTGACGTTAACGCGATCAGTATCCGCACTTAGAATTGATGCAATTGACGTTCTGATTTCCTCTCGATGTTTGGAAATTTTTGGCCGCTCTCCAATAATCGTGACGTCCGCATGGCTGAAGCACCAACCTTTCTTCTCAGCAAGTTCGACAACATGTCTTAAAAATTTGTCCGATGAGGCACCTTTCCACTGGGGGTCACTCGGTGGAAAATGCTGACCAATATCTCCAAGGCATGCAGCGCCACAGATGGCGTCTGTGAGCGCATGGAGCAGAACATCTGCATCAGAATGGCCAACAAGGTGATAACCACATGGTATGTAAACACCACCAAGCCAGAGACCATCTCCTGCTTCCAACTGATGCACATCAAAACCCTGACCGGTTCTTATCCCATGCCCTTGAAATTCACGTTCCATTGCCTGCCAGTCCTCTGATGTGGTGACTTTAAAATTCTTCCGTCGGCCTTGCACCGCCTGCATGTGATAACCTGCTTGCAACATGATCGACGCATCATCAGTTGCCGTTGCGGGCAGGGGCTCCAGCAACTTTAAGTATGTTTGATAGGGCATGGCTTGGGGGGTCTGCATGGAAAAGATATGCGCACGGTCCACGTCCGACCAGCCATCCTCTTGCTTCATGCGTAGGCTATCAACCATGGGCATCACCGGCACCACCACATGATTTTCCTGACAATGGGCAATCACATCATCAATTAATGAATGATCCAGGCCACAGCGTGCCGCATCATGCACCAACACATAATCGGGTTCAAAAGGAGCTAAGGCCTCCATGCCATTGGCCACCGAAGCTGCCCGGCTATCACCACCGGCAACCTGATGAACATCCTTGGGCAAATCCAGGTTGCTCCCGCTTGGTCGGACCACCATGATCGTGGTGACACTTGGATGTTCACGAAATATATGAACACATTGGTCCAGCATGGTACGGCCATTGGGAAGCGTTAAAAATTGTTTTGGTTTTGCTGCCCCCAACCTGGTGCCGGAGCCAGCTGCAACAATGATGGCAGCGACATGCTTCATATTCTTGGTTGCCCCCCGCGTTTGATTAAGGCAGATCTGAGACTTCCATGCATAAGGCAAAGGCATGCCAACTTCCAAACAAGACAAGCAACAAAAGTTTCAAGAGTTGGGATTCAAGCACCGGGTGCTCTTGGCGCCACTTTCCGGCGTGACTGATCGGTCCTTCCGCTCCATGGCATGTCGTTGTGGGGCAGGTGGGGTTGTCAGCGAAATGGTTGCTGGCAGTGAATTGGTGACCGGCCGGGCAGAAAGCTGGCGACGCTTGGGCTTTGATGAAAGCCATGTGGGCCCCAAGATCGTTCAGCTTGCCGGCAGAGATCCTGACATCATGGCCCAGGCGGCCATGGCTTTGGAGGAAATTGGGGTTGATCAAGTCGACATCAACATGGGTTGCCCCGCCAAAAAAGTGACCGGTGGTTATTCTGGGGCGGCCTTGTTGAAAGATTTGGATCTGGCGGCAGGCATCATGAATGCCGTCCGTGACGCCGTCAGCATCCGTGTGAGTGTGAAAACAAGGCTTGGTTGGTGCAGGCGTGACACCGCGCCCAAAATAGCTCAATTGGCCGAATCCGTTGGCTTGGACATGATCACTGTTCATGGCAGGACGCGCGAAGAATTCTACCAAGGACATGCCAGTTGGTCCGACATAAAGGCAGTCTCCGAAGCAACCAGGCTTCCCGTTGTGGTAAATGGTGACATCACGAATGGTGACAAAGCCATAAATGCCTTGCGCGAAAGTGGTGCCCAGGCTGTCATGGTGGGGCGAGGTAGCCTCGGGCAGCCATGGATGTTGCAAGAAATTGCCGCGCAACTTGATGGGGTTTCGCAACAAGTTTTAAGCAACAACCAGAAACATGAATTGATCATGCGTTTTTACGAAGATGAATTGGACGAACATGGACCCCAACAAGGCGTTCGGACAGCCAGAAAACATCTGGATGCATTTGTCAAAACAGCAGGTGGCGACCCGGATCTGCGCAATATTCTGCTTCGGTCAAAAGAACCATGCGAGGTGCGGCAGGCACTTGGTCAGCTCTATGCGGGTCATTGATCATGTTTGAACATGTGTTCCGATCATTTCCTGAACCATTATTGTTGCTTAACCGCCAGGGGCAGGTATTTGATGCCAACAACAGCATGTTGGGCATCACGGGCACGTCACGAACATCGCTGCAGGCAATGGAATTTAAACAATTTTGTAACAATCATGGCGATTTGGTCAGGGCTTTTGAAAAAGCTGCCCATGAAGTGGCCATGGTGCGCATCAGAGATGTTCAACTTCAACTTGGCGGCCAATTGCATTTGTTTGAACAGGTAACCTTCATGGGCCTGCAAGGCGATGAGAATGGGGTCGCGGTGATGTTTCGTCTGGCCGGTTCGGAACTGGAATCTGGTTATTGGGGCAAGAAAAATTTGGAGATGGGCGCCTATGGCATGGCCGCTGTTTTGTCACATGAGGTAAAAAACCCACTTTCCGGTATCCGGGGCGCGGCACAATTGCTCGCCAGCAATGCGAGTTAGAAGACAGGGAG
>AACY020308246.1_pt1 | contig 18175 bp, 12 predicted proteins | sample 267378 | NCBI WGS metagenome assembly AACY02 (sample SAMN02954345, study PRJNA13694) | marine metagenome | biome: aquatic; feature: ocean; material: water; isolation source: isolated as part of a large dataset composed predominantly from surface... | reverse complement strand
TCCGCAGGCGCGCGGAACAGGCGCTCTGTCGCGATAGAAGCGTAGACTTTCGAGGTGTTCCAGAACGGATGGCAGCGATGGTTCACGCGCATGAACACCTGCGGGCCAGTCGTCGTCCGCGGCTTGCTCAGCCGCCATGGGCCCCAGGCCTGCCGCCCTTCGACGCGGGTCGTGCTCGCGTCGCTCGACTGGTCGAGGAATTCGACGTAGAGCCGTTCTCGCAGCGCGTCCGGGTCGTCTGGATCGCCTGCGTAGAAGGTGAGCGAGAGGAATTCGCAGGCGCGAAGCTTGCGCATGTCGCCGGAGAGGATGACCTGGTCGTCCTGGGTCTCCGTCGAGAGGATGCGGAAGTCGTCTACGACGGGAAACCAGTAGGGCTCCCAGCGCTCCAGTTGCGGCACCAGCGCGCCGATCAGCATCACGACCACGACGAGGAAGAACGAACTCTTGATCGCGAGGTCCGCGCGGTCGGGTCGATTAAAAGACATGAAACAGGTCCTTCCAGTCGTTCAATTTCGCCGCGCCGAGCGCCGCGCCGCCGACGAAAATCCTCAGGATCCAGAGAAACCTTCGGGCGACCTGACCCATCAAGCGCTCGAGCCGATGCACGCGCTCGTTCGCAGCGGCGATGATTTCTCGAGTTTCGCGCAGATCACTTGAGGACATCGGCGATACCCCCCTGCATCGCGAACTGGAGGAACGCCGCGAGGAAGCCGCCGACCAGCAGCCTCAGCAGCCATGTCGAGTGGGTCATCAGGCGACCCATGCCGTCCTCGAGCACCTTCAGCCGCGTCTCGACCGTGCGGATCGAGACCCGCACTTCGCCAAGATCCTCCGCTCGACGGATCCGCTCCTCCTGGTGATTGTCGGCGATGTCCTGAATGCGGTCCTGAAGACGATCGAGTTCGGCCCTCAGGTGCTGCACGCTGATCTCGTTCATGCTGAAATGACCCTGCGTCCAAGGGTGGGCAGGTCTTGGAAACCCCGCCGAGAAGCGCCGGACAAAGGCGGCGCAGAAGCGGATTTACTCAAATTGGATTGAAATTGCGTGAAAGGCGCAGCGGCGGGGCTCTGAAAAAAGAAGCGCCGGGCGAATACCCGGCGCAAGTCTGACAGGGAGGAAGACCGACGAACCGCCGCGGTCCGCCGCGTCATGAGTAGAGAATAGCGGTCTTCACGCGGTCCGCCTTGATCCAGCGCAACGGCGTGGGGCATCGTGCGCCGGAAACGCAAGGCGCGTCGGCGCGTTCATGAAGGCGTCGGAAGGTCCGCAGCTCCTTGGGAAAGCGAAGGTCATGTCCCGTCTCGTCGTAGCCTCGAACCGCACCGGAACGCCGGGCGGCAAGCGAGCCGGCGGGCTCGCCGTCGCCCTATGGGACGCGCTCGTCGAGAAGGGGGGAGGGGTCTGGTTCGGCTGGTCGGGCGAGGTGACCGAGCGCGAGTCCAAGGGCGTGCGGGTGGTCTCCGAGCCTCCGGTCGATTTCGTGCTCGCCGACCTGACCGAGACCGAACACGCCGGCTACTATCTCGGCTACGCGAATAAGACCCTGTGGCCCGTCTTCCACTACCGCGTCGACCTCGCCCGCTTCGACGACGGGGATTACGAGGCTTACGAGGGCGTGAACCGCCGTTTCGGGCGGCTGATGGCGCAGCAGCTGCGCAAGGGCGACGTCGTGTGGGTGCACGACTACCATTTCCTGTTGCTGGGCCAGGAGATCCGGAACAACGGTTGGCGCGGGCCGATCGGCTTCTTCCTCCACATCCCGTTTCCGGCGCCGGAGGTGTTCGCGGCCCTTCCGGCGCATCAGCGTCTCGCCCGCGGGCTCGCGGAGTTCGATCTGGTGGGCTTTCAGACCCCGCAGGATGTCGAGAATTTCCGGCGCTACATGCAAGAGTATCACGAGGCTGAGGAACTCGGCGAAGGCGCGCTGCGCGTCTTCGGGCGCGACGTGCATGTGGAGGCGTTCCCGATCGGGATCGATCCGAGCGACTTCGCGGAGCGCGCGGTGAGCCCGGAGGGCCGTGGCGGGGCGGAGCGGCTCGGTCGACTGCTCGAGAATCGCGCGCTCGTTCTCGGCGTCGACCGGATGGACTACTCCAAGGGTCTGCCGCAGCGGTTGCAGGCCTTCGGGCGTCTGCTCGACGACAACGAAGATCTGCGCGGCAGCGTGACCTTCATCCAGATCGCGCCGCCCTCGCGCGAGACGGTCGACGCCTACCGGGATCTCCGAGAGGAGCTCGACAAGCTCGCCGGGCGCATCAACGGCGATTACTCCGATCTCAGCTGGACCCCGATCCGCTACATCGCGCAGAGCTATCACCGCGAGCTTCTGGCCGGTCTCTACCGGCTCGCCCGGGTCGGGCTCGTCACACCGCTGCGGGACGGGATGAATCTCGTCGCGAAGGAGTTCGTCGCGGCCCAGGACCCCGAGGATCCTGGCGTCCTAGTCCTCTCCGAATTCGCCGGCGCCGCCGCGCAGCTGGACGCGGCGCTTTTGGTCAACCCGCACGACATCGGCGGGATGGCGGAGGCGATCCGGCGCGCGCTCTACATGCCCTTGGAGGAACGCAAGCAGCGCTGGCGGCGCCTCTACGAATCGGTCACGTCCGAGGACATCGCGTGGTGGCGCACGCGCTTTCTCGCGGCGCTCGAAGCCGTGTCGCCGCCGGAGCCGGCCGAACCTGCGGCGTTGGAGGAGTGACCCGCGACGACCTCGCCGGGTTCCGCCTCGCCGCGGGCGACGCGCTTTTTCTCGATTTCGACGGGACGCTCGCCGAGATCGGCCCCAATCCTGACGCGGTGTATCCGCCGAGGACGACGGCCGATGACCTCGCCCGGCTCGCGGCCCGGCTCGGCGGCGCTCTCGCTGTGCTCAGCGGACGAGACCTGCGGGATCTCGCGAAACGAACGCCCGAAGGCCTTTGGCGGGCCGGCGCGCACGGGCTGGAGGCGGCGGCGCCCGGCGCGCGCCCCGCCGCCTTCGCGCCCGAAGCGCCCGCGGCCGTGGTCGCCCCGCTCGACGCCCTCGCGGCGTCGCGGCCGGGCGTGCGCGTCGAGCGGAAGGGGCCGGTGACGGCCGTGCATTTCCGCGCGCGGCCCGAAGCCGAAGCCGCCTGTCTTTTCGCGGCGGAGGAGGCGGCTGCGGCGGCCCCCGACCACGTTTTCCAGGCCGGCAAGATGGTCGTCGAGGTCAAGCCGCGCGGCGCGAACAAGGGCGTGGCGCTGCGCCGATTCCTCGAAGCGTCGCCTTTCGCCGGCCGCCGCCCGGTCATGATCGGCGACGACAGAACGGACGAGGACGCCATCGTCGCCGCGCTCGACCTCGGCGGCGTCGGGATCAAGGTCGGCGAAGGCGAGACCCGCGCGGCGCTGCGGACGCCGTCGCCCGAGACGCTTCGCGCCTGGATCGCGCGCGAAGCGGGTGGCGCGCCCTGACGGGTTTCAGGGAAGACCGGGCCGCCCCAGCGTCATGGCGATCCAGATGGCCGTGGCCAGCCAGGGCCCGAAAGGCTGTGGTCCATGGCGTCCTGCGGCCGCCGCGACGAGAGAGGCCGCCGCCGCCGCCGGCGCCGCCAGCAGAAGGATTCCCGGCAGCGCCGCCGCGCCGCACCAGGCGCCGCCCGCGGCCAGCAGCTTGGCGTCGCCTCCGCCGATGACCGAGCGGCGACGCAACCGCCTGAACGCCAGATCGACCGCTGCGACGACGCCCCATCCGAGCACCGCGCCGGCGGCGCGATCCATCGCCGCCGCGCCCAGACCCAAGGCGCCGGCGGCGAGGCCGCATAACAGGAGCGGCAGCGTCAGCGCGTTCGGCAGAATGGCCTTGCGCAGATCCACCGCAGCGCTTGCAGCGAGCGCCGCCGCCACGACGGCGCCCGCCGCAGCGCCCTCGGCCGGGACGGGGAAGACGGCGACGGCGACGCCGGCCGCGGCGCCGGCCCCGAGGCCGACCGCCGCCGCGCGGCGCGGCGGGTCTGCGAAGCGCGCGCCGCAGAACCCGGCCGCGAGCGCCGCCGCCAAAGGCGCGGCGCTCGCCGCTAAGACCGCGCGCGCCATCAAGTGATCCATGCCGACAGGGAAGCGTCGCCGCAGGCGCGGCGCAAGCCGGAACGTCGCGCAAGGTTGAGACGCCGCCGTCGCGGGTGCAGGATGTAGCAATGTCGCGCGCGATCCAGCTCCTCGCGGCGCTCTGCGCCTGCGCGGCCGGCCCCGCCGGCGCTTTCGGCGTGCGCGTGGTCGGCGACCTCGACGCGGCGCTCGATCCGGCCGCCGTCGACGCCGCCCGCGCCGAGGCCTGCGCGGCGCTCGAGAACCGGTGGCCGCCGCCGGCCGGCCGCGTCTGGCTGCGCGCGGGCGTAGGCGGCCTGACGGCCGTTGCGGACGCCGGCGCGAGCGCCGAAGCGGCGGCGTTCTGGGCCGATTTCGCGCTGGGCGCCGAGACGCTGGCGTCGAAGCTGCTCGGGGCCGACGTAGCAGTTAATCCGAGCCTCGCGCTCATGCTGGAGGCGGGGCCAGAGGGGGTCGCGCTTTTCGACGGTCAGGCGACGCGGCGCGTCGCCGACGCCTGCGCGGCGATCGACGGCATGGCCGCGGCGCTTGGAGGGACCGACGGTGCGGGGGCTGCCGCCGGCGCTGGAGACGGCCTCGACGCCGCCGCGCCGCCGCCGGTGGCGCTTCAGGCGGGTTCCGTCGCGGAGATCGCCATCAGCGGGGTCCCGACGGGCGCGGCGGGAGAGGGCGCGCCGCTCGTCGTCAAGGGGCCCGACGGCGTCGCAGGCGAGGCGGCGTTCGACGGCCGAGGCGGCGCGCGCGGTTGGGTGGCCGCCTCGGCGGACGCCCGGCCCGGACCCGGCCGGCTGCATTTCTACCGGCCGGACGACCCCTTCACGCCGATCGGAGAGGCGGAGGTGGTCGTCGCGCCCCGCGCCGGACCGACAGCGTCCTCCCCCGTCCTTACGCCCGGAGAGGTCGTGGAGAGCGAGGCCCCGCTCGGCGGCGAGGTCGCGCTGCCGCTGTCGGTCCCGGAGGGCGGGCGCCTCTCCCTGCGCTCCCTCGGCCCACTGGACCTCGCGGCGCGTCTCGAACGCGCCGACGGAGCGCCGGTCGCCGCGGATGACGACGGCGGCGAAGGCTACGGTTTCGCCGTCGACGTCGACCTGGAGCCGGGCGACTACGTCCTGCGCGTCCGCCATTGCTGCGGCGGCGGCGGCCGGTTCGCGGTGGCCGCCGAGTCGCGCTGACGCGCTGCGGCGAATGCGCCGAAACAATGTGTCCGCGCGGCGCTTTTTCGCGAAGGAAGTGTTTGACCGCGGCGCCCTCGCCTTGGAGGATGCTCCGGGTCACACGGACGTGCGGGAAAAATGGATTTGCTTGATGTCGCCATAATCGGCGCCGGCCCGGCCGGGCTCAGCGCCGCGGCGCGGGCGGGGAAGAGGGGGCTCAGCCACGTCCTCCTCGAGCGCGCCGACCACCTCGCCGACACGATTTTCAAGTATCAGAAGAAGAAGCTGGTCATGGCGACGCCGGACCGGCTTCCGCTCCAGAGCGACCTGCAGTTCGAGATGGCCTCCCGGGAGGAGATACTCGGCTGGTGGGACGATGGTTCCCGGGACGCCAATGTGACCATCCGCATGAATGCGGAGGTCGCGGCGATCGAGGGCGAGAAGGGCGGCTTCACGATCCGCCTCGCCGACGGCGAGGAGATCGCGGCGAAGCACGTCGTGCTCGCGGTCGGGCTGCAGGGCAACCTGCGCAAGCTCGATCCCGCGAAGATCCCCGGGGCGGACGTCATGAACCCCGCCACGGGCGAGCCGATGGTCGATTACCAGCTCGACGATCCCGCGGATTACTTCGACAGGGACGTGATCGTCATCGGGGCGGGCGACGCCGCGATCGAGAACGCCGTCGGGCTCGCCGACGCCGACAACCGCGTGACGATCGTGAACCGAAAGCGTGAATTCGCGCGCGCGAAGGCCGCCAACCAGTCGCTCATCCTCGGCGCCATCAAGGATCTCAAGCTCTCGGTCGCCTACAACGCCACGCCCCATTCGGTGGAGCCCGGGGCGCTCACGCTCAAGACGCCCGAGGGACTTCAGCGGGTCGCGGCCGACAAGGTGATCGCGCGGCTCGGCGCGGAGGCCCCGCGAGACTTCGTGGAGGCCTGCGGCGGCGTCTTCGAGGACGGCGCCGATTATCCGCGCGTGTCCGACGTGTACGAGTCCGATCGCCCTGGCCTCTTCATCATCGGCGCGCTCGCGGGCTATCCGCTCATCAAGCACTGCATGAACCAGGGCTACGAGGTGGTGGACTACATCGCCACCGGCACGATGCCCGAAGGGCCGGACGTCGGTGTGCTGCGCGAGAAGTTCTCGGGCGCGAAGGGTTACGAGGACGTGCAGGCCACGCTCGAGCGCGTGCGCGCCGAGGTGCCGCTGTTCGGTGGCCTGACGATCCTGCAGCTGCGCGAGTTCCTGCTCGACGCGACGGTGCACGCCTGCAAGGGCGGCGAGAAGCTCGTCGAAAAGGACAGCGCCGGCGACAGCCTCTGGGTGGTCGCGCAGGGCCATGTCGAGCTGCCGCTTCCGAACGGGCGCAAGGTGCGGCTCGGGCAGGGCGAGTTCTTCGGCGAGATGGGCCTCATCATGGGGCGGCCGCGCGCCACGGACGTGTTCGCGGCGAAGGATGATCCGCCCGTCTGCCTCGAGATCCCGCGCAACTCCGCGCTGAAGCTCATCGCCTCGTCGCCGGTCGCGAAGCGGGTGATGGACGAGACGGCGATCCTGCGCCAGCTCCAGACCTTCCTGTCCCCGGAGTTGACCGCCGAGGACCTCGCCGGCGTCATCGAGAACGCCGAGTCCCGCCAGTTCGACCCCGGCGACGCGCTGATCACGGAGGGCGAGAGCGACGACGACCTGTTCGTGATCCGGCAGGGCTCCTGCATCGTGGTCCGCAACAAGGGCGGGCAGGAGGAGGTTCTGGGCTACCTGCCGGCCGGCTCCTTCGCGGGCGAGATGGCGCTGCTCTACAACCAGCCCCGCGGCGCCACCGTGCGCGCGACGGTGCCGGTCGAGGCGGTGCGAATCGACGCCGGCGCGTTTCGGGCGCTGCTGGACGTCAACGCCAAGCTCCGCGCCATCGTGGACGCCAAGGCGCGCGAGCGCGCCGCGGGCGGCGCCGCTGGCTCGGACGACGAGGCGGCGCGCAAGGTCGCCTTCCTCGCGAGCGTCGGTATCGGCGAGGCCACCAACGCGATCGTCATCGACGAGAGCCTCTGCATCCGCTGCGACTATTGCGAGAAGGCCTGCGCCGAGACCCATGACGGCATACCGCGGCTCGACCGCGCGGCCGGCCCGACCTACGCCGAGATCCACGTGCCGCTCTCCTGCCGGCACTGCGAGACGCCGCATTGCATGGCCGACTGCCCGCCCAACGCGCTCTACCGCTCGCCCTCGGGCGCGGTGGCCGTGAACGAAACCTGCATCGGCTGCGGCAACTGCGTGCGCAACTGCCCCTACGATGCGATCCGCATGTCGGCGACCCCGCCCAAGCGGTCGAACCTGCTGGTGCAGCTGCTTTTCGGCGCGAAGCACGGCATCGGCGAGCGGCCGGAGGCGAAGAAGTCGAACGCGAACCCGGAGCTCGCCCGCAAGTGCGACCTCTGCGAGACGGTCGACGGCGGCCCTGCCTGCGTGCGCGCCTGCCCGACCGGCGCCGTGATCCGGCTCGGCCCCGAGCCGCTGTTCGACATGATCCGGCGGAGAGGCTGAGATGGCCGCCACGACCTCTTTCCTCCGCCACGCGAACTACAAGTGGCTCAAGAACGGTCTCTGGCTGACCGCGATCGCGATCGTCGCCTATGTGGCGTGGGACCCGATCGGCGGCCGCAACGGCGGCACGGCGGTCGGCTACGGGCTGGGCGGCGTCGGCGCGGCGTTGATCCTCTGGCTCTCCTGGCTTGGCGTGCGCAAGCGCAGCTTCGCCTCCAAGCGTCGGCGCTTCTTTCCGCAGATCGCGCGGCGGCTCGCGGCGAACCCCGAGGCGACGCTGCGCGGATGGACTTCGGCCCATGTCTATTTGGGCCTCGCGCTGCTCGTGCTCGCGACGCTGCACACGGGCTTCGAGTTCGGCTGGAACATCCACACGCTTGCTTACGCCCTGATGGTGCTGGTGATCCTGTCGGGGATTTTGCTCATCATCGCCTACGCGTCGATCCCGGACGCGATGTCGGAGAACCTCGCCGGCGAGAGCCCGGAGCGCGTGCGCAAGCGCGTCGAGGACGCCGATGCGGCGCTCGCCCGGCTCGCGACGCGGCTGCCGGACGCCTTCGCCGGCCCGGTCCGGCGCGCGCTGCGCGAGACGCGGATCGGCGGCGGGCCGATCGCGCTCCTGTCCGGCTCGCACCGCAACTGCGCGGCATCCCGCGCGCTGTCCGAGGCCAACGCCGCGGCGGCCACGGATCATGGGGCCAACCCGAAGGACGTCTCCGACCTGATCTCGGCGCTCGCGCTCAAGGCCAAGCTGACCCGGACCCTCCGCCGCGACGCCGCGCTCAAGGCGCGGATGGAGGGCGCGCTCTGGATCCACGTCCCCGTCACCATCGCCCTGATCGCCGCGCTGACCGCGCATGTGATCAGCGTCTTCTTCTACTGGTAGGGCGGGTCCGATGCGTCTCTCTCTCGTTTCGGTGAAGCGCAGACCAGGCCGCGACGGCGGACCGGAGGAGGTCTCCCGGCGTGAGACGCTGGTCGAGGGCGAGACCCTCCGCGTGGGCCGCGGCCTCGACTGCGACGTGACCATCCCGGACGTGGACGTCGACCACCATCACGCGACGCTCGAGGTGCAGGACGGGCGGCTGACGCTGCTCTCCGTCACCGAGGGCAAGCTGCAATACGGGCGCAAGCAGAAGCGCCGGGCGATCCTCGAGCCGGGCGTCCCCGTCAAGCTTGGAAGCCACACGCTCACGCTCGAAAAGCCTCCCGGCCATGCGGACTACGCCCTCGCCCTCGAGGCGCTCCCGTCCGAGGCCGTCGCGGCCGCGCCGCAGCGGATGACGATGGCGGAGGTGATGCCGAGCCGGCGCCGCCTCGCGTGGATTCTGACCGTGCCCGTGCTGGTGCTGACGCTGATCTGGCCGGTCTGGGAGGCGTTGACGCCGCCCCTGCCGGACACGAGCCCGACCCGCGTGGCGGCGCTCGCGCCGCTGCCCGAAGGGTCCGGCTCCCATCCGACGCTCGTCGCCTGGACCTCCGGCCCGATGTCGGTCGCGCATGAGATGATCGGCGACGATTGCGCCGCCTGTCACCAGAAGGCGTTCGAGATGACGCCCGACCGCTCCTGCCTCGCCTGCCACGCGGAAACCGCGCGCCACGCGCCCGTGCCCGGCTTCCCCGTCGCGGGGCTCGACGACATCCGCTGCGCCTCCTGCCACAAGGAGCACGAGGGCGGTCTCGCCCCGATCGTCGAGGAGTCGGCGGCCTGCACCGACTGCCACGCCGACGAGCCCTTGATGGAGGCGCTGCACGCCGAGGGCGACATCCGCCTCGTCTCGCATTTCGGGACGGATCACCCGGCCTTCCGGGTCACCGGCGGCCAGCCGGTGACGCCGGACTGGGTGAAGGACGGCGGCTCGGAGGGCCTCAAGTTTCCGCATGACGTGCACATGACCGGCGCGGTCTCGGCGCCGCTGCCCGTCAGCCTCGCCGAGCTCGAGGCGGGGCCGCCCGAGGGCTGGGAGGTGGTCGAGGTCGGCGGCGAGGACGGCAAGCGGTATCGCTCTCCGGAAGGCCGGCTCTTCACCACTGCCGGGCGCGCGGACCTGGGCTGCGCCGACTGCCATGTCTCTGAGGCGGGCGGAATGCTCATGCGCCCGGTCGAGATGGAGCGCGACTGTGCGTGGTGCCACCAGCTCAAGATCGACACGCTCACCGTGGCCCGCGCGGTGCCGCACGCCCAGGAGCAGGAGGTCGTGGAGATCATCCGCGACTACTATCGCGCTCGCGCGCTCGAAGGCGGCGTGACCCTTGCGAGCGCGCCGGCATACGCTCGGCGGCCCTTCGGCTCCACGGTGCTGTCGGCGAACGACGACGGCGTCGAGGAGGCGCTGGCGTGGGCGCGCGAGGAGTCCGAGGAGCATCTCGCGCGGGTTTTCAACGACGAGGGCGTCGATCCCGCCACCGGCGAGACGACCTACGACGTCGGCACGGGCCTTTGCGCCTATTGTCACCGGGCCGAGCGGCAGGACGGCGACGAGGAGCGGCCGTGGCGCATCGTGCCGGCGCGGCTTCAGCGCCACTGGATGCCGATGGCGCGCTTCGACCACGGGCCGCACGAGGCGATGGAGTGCGTCGCTTGCCACGAGGCGACGACCTCGGAGACCTCGGCCGACGTCCTGATGCCGGACATTGCGAACTGCCGCCAGTGCCACATCGAGGAGCAGGCGGACGGGTCGGCCTCTGCGACGTGCCTGAGCTGCCACGAGTATCACGCGCCGGCTCACGGAGTGTTGTCGCCCGTCCACGCCGCCGCCTGGACCGAGAGCATGCATCCGCTGGAGCGTGGTGAATCCGCGTCGGCGCAGTAACGTGACGCAAAGACTTCGATAGGGAGTTGAAGCGCGATGAAACGGGGCATAAGGGCGCTGACGATGCTTGCGGCGGGCGCGGCCGTCGCCACCGCGTCCTCCGCCGCGGAGCAGCTCACGGCCGCGGGCGCCGCCCTGCCTCCGGTGGCCTACGCCCCGGGCGCGCCGCTCGAAATCGCCGTCGACGCGGGAGCCGACATGGTGCTCTCGGCGCATGTCGTTCTGCGCCAGCATTCGAGCAGCCTCGCGCTCGCCCGGGATCGGGACGGCTTCTGGGCGCCGTGGAACGGCGATCCAGCGACCCTTCCCGACTCCGCCGTGACCAGGCAGGACGGGCGCCTCGTTTTCAAGATCTTCGCGGCGCCGCCGCACGCGCTGACGCCGCCGCTACGGGTCACGCTCGCCTATCGCACGCCGGAGGGATTGCGGCACGGGGCGTTCACCGCGGCGCCGGAGGCGCGTCCGTGAGGGTCGCCGAGCGGCTCGCGGCCGCGGCGCTGGCCCTGTTCGCGGCGTCCTGCGGCGGAGGCGGCGGCGACGGTGACTCCGGCGATCCCGGCAACGCCTTCTTCGGCGATTTCACGATCCCGGGTTTCGGCCGGGCGACCAACCCCAACCTCCAGTCGCTCACGGCCGCCGAGGTCGAACAGGTCCTCGCTGGCGCTGTGGCCGAGGCGGAGGCGCAAGGCGCTGCGGCGAGCATCGCGGTGGTGGACCGGGTCGGCAATGTGCTGGCGGTCTACGTGATGAACGGCGCCGACACGACGCTGACGGCCGTCGCGCGACCGGAGGCGGCGGGCTCCGGCCTCGACGGGCTGGCGCTGCCGGCCGGTTCGGCGCCAGTCGGCGCGCTCGCGAAGGCGATCACGGGCGCTTATCTCTCGTCCTCCGGCAACGCCTTCTCGACCCGCACCGCCAGCCAGATCGTACAGGCGAACTTCAATCCACGCGAGCTGAACCAGGCTGGCGGGCCGCTGTTCGGCGTGCAGTTCAGCCAGTTGCCGTGTTCGGACCTCAGCCTGCGCTTCGACCCTTCCGATCCGACGGACCGCCGCGGCCCGAAGCGCTCGCCGCTCGGCCTCGCCGCGGACCCTGGCGGTCTTCCGCTCTACAAGGACGGGGTCGTCGTGGGCGGCGTCGGCGTGATCGCGGACGCGACCTACGGCATCGACCCGAGCCTTCAGGACAGCGAAGGCCCGTTCGAGAAGCTCGACGAGCGCATCGCGCTCGCCGCCACTCGGGGCTTCCTGCCCGACGAGTCGATCACCGCGCCGAACATCACGGTGGAGGGCAACACGCTGCGCTACCTCGAGCGCGCGCTCGAGACCGAGCTCGCGGGGCTCGCCTCCGCGCCGGGCGCGGCGACCGCCGTGAACCTTGCGAGCGTGGGCGCCTTCGTGCCCGTCGCCGGCTACTACCCGGGCGGCGGCGCGCTCGCCGGCACGGCCTATGGCGATCCCGGATCCGGCTACCGTCCCGCGGCGGACCTGCAAGGCGGCAATCCCTTTCGCTCGGAGGCCGCCTACGTGCTCGTGGACGAGACGGGGGCCAATTCGCGCTTCGGCGCGTCCGGCGCCGCCGATCCGCGGCTGCAGGCGGCCGGCGTCGCCCCGCTGTCCCAGCGTGAGGCGGAGGCGATCGTGGACGAGGCGCTCGGCCTCGCGCTGGCGGGGCGCGCGCAGATCCGTCGACCGATCAACAGCCGTTTGCAGGTGACCGTGACTGTGGTGGACAGTCTCGGCAACGTGCTCAGCCTCGCCCGCACTGCGGATGCGCCGATCTTCGGCACCGACGTCTCTGTGCAGAAGGCGCGCGCCGCGCTTTTCTTCTCGTCGCCGGACGCCGCAAGCCAGCTCGCGGCCGCAGGCTTCCGCGACTACATTGACGCCATGGACGATTTCGTCGGCCGCGGCGCCCTGCGGGGACAAACGGCCTTTTCCGTCCGCGGCGTCGGCAATCTGGCCCGACCCTTCTATCCGGACGGGATCAACCGGAACGCCAACGGCCCGCTCAGCCGCCCGTTCGACAGTCCTGACACGACGCAGAACTGGAGCCCCTTCTCCACCGGTCTTCAGTTCGACCTCGTCGGCGCCAACATCGTCCAGCACGTCCAGTTCCTGCTGGGCGCGTCGCCGGACGACACCGATCCGGTTTGCACGGGTCTGCCGGCGCCCATGGGGATGCGGCCCGTGCTCGCGAACGGTCTGCAGATCTTCGCGGGGTCGATCCCGATCTATCGCGACGGCGTGCTGGTGGGCGCGATCGGCGTCTCCGGCGACGGCATCGATCAGGACGACATGGTCGCGGCGCTCGGCTTCGACCGCGCCGCTCGCGCGCTTGGAAACGGCCTCGAGGCCGGCGAGCCGTCGACCCGCTCCGACCGGCTCGCGCCGCAGGGCGTGCGGTTGCGCTACGTTTCCTGTCCCTTTGGTCCTTTCCTCGGAACGGACGCGCAGAACGTGTGCGAGGGGGTATGATCCGCTTCGGTCTCCTCGCCGCGACGCTTGCGCTGACGGCGGTCTCGCCCGCCGCGGCCCAAGAGGACGCGCCGTTCCGCCGCCGCGATCAGGTGCCCGACATCCGCTCGATCCGCCCGGATCCGACGCCGGAGGAGGACGCCGGGGCGCCGGCGGTCCGCCAGGCGCCGGCGGAGGAGAGCGGCGCGCCCGCCGCCGCCGGCGCGGAGGCGCCGCGGCTTAGGGGCGAGGAGTCGACGCCGCGGGCCGCCGAGCCCGCCGGTCCGGGCGTGCGTGAACTCACCGCCGAGGAGCGTCGTCTGGCCGACCCGGCCACCATCGTCGGCCGCCCGCAGGCCGAGCGCGTGCTGAACGAGACGGCGCCGCGCGCGGCGCCGGGCGCGCGCGGGCGCGTCCTCGCGACGCCCGAGCGCCGCCTTCCCGGCGACGGTCCCTTCGATCCCGGTCCCGCCCCTGTCGTGGAGCCAGGGCAGGTCGGCGCGCCGCCGCCGCGCGCCGCGGGTCCGGAGGATTTCCTGCCGGTGCCTGACCGCTGGCGCCTCGCCGACAACCTCGGCCTCGTCGAGGAGAAATGGTGGGACCCCTACAACCAGAACACGCTGAAGGGCGACAAGCCGATCTATGAAGGCTGGTGCGTGCCGGGGACGGAGCTGATCCTCGGCCCTGCGCCGTCGGACTGCTTCATCGTGCTGCTCGGCATCTCCGACACGGTGATCGAACCGCGGAGCTTCCCGACGCCGACCGGCGTGCAGACGACGCGGGATCCGGACACCAACGACCTGTTCGGGGGCGTCGACCAGGTCCTGTTAAGCCAGAACCTGATCCACAGCGTCTCGCTCATCAACGGCGATACGGCTTTCCGCCCGCAGGATATCGAGCTGCGGTACACGGGCGTGCTCAACGTCAACTATGCGGAGGTCGAGGAGGACCGGGTCCTTCGCGTCGATCCCGGCGAAGGCAACACGCGCACGGATTTCTTCTATGCGGTGCAAGAAGCGTTTATCGACTATCACGCCGCCAACATCTCCGACCGCTATGACTTTTACTCAATTCGTGCGGGTATCCAGCCGTTCTCGAGTGATTTCAGGGGTTTTCTGTTCCAGGATAATCAGCTTGGCGCACGCTTTTTTGGTAATTGGAACAATAATATTTGGCAGTACAATATCGCATATTTTAGAAGGTTAGATAAGAATATTAACGCAGGCTTGAATGATGTCACAAATCTGCGTCGTGATGACGTCTTCGTCGCTAATGTATATCGTCAGGATTTTCCGGTTCTCGGTATCCAGACCCAAGGCACCTTCGTTTACAATCGAAACCGCGAGTCGAAGGATGGCCTCGAATTCGACGATAACGGGTTCCTCGCGCGCCCGGCCTCCATCGGCACCCAGCAGGGCCGCGACTATGACGTCTTCTACATCGGCGTGAACAATGACGGCCGGATTGGCCGGCTCAACCTGACGACCTCCGCCTACTATGCGTTCGGCGACGACGACAATCCTTTCACCGGCGAGGACCAGGACATCTCCGCCTATTTCGGCGCCGTGGAGGCATCGGTCGATTTCGACTGGCGCCGATTCCGGTTCTCCGCGCTCTACGCGAGCGGCGACGACGACCCCACTGACGGCCGGGCGACCGGCTTCGACGCCATCTTCGAGAATCCGCAATTCGCGGGCGGCGACACGTCCTACTGGATCCGGCAGCAGATCCCGCTGATCGGCGGCGGCGGGGTCGGGCTCAGCGCCCGCAACGCGGTGCTGCCGTCGCTGCGTTCCTCGAAGGAGCAGGGCCAGTCGAACTTCGTGAACCCTGGCATCATCCTCGTCGGCGGCGGCTTCGACTTCGACCTCACGCCGGAGTTCCGGCTTTCGGGCAACGCCAACTACCTGTGGTTCGACGACACGTCTTCGCTGGAGTTGTTGCGCGTGCAGGAGGTCGACAACGACATCGGGGCGGATCTCTCGCTCGCCGCGATCTACCGGCCGCTCCAGCACCAGAACGTCGTATTGCGGCTCTCGGGGGCCGCGCTCATACCCGGACAGGGATTCAACGATCTCTACGAGGAAGAGGAACGGCGCGACGTGCACTATTCCGTGCTCGCCAACATCGTCCTCACTTACTGATCTGACGCCCTCGCACAGGACCGTCGCCATGTTTCGCCTGATCGCCGCCACTCTTGCGCCGACGCTGCTCGCGGGGGCCGTGCTCGCCGCAGCCGGCGAGACGCCGGTGGAACGCGAATACCCCTTCTATCCGCCCGCGCCCGCGGGCCAGAGCGCGGCGGCGGCCGCGGCGAAGTCGGAAGGCTGCGTCACCTGCCACGAAAAGACTGACGCCCCGACGATGCATACCGGCGTCAACCTCAATCTCGGCTGCGTCGACTGCCACGGCGGCGACCCGACGATCGGACGCCAGCCTGGCGACGCGCCCGGCTCGCCCGCCTACATGGCGGCCCTCACCATGAGCCACGTCCTGCCGAAATATCCGCAGGGCTGGCGCTGGCCGTCCTCCGCGAACCCGGAGCGCGGCTACGTGCTGCTCAACAAGGAGAGCCCGGAATTCGTCCGCTTCGTGAACCCGGGCGATTACCGCGTGGCCCGAGAGGCCTGCGGGGCCTGCCACATGGAGCAGATCCAGGCGGCCGAGCGCAGCATCATGGCGACGTCCGCCATGCTCTGGGGCGGAGCCGCCTACAACAACGGAATCCTGCCCTTCAAGCGGTACATCCTCGGCGAGGCCTACACCCGCGAGGGCGAGCCTGCGATCCTCGAAAGCCCCACGCCGGTCACCGAGAGCATGAAGACGCGAGGCATCCTGCCGAAGCTCTATCCGATGCCGGCATGGGAGGTGACGCCGCAGGGCCGCGGCTTCGCCGGCACGGGCACCGAGCGCATCTTCGCCGCCGGCGACATCTTCCGTGTCTTCGAGCGCGGCGGCCGCAACATCATCACCCAGTTCCCGGAGCTCGGCAACCCGAACGCGCTCGGCCAGCTTCAGCGTCTCGAGGAGCCGGGCCGCCCAGACATCCGTCAGTCTAACCGCGGCCCCGGCACCGGCATCCGCATCGCCGTCCCGGTCATCAATATCCACAAGACGCGCCTGAACGATCCGCACACCTGGTTCATGGGCACAAACGATCAGGCGGGGGATTATCGCAGCTCCGGATGCACGTCTTGCCATGTCGTCTATGCGAACGACCGTGATCCGATCCACTCGGCGCAGTATTCGCAATATGGCAACAAGGGTCAGACGCAGACCATCGACCCGACCATCAACGGCGAGCACTTCCCGGCGATGAAGGGCGAGCGCGGCCACCCGTTGCGGCACGTCTTCACGAACCAGATTCCCAGCGCCCAGTGCATGGTTTGCCACATGCACCAGCCTAACGTTTTCGTGAACACCTATTACGGCACGACGATGTGGGACTACGAAGCTGACGCGCCGCTGATGTGGCCGAAGGAGGAGATCGACCCCCGTCTGCGAGACATTGGCGAACCGCTCAAGGAGCGCCAGCGCTATGACGGGCGCGACGGCGAGACCTATGGCGAGTGGCAGCGCGCGCGCGAGATCCTCGATCGCAATCCGGAGGAGGCGTCCTCCCGCGGCCTCTGGGGCGACCGCGACTTCCTCGAGAGCGTCTGGACCGACATCAACCCGCAGGCGCAGCACACCCAGTTCGCCGACTATCACGGTCATGGCTGGAACTTCCGGTACGTCTTCAAGCGTGACCGGAAGGGCAATCTGCTCGACGAGGCTGGGAACATCGTCAGCGCGAACGATCCGGACAAGTTCGACAAGGCCGTCCATATGATGTCGATCCATGCCGAGAAGGGCATGCATTGCGTCGACTGTCACTTCCAGCAGGACGGGCACGGCAACGGCTACATCCACGGCGAGGTCGCCGCGGCCGTCCAGATCATGTGCAAGGACTGCCACGGGACCGAGGACAAGTATCCGACGCTGCGGACCTCGGGGCCGGCCGCGCGGCCGGGCGGCGAGGACCTGAGCCTGATCCGCGGTCCCGACGGCAAGCCGCGCTTCGAATGGCGCGGCGGCAAGCTCATCCAGCGCTCCGCGGTCGTGCCGGGCCGCGAGTGGGAGGTGAGCCTGACCAAGGACAGCGTGACCCCCGGCCATCGCGACTACAGTCCCGCCTCGGCCCGCGCCAAGCTGATGAAATGGCTCGACGGTCCCGGCGACACGAAGCAGGAGTGGGGTCCCGGCGTTCCGCAGAGCCAGCGCGCCCATTCGAACGACGAGATGGCCTGCTTCTCCTGCCACTTCTCCTGGACGACGTCCTGCGCCGGCTGCCATCTGCCGATCGAGGCCAACTGGAAGACCGAGCGGCATCACTACGAAGGGCGGGAGAGCCGCAACTGGGCCTCCTACAATCCTCAGGTGGTGCGGCAGGCTATGTATCAGCTTGGCCGCCACGGCGACGCGAAGGATCATCGGATTGTCCCGATCCGCTCCTCCTCCGCGCTGATCCTCAGCTCGACCAACATCAACCGTGAGCGCATCTACGTCCAGCAGCCGCCGATGGCCGCCTCCGGCCATTCGAGCCAGGCCTTCGCGCCCCATTTCCCGCACACGGTGCGCGTGAACGAGACCCGTCAGTGCGAGGACTGTCACGTCAGCCAGGAGGACGACAACAACGCGATCATGGCCCAGCTGCTGCTGCAGGGGACCAATTTCGTGAACTTCGTCGGCTTCCACGCCTATATCGGCGGGGATGGCGGCGTCGAGGCTGTGCGCGTCACCGAATGGGAGGAGCCGCAGGCCGTGCGCGGGTCCTATCTTCACCGCTACGCCTACCCGGATCGCTGGAAGCGCCAGCAGCGCCGGGACAAGCGCATTGTCGAGGACGCCCTGAACGAGGTGGCGACGCATCCCGCGTCGGGTCCGGCGCGCTGCACGCAGCTGCGCGGCGAGTATCTCTATGTCGCGGAGGGCGACGGCGTGCAGGTCTATGACGTCACCTCGATCGCCAACAAGGGCATCAGTCAGCGGATCATCACGGCGCCCTTCTCGGCGATCGGCCACGACGCCTTCCTGGAGAGCGAGAACGCGACCTGCGTGGGGCTTCCCACCAACCAGCCGATCCTGCCCTCGAAATAC
>AACY020297780.1_pt1 | contig 18232 bp, 18 predicted proteins | sample 267378 | NCBI WGS metagenome assembly AACY02 (sample SAMN02954345, study PRJNA13694) | marine metagenome | biome: aquatic; feature: ocean; material: water; isolation source: isolated as part of a large dataset composed predominantly from surface... | reverse complement strand
AACCCCCAATGGGGTGCGCAGCTGGTGGCCCGGAGCGAGCAATGGCGAGACCGGCTCCAGAGTGCCGGCTGGCAGCGCCCGGGCGGCCAGGGGCCGATCCTGCCGCTGCTGGTGGGCGATGACCAGGCAACCCTCGATCTCCAGGTGCAGTTGGAGCAGGCCGGGCTGCTCACAGTGGCAATCCGCCCACCCACCGTGCCGGAGGGAACGGCACGGCTGCGCCTGGTGCTGCATCGCCACCAGAGCGATGAGACATTGGAGGTCCTGCTGAAGGCGCTTGCGTGTGGCTGATCCAGCGCACAACCAGGTGATCGCCATGCACGGCTGGAGCGGCGACAGCTCCGCCTGGAAGCCCTGGCAACGCCATTTCGAGCACCAAGGCTGGCATTGGCAGAGTGGCGAACGGGGCTATGGAGCCTTCCCCCCCGTCCAGCCCCGCTGGCAGGAGACGACTGGATGCACCGCAGCGCGGCGGGTGGTGATCGGCCACTCCCTGGGCCCCCATCTCGTGGAGGCTGAAGTTCTCGGCTGCGCCACGGATGTGGTGTTGCTCACCAGTTTCGGCCGCTTCGTGCCAGCCGGCGCCGCCGGTCGCGCGCTGCGCTCCGCCCTGATGGGGATGCACAACGCCCTGGGGAGCGATGGGGAGCGGGCCATGCTCGAACGGTTTCTGGCACGTGCGGCCCTGCCCGCCCCGGCGTCGGCCCTGCCGCCGGGGCCACTGCAGACAGGGCTGACCCCGGACGGGCGGCGACGCCTCGATCAGGACCTGCAGCGGCTGCTGCACACCAGCGGCTTACCGGCGGGCTTCCCCCGGACGGCTCGGGTGCTGGTGGTGGACGCAGCCGATGATGCGATTGTGGCGCCGGAGGCCCGTCTGGAGCTGCTCGAGCGACTTCAGGACCATCTCGATCGCCCCCCCGAGCACTGGACACTGCAGGATGCGGGCCACGCTCTGCTGGTGCCCGACCTGCTGGTTCGGGTGCAGCACTGGCTGGACGCGCCGCCGGCGACGGGGCCGACGACATGATGGAGCTCGCCCCCGGGGAGACCCCCTGGCGACACCAGGTGCTGCAGCGTTTTGACCGGGCTGCGCCGCAGTATGTCGAGCACGCCGGACTGCAACGGGCCGTGGCCTGGCGTCTGGCCGGCCTCTGCCGCCGCCGACCGTTGCCACGTGGACGCTGGCTGGATCTCGGGGCGGGGACGGGGATGCTGGCCGATGCCCTCGAAACCTTGCATCCGGGCCAGTCCGTTGGCCGCCTCGATGGCAGCGAAGCGATGCTGGCGCGCCAGCGTCAGCGGCATGACACGCAGAGGTGGGACCTGCAACAGGGGCTGCCACCCTGGCCTGAACGTCCCCAGGTGCTGGCCTCCAGCTTCTGCCTGCACTGGCTCGACGATCCCTGTCTGCGGCTGCAGCAGTGGTACGAGGCGCTCACCCCTGCCGGCTGGCTCGCCCTCGCCTTGCCGGTTCACGGCAGCTTCCGGCAGTGGCATCAGGCAGCCAGGGCAGCCGGCCAGAGCTGCACCGCCCTACCGCTGCCAACCGCCACCAGCCTGCTTGAAGCGGTCCCGGCCAGAGCCGTCCGGCACCAATCTCTGCATCGCTTCACCACACAGGCCCGCAGCATGGCCGCCCTGCTGCGACCGATGCGCCGCGTTGGAGCCGGCAGCACCCCGGTGCAACCGCTGGGGGTGCGTGCCTGGCGACAGCTGGGCCGTCACTGGCCCGTCCCGGAGTCCGACGGACGGGTCAGACTGACCTGGATGATTCAGATCCTGCTGCTGCAGCGATGAGCGAGCGCCCTTGCGGTGCACCCCGGCTGGTGGTGTGCGGCACCGACACCGATGTGGGCAAAACCGTGGTGAGCGCGCTGCTGGTGCAGGGGCTGGGGGCCTGGTATTGGAAACCTGTGCAGAGCGGCCTGGAGCAGGGGGGGGATCGCGCCTGGCTGACGGCCGTGCTCCAGCTGCCGCTGGAACGGCAGCTGCCGGAGGCCTATGCCTTTCAAGCAGCCGTCTCGCCCCACTGGGCTGCCGAGATGGAAACGCAGACGATCGATCCGGACCGCCTCGCGCCACCCGAGACGAATGGCCAGCCCCTGGTGATCGAGACCGCCGGGGGGCTGCACGTGCCCCTCAATCGCCACTGGCTGCAGATCGATCAGCTGGAACGGTGGCACCTGCCGGTGGTGCTGGTGGCGCGCAGCGGCCTCGGCACGCTCAACCACACACTCCTGAGCCTGGAAGCGCTGAAGCGACGCTCGATCCCGGTGCTGGGCCTGTTCCTCAACGGCCCGCTGCATGCCGACAACCCCCGCACCCTGGAACAGTTCGGCGGCGTTCCGGTGTTGGCCCAGATGCCCAGGCTTGATCCTCTCGATGCCGCCAGCCTGCAGGACACCTGGCAACGACAGGAGCTGGGGCCTAAGTTCGAGCGACTTCTGCTCAGACAGCACCCTCTGCCATGACCAGCCGCCAGACCTGGGCCACCGTGGCCGTGATCCTTCTCTGCGGCGGCATTCTGGTGCTGTTCACCGACGTGGAGGTCGGCCTGGTCCGCTGGTTCAACTGTGGGCCGCTGTCGACCAGCTCCGAAGACAGAAGCGAAGTCTGCCGCTGAAGCGCTCAGCCCAGAGGCCTGGACCGCAGTGGACAGGCCCCATGGAGCATGGCGACGTGACGCACCGCCATCGGCAGCGTCCAACCCTGGCGCAGCTGTTCATGGATCTGGTCGATCTGAGACGGTGACCAACCGGCCATTTCCAGGCGCACCTTGATCGAGGGCCAGAGGCCTTCAGCAAAAACATCCCGCCGTCCGAAGACGCCAGATTCCAAGGTTCGCGCTGTGCTCGCCACCCGGGCGGCGGGCGTGATGAACCGCTTGGACAGGCGCGGAGAGGTGGTGGTTGCGGCCATGACGATCGGCCCGATCAACACCCCCATCATGACGCCTCGATCAGGGACCGGCCCGCATCGCCGCCTCCACATCCAAACGGGGCAATCCGTAGGGGAAGGTTCGCTGGGAGCTGTGGCCAGAAGCCTGCCAACGGACGCAGAGGTCCTCCTGCTCCAGACGAATCTCCGCCGACCACTCCGGCTGATGCCAACGCCACACGCAGGGATCGTCACCGCTACGGCTGGCCCCCAGGCTCTCCAACCAGAGCTCCAGAGAGCGGAGAGAATGCTGATTCAGAGGGGTCTGGCCCGGCGGCAGGGCGGTCATCACGTCGGGAAAGCGGTTCCAACTGATCCCAAGTCTGCTCCTGCTGCAGCCAACTCGGCGCCACCTGAAGTTCCACACCCCGAAGCCAGGCACCGCCCACACCGAGCAGCAGACAAAGCAACAGAGCCGCCACCAGCATCACGATCGACAGCCATTCCCCTCCCGAGAGCGGGCGGCGCACGCCGACGCTCCCCCAGCCGGAATCGGCAGAGACGGCATCGGCCGACGACACGGGGGCCACGCGGACCGTTGCCCGCAGACCCGCGTCGTAACGGCGGCGAAACGCCGGATCGGCCAGCTGGGCGTAGGCCTCACAGAGTCGCTGAAACTCCTGCGCCGCCTGCTCCTGGGGTAAGGCGGTGGTGTCGGGGTGCAGCGCCTTGCTGCGGCGGCGAAACGCCCGGCGCAAGGTATCGGAATCGGCCTCTGGAGGCACGGCCAACACGTCATACAGGGTCCGGTTGTCTGCCACGCCCGGCTCAGAGCCTTCCACCTCCAGGCATCCTAGGGAGAACCGCCGTACGGAACGCCATGGCGACACCGTCCCGTTTTGACGGTCCCGGTCCCGATCTGTGGCAAGCCCTCGGCTGGACGCCGTCGCCACGGCAGCTGGAGCAGTTCGTCACCTTGCAGGAGGAACTGCGCAGCTGGAATCAACGGGTCAATCTCACCCGCCTGGTGGAGGGGGCTGATTTCTGGGTGGCCCAGGTGCTCGATAGTCTCTGGCCCCTGCGCAACGAACTTCAGGCCCCGCAGACGCCGCTCCGCTGCATCGATGTGGGAACCGGCGGTGGCTTTCCCGGCCTGGCGGTGGCGATCGCTCTGCCCGGGGCCCGGCTCACCCTGGTCGATTCCGTCGGTCGCAAGACCGCCGCAGTGATGGCCATGGCCCACAGCCTTGGTCTGGCTGATCGGGTGCAGGTGCGAACCGAACGAATTGAGCGCACGGGCCAGGACCCTGCCTGCCGCGGCCACTTCGATCGGGCGATGGCACGGGCCGTCGCCTCCGCCCCCGTGGTGGCGGAATATCTGGTGCCTCTGCTGCAGAAGGACGGCGAAGCGCTGCTCTACCGCGGTCGCTGGAGCGAAGCCGATGCCCACCAACTCGGCATCGCCCTGAAGCCGCTCAAGGCCAGCCTGCTGGCCTGTCAACAACGGGACCTTCCAGCTGACAAAGGACCGCGCCACCTGTTGCGGCTGCGTCCGCTGGCGACCTGTCCTGCCACCTACCCCCGCGCCGTGGGGATCCCTGCCAAGCTGCCTCTTGGCACCTCAGCGGACTGACACACCGACAGGCGATGGTGCGGCGATGTTCAGGCGCTGGACAGCCTCTCGCTCACGGCACCACCCACCCGGGTCCGTAGAGACCGCAGGATGGAGGGAATCTCCCTCGCCCAGGGGCTGGCGCCAACCGCAGCGAGCAGCTCCGCCTCCGACACGTTCTGATCAAGCGGATCAGCATTGGCACCGGGGAACCAGTGGCTGCCTTGGCCGAGGAGGCCATAGCGGGCGCGGGCATAGCCCACCAGCCCCCAGGCCTCCACCAGCCCATGCAGCCAGAGCAGCACCGGCACATTGATGCCTCCAGGCGTCTGATCCCAGGACGGCAGGCCCCGATGCCAGCTCTCCAGCCAAGCGGATCCGAGGGCCTGCCTGGCGGCATCCTCCAGACGCCGCTCCACCGGGGGCAGCAATTGATCCACCTGATCGAGCCGGGCGACCGCCTCCAGATGGAGATCGAGATCGTCGGGGCAGGCGGCGCCAACGCTGATCGTGTGGACACGGGGATCCCGCAGGCAGAACAGATCGTTGAACACGATCGGATGCAGGGGCTCACACAACGCCTGAAGGCGGGGTGATGGCGTGTGCAGATGCCCGCCTTTGTCGGTGGGGCTGATGATGAACACCCCCATGTCGTGCTGCGCTGCCGCCTCGATCGCCGGCTCGTTGTCCTGGCGGATGTAATACCAATGCAAATTCACATAGTCGAAGGCATCACTGCGAATCGCCTCGACGATCAGATCGGTGGGTCCATGGGTGGAGAAGCCGACATGGCCCACCCGGCCACGCTGTTGCCAACGCCGCACCACCTCCAGGCAGCCGCCGGGGCGCAGGGTCTGCTCCAGATGGTCTGGCCGGTTGATGCCATGAATGGCCAGAAGATCGATCCGGGCCCCGCCCAGTCGTTCCACGCTGAGGCTGAGCTCCTGCTCGAAGGCCGCCGCATCGGTCTTGGGGGGAATCTTGGTCTGCAGAATCCGTTGCGCATCGGGCACCTGAGGCAGCGCCCAGCCCAGCTGGCGCTCGGAGCTGCCGTAATGGCGCGCGGTTTCCACATGGTGAAACCCGCAGGCCACGGCGCGGCGCAGGGTGGCCTCCAGCTGTTGCTGCGACGCGTGCGTGATCGCATCAGCGGCGAGATCGGTCCAGCTCTGCTGAAAGCGCATGCCTCCCAGGGAGAGGATCGGCATCGGCAGCTCCGTCCTGCCGAAACGGCGGGTGGGAAGCGCGTGGCGCCGAATGGTGTCGCTCATGAGGCTCGGGGCCGTTGACGCTTCGGGCGCGCCGGCGAAGGAAGCCCCATCGGCAGCAGCTCCATGGCATCGAGGCGAGCCTTGAGCGCATCAAGCTCTTCAAAGGCGACCCAGTGAATGCAGTCCACCGGGCAGGTGTCGATTGCCTCCTGAATGCAGGCGGTGCTGTCGCCGTCCTGCCGGATCGCGCGGGAGCGTCCGAGCCGCGGTTCAATCGCAAACGTATTGCCAGCCACGTGGGCGCAATAACGGCAGCCGATACACACGGCCTCGTCCACCCAGACGGCTTTCTCCCGAAGCGCTCCCCCCAGCAGCGGCTCATAACCGCTGCGTGATTCAGGAGCCGTGACCGGGGCGCGGTAGGCAGCCGATGGTTCGATCGAAGAAGACACCGAGAGAAAGCCGGCTCAGGCGTCCCAACGGGTCACCACCAGCTCGATGGAACCATCCTGACAGCTGCGCTGTTCACTCACCGTGAAGCCTTCATCCGTGCTGGCCGTCAGCACAGTGTTGAGGGCATACCGCTGGGTGAGCCGGGAGAGAAAGCGCTCCACAGGCACGGGCTGGCGCCAGAGGTCGAGGTCCGTGACCAATTCATAGGCCCCGGTCGCGGCATTCCAACGGAAGCCGAGATCGCCGCCGTCCTGCACGGTCACGGCCAGGTCAGCGTCGATGGTCTGGCCGCGATAGCCGCGCACAGGGCGGGAGCCGGATTCCGGCTCGTAACCCAGATCGCGCAGGGCAGCCATCAGCGGTTCACGCTGACGGAGCTCAGTTCTGACGGTGCTGAAATGGGACATCAGACGTGCTCGACAGGAACGGTTTGGATCTGTTGGGCGTTGGTGCTGTAGGCCTCAGGGGTGGATTCACGCCGCACCACCGAACCCAGTGCCGCTTCAAGGCGTTCCGTGAGAGCGAGACAGGCCTCACCCTCCACTCCTTCGACTCGCTCTTCGACCCGACCATCCGCATGGATCCGGAATCGGAGTGTGCGCTGGGGCATGCACCATCACCATGGCAGCCAGGATGCTAGGCAAACTCAATCCGGGCTGACGCTCCGCTGTAACAGGTGCCGGCTTCCACGCCATCCGGCTTCTTCTGGTTCGCTCAGAGCAACCCTTCGTCCACCAGTGTCTGCAACCGTTCGAGGATGTCGGGGTTCTCGAGCTGCTCCAGGGCCATCCGGGCCTCATCACGCACCGACGTCTCCTGATCGTGAAGCAGGGCATTCACCAACGCTTCCACCACATCGGCGCGGCGCGGTTCCACCAATTGATCCACCAGTCGACCGAGCGCCCAGATGCAGTTGCTGCGCACCACCGGCTCGCTGTCGATCCGCAGACTGATGAGCAGCTGACCTGCGGCCAGATCGGCCTTGGCGGGTGAGGTGATGCCCGCCTCCGCCAAGGACACGGAAGCCCACAGACGCACCGAGGCCACATCCACCTGCAGGGAACGGATCAGGGGATTGAGGACGGGAGCATCGGGGTAGTTCCCCAGGCTCCAGGCCGCAGCCTTGCGCACATAGGCATTGCTATCGACCTCCAACAGCTGCAGCAGTGAGGCCACGGCCAGCGGCGAGGGATTCCGGCCCAGGGCGTACACGGCACTCATGCGCACCACCGGACAGGCCTCACGCAGCAAGGGCAACAGCAGAGGAACGGCGCGGGGATCCCGGTGTTCACAGAACACCCTCAGACCCTGCAGTCGCTGCTCATGCCCCTCGGCAAGCCAGAGGAGGCCTTCATCGCATTCTCGGGCGATGTGAAGCGCATCATCCTCAAGGTCTTCGACGTCGATGTCGTCAAGGGGGTCCCCGAGAAGCTCCGCCGCCAACTCACGCGCCAACACATCGGGATCAATCGACAGGTTGGCCAACCCGTCATCAGCGTCTGCAGTGCGTCGCTCAGCCATGGCGCTGATCGTAATCTCAGCCGATCGGGGCCGGAGCCAGCATGTCGCCGGGGAGCCAGATGCGGGCACTCACGGCGATGAGGGCCACGGCAAACAGGGCCACGATCAGCACGGGCAACAGGGTGGTGCGAAAAAAGGACACGGCGGCAATGTTTTCGACCATTCTGCGCGGACAGCGAGCAGCAGCATGAGCGTCAGCACTGGCGAACGGCCCCCTTCCGAAGCACTTCAGGCGGGTGCCTGGCGCCGCATCCTGGCCGTTGGGGTGGAAGGCTTCGCCAGTGGGCTGCCCCTGATGTCAATCAGCACCCTGTTGCAGGGGTGGCTGACCGCCAGCGGTGTCCCCGTTGCCATGGTGGGCCTGCTGGGGCTGACGGAGCTGCCCTACACGCTGAAGCTGTTCTGGGCCCCGTTGATGGATCGCTGGGCGATTCCCTGGCCCGACCGGCGGCGGGGCTGGATGGCCCTGCTCCAGGTGCTCCTGGGGATCGGCCTCCTCAGTTTCACCCGTCTGCAGCCAAGCGCCTCGCAGGCGGTCGTGCTGACGATCGGGCTCACGGCCCTGGGGGTCGCCATCCTCAGCGCCTCCCAGGATGTGGTGCTGGATGCCTATCGCACCGATCTTCTGCCCCAGGCGGAACGGGGAGGAGGAGCCGCGGCGGCGACGCTCGGATATCGCGGTGCGATGTTGTTCATCGGCGCCGGAGGATTCCTGATCGCCGGCCGTTTCGGCTGGCAGGCTGCCTTCGCCACCGCCGGCCTTCTGATGCTGGTGATCGCTCCGATCACCGTGCTGGCGCCTCGGTTGAAGGCGATTCACCATCCCGTGCCCAACCTGCGTGAAGCCGTGCTCGGGCCAGCCCGTGAATTTCTCGGCCGCACCGGACCACGACGGGCCCTCCAGATCCTGGTGCTGGTGATGCTCTATCGCTGGCCCGATGGACTGCTGGGGCTGATGGCGGTGCCCTTTCTGATCCAGAGCGGCTTTGCGCCCGAAACCATCGGGGCCGTTCAAGGGGGCTGGGGGATCGGTGCCGCCATGGCCGGCACGGCGGTGGGCGGCGCCTGGTTCTCCCGGCTTGGCCTCAACCGAGCGCTCTGGGTGTATGGCGTGATCGGCGCCTTCAGCAATCTGGCTTACTGGGCGCTGGCCCGTTTCGGAGGTGGCTTCCAAGGTCTGTTGGTTGCCGTGAGCGTGGAGAACTTCTGCAGCGGCATGGTGGTGAGCGCCTTCCTGGCTCTGCTGATGAGCCTGTGCAACCCGCGCTTTTCAGCAGCCCAGTACGCCCTGCTCTCCGGGATCTATGCCCTCAGTCGCTCGGTTCTGTCCACTCCCGGAGGCCTGATCGCCTCCCAGGTGGGTTGGAGCAGCTTTTTCGGCCTCACGGTCGCGGCCGCCGTGCCCTCGCTGCTGCTGCTCACGGTTGTGGCGCCCTGGCGGGAGCGATTGCCACGGGGAGCCTTTGATCCCAATCGGGATGACACCTGAACCTCGCTCAGAGCGAGCGGCGACGGAGCTGGCCACAGGCGGCGTCCTGATCGAGCCCTCGGCTGGCCCGAAGGCTGACGGCAACGCCGCGACGCTCCAGGACCCGCCGAAACCCATTGATGCGTTCCGCTGAGGGGCGTTGAAAGGCACCCTCCTCAATCGGGTTGTAGGCGATCAGATTGACGTGGCTCTGAAATCCACCGACCCGGTCGGCCAACTCCTCGGCGTGAGCTGGGGCGTCATTGAGACCGCCGAGGAGAATGTATTCAAAACTGACCCGACGCCCGGTCAGCTCCAGGTAATGGCGACAGTCCTGCAGCAGGTCGTCGTAGGGGTAGGCATGGGCGGTGGGAATGAGTTCCTCCCGCAGGGCCTGATTGGGGGCATGCAAGCTGACCGCCAGGGTGAACTGGGCCCGGCCGAGGCGAGCCATCGCCAATTCGGCGAGCTGGGGCAGGGTGCGGGGCACCCCCACCGTGCTCACGGTGATGCGGCGCTGGCCGATGCCGAGATCATTGTGCAGACAACGGATCGCCCCCAAGACCGCGTCGATATTGAGCAAGGGTTCGCCCATTCCCATGAACACCACGTGGGAAGGGCGGCGATCCATGACCGCACGAACACTGAGCACCTGGTCGACAATTTCATGGGTCTCCAGGGAGCGCTGCAATCCACCCTGGCCGGTGGCGCAGAACCGACAGGCCATCGGACAACCGACCTGGCTGGAGACGCAGACCGTGAGTCGCTGGTCAGTGGGAATGCCGACGGTCTCGATCAATTCACCGTCATCGGTCTGCAACAGCAACTTGGTGGTGGCATCCGCCGCCACACGCCGGTCCTGCTCCCGCAGTCGACCGATCCTGACCCCCTGCGCCTCGAGGGCGAGACGCCAGGCCTTGGGCAGCACGGTGATGCCCGCAAGGTTCTCGGCCCCCTTGGCATAGAGCCAGTCATGCAACTGCCGTCCGCGAAAGGCGGGCTGACCCTGGGCAACGGCCCACTGCTCGAGTTCCTCAACACTGCGTCCGAGCAGGGTCTCAGGCCGCACCGGAACAGTCACCAGATCAGCAATCCATGCCCCAGCTTGAACTCCACAGCCACGAGGGCAATGAACCCGAGCATGGCGAGCCGACCATTCAGTTTCTCGGTGTGACCGTGAAAGCCGTAACGGGGCAGACGCCGCAGCGGGCTTCGTGAAGGCTCAAGCATGGCTGATCAGCGGCGCAACCACCAGTGTGGACGGGGCAGGAGCTCGGTTGTGAGCTCCGCAGGAGAGCGGCTCACTCATCACTGAGCAGCCCCTCTTCCTGCAGACCTTCCACCGCTTCCGCATCCACCACCTGTTCCTCAGCCAACTCCTCATCGCCGACGGGGCGAGCGAAGGCGGCGAAATTACTCGAGGCGTCGATGCCGTGGCGGCTTCGGGTCGCCTCCAGATCCTCATCACTGGGATCATCGAGCACCGCAGCAGCATTGGTGGTGGATGCAGCCGGCATCTCCACGGTGTAATCCGGGCGCAGGTTTTGCATCCGGCGATAGCCGGCCGGATCTTCCGAGAGGATGTCGGGATGGGGGCCGGCCTCAGCACGCAACTCCTCTTCAAAGCCACTGAAACCCGTGCCGGCAGGAATCAGGCGGCCGATGATCACGTTCTCCTTGAGACCGCGCAGCCAGTCACTCTTGCCCTCGATGGCCGCTTCCGTGAGCACGCGGGTGGTCTCCTGGAAGGAGGCGGCAGAGATGAAACTGTCGGTGTTGAGGGAGGCCTTGGTGATACCGAGCAGCACCGGGGTGAACTCGGCCGGAGCCCCACCGGTGATCGCCATCGCCTGATTGGTGTCTTCCACCTGGCGCAGTTCAATCAGCTCACCCGGCAGCAGGGTGGTGTCACCGGCATCTTCGACACGCACCTTGCTGGTCATCTGACGCACGATCACTTCAATGTGTTTGTCGTCAATCGACACACCCTGAGACTTGTAGACGTTTTGCACTTCGGTCACCAGACGGTGCTGAAGATTGGCAATCGCCTCCTGAGCTGCATCCATCAAAGGCTTGCGACTGCGCAAATCCTCAAAGAAGCACTCGAGCAATTCGTGGGGATTGATCGGACCATCAGTGAGCAACTCACCGGCCGTGACCTGCTGGCCGTCGCTCACCATCACATTGCGACCGAGAAGAATCGGATACTCCGCCACAGCATCATCGGCTTCGATCACCGTGACGGTGGTGGATTCATCGTCTTCTCCCTGCTTGATCTCCACCGTGCCGGGCTTCTTGCAGAGAATCGCTGATTCGCGCGGACGCCGCGCCTCCAGCAACTCCTCAATCCGGGGCAGACCCTGCACGATGTCGCCGGTCTTCTGACGTTCAAACACCAGCAGGGCAAGGCCGTCGCCCCGTTGGACAAGATCACCGTCGCGAACGTGCAGCACCGAATCGGGCGAGATCATGTAAGGACGTCCCAGGCGCAGGGTCACGGACTGGCCCTCCACAGCCTCCACTTCTCCACAGCAACCAGCGGCCTGACCAGCGCTGATCTCATCACCGTCGACGATGCGCTGCCCCACACTGACGGTGGGCGTGCCAGTGGTGCTGAGGCTGACTGTGTCCTCCTCCCGCTCCACGATCAAACGACGCACCGGTTCACCATCCAGCTCCTCGGGCATCTGCACCACACCCTGCTGTTTGCAGAGAATCTGGGTGGTGGCCACCACATCGTTGGCTTTGATCGACTGCCCGTCCTCCACCTGCAATTCGGTGTGCGTCGAGCCGTGGCTGGAGTCGGAGATGGTGTCGCGCCGCACCAGGATGCTTTCCAGAATCACCAGCTGGAGACGCTCAATCGTCTTGGCCCGCTTGTCGGGAACGGCTTCCACATCCACCGTCATCTGCGGCGTGGTGTCGAAGGTTTCCAGCATCAACTGGGTGCGAAGCAGCTCCACGCCCTCCACCGACTTCACGAGTTCTCCGTCCTTGAACGCCAGACGCTGAGAGGCTTTCACCCCGAGGTGGGGGCCCTTCGGTTGCTTCACATGGGACAACTCGGGCAATTGCGCTTCATTGGGAATGGTGTATTCCTCAACGGGCCGCAGCAGCAGGCCCTTGCCCTCTGGAGTTTCCACGGTCTGAACAAAGACCATGGCCTCACTGCTGATGCCTTTGGCAATCGTCTCACCGGGGTTGACCATCACACCGTCACCCTCAAAACGCTCCAACGCTTTCTTGTCGGAGCAGAGGTGGAAACTGCCACTGCGCACGATGATCTCGCGCAGAATGTCATTCTTCTGCGTCACCGTGACAATGCCGGCGGTCTGGCTGAAGATGTCTTTGACCACCTCGGTACCGGCCTCGATCCACTGACCGTCTTCGATCATCAACAGCGAGATGTCCTTGTTGATCTCGTGGGTTTCCTGAGGAATCCAGAGCAGGGTGCCCCCCTTATTCACCTCGTAACCGTTCTTGGCGGAACGCGCTTTCTTGATGGCCAGGCCGGGCGCAAAGCGCACCAGACCACCCGTCTGCGTGCGGAAGCGATCGTCTGCCAGCTCAGCGACGACCTCACCATGGCCGATCTTGCTGCCGGGAATCGTGTTCAGGCGATAACGAGTGCCGTCTTTGGCCTCCAGATGCCAGATTTCACCGGCATGGGTGGATTCGCCCAGCAGCTTGAAATCCTTGAGCGTCATCGCCGTGGTGACGATCTGCACCTCGCGTGAATCACCGAGGGAGTCGCGCAGGCGCACATCACCGCCATACTCACTGGCCTGACTTGCTTCGGCCAACACCTGCCCCTCGATCACCTGGGCACGAGCCTCCACAACCGGACGGGCATTGGGAGGCAGGTTGTAGACATCACCAGCCAGCACCCAGAGGCGTCCCAGCCTCTGGGCCTTCCGCGTGATGTTGCCCTGACGATCCGTGACCTCTTTCGGCTGAATCACCTTCTCGTAGCGCACCTGACCGGCGAGATCGCAGATCACATCCTTGGTGGCTTTCTCCACGCTCTTCTTCACCGCACCAGCGGCGATCTGAGCCACCGTCACATCGGCAGGAATGTCCTGACCGTTATCAACGAACAGCAGCGAACCATTGGTGACTTCGATTTTCTGTGTTTTGCCCTTTCCACCACTGGGCTTGATCGTGAGCGTGAAATCCACCTCGGCCTGCTGGGCATTGACGCCATGGGGTGTGCGGTAGGGGCGCACCCTCGCCTTGGGACCGAACTCCACCGTGCCTTCAAGGGTGGAACGCACCACACCGGTTTCAGCGGTGGACACACCGCCGGTGTGGAAGGTGCGCATCGTGAGCTGGGTTCCCGGCTCACCGATGGATTGGGCGGCAATGATGCCAACGGCTTCGCCGAGATCCACCAGCTCGTTGTGGGCCAGTGCCCAGCCGTAACACTTACGGCAGACCGAACGGTTGGCTTCGCAGGTGAGGGGCGACCGCACGCTCACGGCCACCACACCGGCCGCCTCAAAACGCTTGGACAGCGGCGGATCGATTTCAGTATCACGCTCAGCGAGCACTTCACCGTCCGCACTCACCACCTGAGCGGCGGTGAGACGACCCACCAGACGGCTGCCGAAACGGCCGTCTTCAGCCTTCACCAGAATCGATCGGGTGGTGCCACAGTCGTCTTCGCGGACGATCACATCCTGGGCGACGTCCACCAGTCGACGGGTGAGATAACCGGAATCAGCGGTGCGAAGCGCTGTATCCACCAGGCCTTTCCGTGCCCCGTAAGACGAGATCACGTACTCGGTGACCGTCAGTCCCTCACGGAAATTGGTGCGGATCGGCAGGTCGATGATCTCCCCCTGCGGATTGGCCATCAGACCGCGCATGCCCACCAGCTGACGCACCTGCGACATATTTCCGCGGGCACCGGAGTTGGCCATCATCCAGACCGAGTTGAGCGGGTCGTTCTGGTTGAAATTCTTTTTGACCGCATCCACCAAACGCTCATTGGTCTCGGTCCAGGTGTCGATCACCTTGGTGTGACGCTCCACCTCCGTGATCTCACCGAGGCGATACGACTCCTCCGTGGCCGTGATCAGTTCTTCCGCCTGGCCGAGCAGATCCTGCTTCGCTTCGGGAACCTTGAGGTCATCCACCGAAATCGACACGGCAGCCTGCGTGGCATAGCGGAAGCCCAGATCCTTCAGCTGGTCGGCCATGGCGGCCGTGGCAGCGGTGCCATGGGTTTTGTAAGCCCAGGCCACGAGCTGCTTCAACCCCTTCTTATCCACCACCCGATTGCGGAAAGGCGGCGGTGTTTTCGCCAGTGCTGGCGAGCTGGTTGTGGCCGCTGCGGCTTTCGCCTTGGCGGCCTTGCTGGAAGACTTGCGGGATTTGGAAGGGGTGGAGGTCATGAGCGCGATCGGATCGGGGTAAGGAAACAGACGTTGCGAAAGAAGGGCTTCAGGTGGCCGCCACCGCGTCGATGATCGTGTGATTCATCACCACACGGCCGACGGTTGTGAGGATGTAGCGACTGATCAAGGCACCGTCTTCATCAAAACGATCACGACGGAAACTCCACTGCTCAAAGCGTGTGCCATCGCTGAGGGTTTCGCTCTGGATGGGCTCATCACGCTCTTCATCGTCGTCCACTTCACCGTTGAAGCGGACCCAGACCCAGTCGTGCAAACCGATGCGCTTGTCTTCAAAGGCATGGATCACATCGTCAAGACCGGCGAAGGTGCGGGAGCGATCGCCGAACTCGGCAGGCTTTTGATCGGGCTGTAGCGCCGTCAGGTAGTAGGCGCCAAGCACCATGTCCTGCGACGGCGTGATGATCGGATCACCGGTAGCCGGAGAGAGGATGTTGTTGCTGGCGAGCATGAGCATGCGCGCTTCGGTCTGGGCCTCGATCGCCAGGGGAACATGCACGGCCATCTGGTCACCGTCGAAGTCGGCGTTGAAGGCAGGGCAGACGAGGGGGTGGAGCTGAATGGCTCGCCCATCAACCAACTTGGGCTCAAAGGCCTGAATCCCGAGACGGTGCAGCGTCGGCGCACGGTTGAGCAGGATTGGATGCCCATCGATCACCTCCTGCAGCACCTGCATCACCTCATCATCGGCGCGCTGAATCAACTTTTTCGCCGCTTTGATGTTGTTGACGATGTTCTGGCGGATCAGGCGATGGATCACGAACGGCTGGAACAGTTCGATGGCCATTTCCTTGGGAAGGCCGCACTGATGCATCTTCAACTTCGGACCCACCACGATCACAGAACGACCGGAGTAGTCGACCCGTTTACCGAGCAGGTTCTGACGGAAGCGTCCCTGCTTGCCCTCAATGATGTCGCTGAGAGATTTCAGGGGACGATTGTTCGCACCAACGACGGTGCGACCGCGACGCCCATTATCAATCAGGGCATCCACAGCCTCCTGCAACATCCGCTTTTCATTGCGAACGATGATTTCAGGAGCAAGAATCTCCTGGAGACGCGCCAGGCGATTGTTGCGATTGATGACCCGACGATAAAGATCATTGAGATCGGAAGTGGCGAAACGGCCACCATCGAGTTGCACCATCGGGCGCAGATCGGGCGGAATCACCGGGATCACATCCAACACCATCCATTCCGGACGGGCATTCGTGGCGATGAAGTTATCGATCACCCGCAGGCGTTTGATCAACTTGGCCCGCTTCTGTCCCTTGCTGCCGGCGATCTCCTCGCGCAGCTGCTCAGCGACGGCCTCGAGCTCGAGGTCTTCGAGCAGCTGCTTGAGAGCCTCAGCACCGATGCCCACCACGGGCTCGTTCTCAATCTCTGAATCCTCGGCGTAGATCTCGTCTTCGATCTCCAGCCACTCGTCTTCTGTGAGCAGCTGCTTGTATTTGAGATCCTTGTGATCACCGGGATCAAGCACCACGTAGCAGTTGAAATACACGATCTGCTCCACATCCCGCAGGGGCATGTCGAGCAGGATCGCCACGTAGCTCGGGATCCCCTTCAGGTACCAGACGTGGGACACCGGAGCTGCGAGTTTGATGAAGCCCATGCGGTGACGACGCACCCGGCTCTCGGTGACCTCCACGCCGCAACGTTCACAGACGATGCCGCGGTGGCGCACCCGCTTGTACTTGCCGCAATGGCATTCCCAATCTTTGGAAGGGCCGAAAATCTTTTCGCAGAACAGCCCGTCCATTTCGGGCTTGAGGGTGCGGTAATTGATGGTTTCCGGCTTGGTGACCTCACCCACCACCTGGCCATTGGGCAAGGTGCGCTGACCCCACTCCATCACCCGATCGGGGGATGCGAGCGTGATCTTGACGTAATCGAAGTGGTTCTCGGTGCGGAGGTTGCTGTTGGTCATGGGCGGTTAAGGGAGAAGGAGCGGTCGGTCGGTGTGAACATCGAATCCGTCAGTCTTCGTCGTAATCCGCAACCCCGAGTGATTCGTAGGTGGGACGACTGGGAGTGCTGCGACGGGGATTCACGTCTTGCATCAGATCCACTTCCTTGCCTTCATCGGTGAAGACCGCGATATCAAGACCAAGGGACTGCAGCTCTCGCATCAGCACCTTGAAGGATTCCGGAGTGCCAGGACGGGGGATCGGCTTGCCCTTGACGATGGCGTTGAGCGCCTCGTTGCGGCCCTGCATGTCATCGGATTTGACCGTGAGCAGTTCCTGCAGGGTGTAGGCGGCGCCGTAGGCCTCGAGCGCCCACACCTCCATCTCACCCAGACGCTGGCCACCCTGTTGGGCCTTACCACCAAGGGGCTGCTGGGTGACCAGGGAGTAAGGGCCAGTGGAGCGGGCGTGGATCTTGTCATCCACCAGGTGCACCAGCTTGAGGAAGTGGGAATACCCCACGGCAACAGGCTGATCAAAGGGCTCGCCGGTGCGGCCGTCACGGAGCAGCAGCTTGCCGGGATCATCCGGGTTGTAGATCCAGTCTTTGCCGGGCTGGCTGGCAGCCTCCTTCAAGAAGGCCTCCACGGTCTGCTGCGACTTCTCAGCCCCGTACATCTCATCGAAGGGCACCACCTTGACGCGGCAATCGAGGTTGGAGGCGGCCCATCCCATCAACAGCTCGAACACCTGCCCCACATTCATGCGGCTCGGCACACCGAGGGGATTGAGAACAATGTCCACCGGGGTGCCATCGGGCAGGTAGGGCATGTCTTCGCGAGGAAGGATGCGGCTGATGATGCCCTTGTTGCCGTGGCGGCCGGCCATCTTGTCGCCCACCTGGATCTTGCGACGTTGCGCCACGTAAACCCGCACAACCATGTTGGCGCCGGGCGGCAGCTCATCGCCCTGCTCACGGGTGTAGATGCGCACATCAACGACGCGGCCCCGTTCCGTGCTGGGAACACGAAGGGAATTGTCGCGGACATCGCGGGCTTTTTCACCGAAGATCGCGCGCAGCAATTTCTCTTCCGGCGGCTGATCCGACTCCCCTTTCGGCGTCACCTTGCCCACCAGAATGTCGCCGCTTTCAACGAAGGCGCCGATGCGAATGATGCCCATCTCATCCAGGTTGCCGAGGCTCTCCTCGGCAACATTGGGGATCTCGCGGGTGATCTCTTCAGGTCCGAGCTTGGTTTGCCGCGCCTCGATCTCATACTTCTCGATATGCACCGAGGTGTAGAGGTCCTCATTCACCAGACGCTCACTCACCAGAATCGCGTCCTCGTAGTTGTAACCCTCCCAAGGCATGTAAGCGATCAGCACGTTTTGGCCCAGGGCAATTTCGCCACCTTCACAGGCGGAGCCATCAGCCAGCACCTGACCCACGATCACCGGGTCGCCCTGGCGCACAATCGGGCGCTGGTTGAGGCAGGTGTCTTGGTTGGAACGCTGATACTTCTGCAGGAAATGGGTGTGATCCACACCCTCCTCGTCACGCACAACGATGGCCGTGGCATCGACAAAGGTGACGGTGCCATTGACGCGTGAGATCGGCACCATGCCGGAGTCGCGTGCCACCTGGGTCTCAAGACCGGTGCCCACCAGTGGACGCTCGGGACGCAGCAGGGGCACAGCCTGGCGCTGCATGTTGGAGCCCATCAGGGCACGGTTGGCGTCATCGTGCTCCAGGAAAG
>AACY020531712.1_pt1 | contig 18264 bp, 18 predicted proteins | sample 267378 | NCBI WGS metagenome assembly AACY02 (sample SAMN02954345, study PRJNA13694) | marine metagenome | biome: aquatic; feature: ocean; material: water; isolation source: isolated as part of a large dataset composed predominantly from surface... | reverse complement strand
TCGCGGTATCGAACGGACGTTTCAATGGCTCGCCGGGGAGCGCTTCGAGGGTAATTGCCCCCGCAAAACCGTAATTGCGAACATCACTGACATGGGGCCGGCCCGTTAATGCGTCATGCAGAAGCGACTCAAAATACGGTGCTTCCGCTGCCACTCTGGCGGGTAATTTTTCCGACACCAGCAGCTCTAAGGCCGCTAAACCTGCGGCACAAGCCACCGGATGCCCGGAGTAGGTGTAGCCATGGGGGAACTCCAGGGCGTAGTCGGGACCGCCATTAGCCATAAAGGTGTGATAGATGTCCGACGACGCAATCACAGCACCCATGGGTATAGCGCCATTGGTCAACTGCTTCGCCACATTGAGAATATCCGGTGTCACGCCAAATGCGTCGGCACCGGTCATGGCGCCACAGCGCCCGAAGCCGGTAATCACCTCGTCGAAAATCAACAGGATATCGTGGGCGTCGCAGATGTCGCGCAGCCGTTGCAGATACCCCACCGGTGGTGGAATAACACCCGCCGATCCGGCCATCGGCTCGACAATCACCGCGGCAATGGTTGAAGCATCATGCAGGTTGATGAGTTCGGCCAGTTCGTCAGCCAACTCGGCACCGGTCTGTGGCATGCCCCGACTGAAACGATTTTCAGGCAGCATCGTATGGCGCAGGTGATCAGCCTCGACCCCTTGGCCGAAATGTTTACGGTTGGCCGCGATACCCCCAACGGAGATGCCACCAAAATTAACCCCGTGGTAGCCCTTCATCCGACCGATAAAACGCGTCTTCGTGGGCTGACCCTTCAGTCGCCAGTAGGCTCTGGCCATCTTCATGGACGTATCGGCAGATTCCGACCCGGAGTTGGTGAAAAACACATAATCCAAGCCATCGGGCATCAAGGATTTGACGACATTCGCCAACTCAAAGGCCTTGGGATGTCCGAATTGAAAGGGGGGTGCGTAATCGAGTGCGCTTATCTGCTCGTGTACCGCTCGGGTGATAGCGTCACGACCGTGACCCAAACCCGTTGTCCACAGCCCCGAGTGGCCATCGAGAATCTGACGGCCCCGATCATCGGTGTACCACACCCCATCGGCAGCCACGATCATGCGAGGGTCCGATTTGAACTGCCGATTACCGGAATACGGCATCCAATACGCGTCGAGGGTTTGCTGAATAGTGGATGGCGCCTTCGCATTCATAAGAGGATGGTTCCCAATGTCATCGTGCGCAACGTAGTCAGTAATAGGCCGGTGCCTGGGGTGCGAAGTTATGCAGCGCCAGCAACAGACCGACGAATACCAAGAAGATCATGACCGCCCATAGGGCCGAGCGGGGTGGCTTATCGCTCACCCTGCCCTCTGCTTTACCCCGCCACATAGCGGCAACAAGTGGTTGCTGCTTCACAAAGTGGTAGAAGGCGATGGCACCGATGTGAATAAAAATGAGCGTACGCAAAATACCCCAATTAACCTCGTGAATCTCGGTGAACGTGCCCGCATGCTCGCCCACCCAATACGCTAACGGCGCCTCGAAGGTAATATCATCGGCACTGAACAGGCCCGTGCTGCCCTGTACAACGATGAGTAGCAGGAGCGCCAGTGTTGACCAGCCACCTAGCGGATTGTGCCCGACACCTTGATAGGGAACGCCCTTTAGGTAACCCAGCACCACTGCCGGGCCGCGCAAAAATGACTTGAACTGGGCGTGATAACTACCAACGAATCCCCAAACTAGGCGTGTCAGTGCCGCTGCCAGCAAACTATAGCCACACCAGCGATGCAGTTCGAGGTTGCCTGTCTCACCGCTCCACCACATAAAACCGATGGCCAGTGGGAAATACCAGTGTATGACGCGCACCGGCCAGTCCCAGACTGGCCATCCCTGCCCCAACTGCATGTCTTACCCTCCCATCAAATTCAGAAGTGCTGTCACTGAGGCTTCGACGCCCAGGGTCACTGCAGGCTCAGGGCTGATTTTAAACAGCGGCGAATGGTGTGATGGCACCGGCGCACCCCCCTGTGCCTCGCGCTCAAAATCCTCGGAGGGGGTGCCGCCAACCGCAAAATAAACCGATTTGATGGAAGGGTTCACGGTGAAGAAGGGGAAGTCCTCAGCCCCCATGCCCAAGCGCTCCTCCTCAAAAAATACGCTATCGCCGAACTGGTCAGCCCAGACACCGCGCATACGCTGCAACATGGCGGGATCATTGAGGGTCGGTGGTACGCCCTCGTTCTCATGAACCACAACCTCTGGCAGCATATCGTCTGGCAAGCCAGCAACCCGGCCCATGTTCTCGGCCACCCGCTTGATGCCATCGAGCAACACTTGTCGATCGGCGTTGGATTCATTGCGCACGGTGATCTGTAGGCGCGCCGCATCCGAGATAATGTTGTGTTTGGTACCCGCATGGAATGCACCCACGGTAATAACACCGGGGCGTCGCGGTGCCAGGTCGCGAGTGACCACCGTTTGCAGCGCCAGTACGATTTGCGACCCTAACACGACGGGATCAACACCGCGGTGAGGGCTCGCCCCGTGGGCACCGATCCCCTTGATATAAATATCGACCGTGTCCGCCCCCGAGTAAGGTGCTTGGGTGGCTACCAATTTGCCGGTTGGGACCGCTGAGGCGACATGAAATGCCATGGCGTAATCCGGCGTACCAAAACGCTCCCAGATATTATCTGCGCGCATGGCAGCCGCTCCGCCCACCCGCTCCTCAGCGGGCTGACCCACCAGCATAAGGGTGCCGGACCATTCATCCCGGCGCTCGGCCATGATACGTGCGGTACCCACCAGGCTGGTAATGTGAACATCGTGACCACAGGCGTGCATCACCGAGACATCATTGCCGTCCCAGTCTTTTTGCTTGGCCTTGGACGCGTAGGACAGCCCCGATTTTTCCTCTACCGGCAGGCCATCCATATCGGCACGAAACATGGCTAGGGGTCCCTCGCCATTGCGCAACAGCGCTACTAATCCGGTACCGCCGACACCGGTATGCACTTCATAACCAAGCCCGGACAACTCATCCGCTAAACGCTGCGCTGTTTGGTGCTCCATCATGGACAGCTCAGGATGTTGATGGAACCAAACAAACAATGAGCCAAGCTGCTCATCGTAGAGATTTTGCACACGCTCCTTCAGATCGGAAGCGGTTGCAGGTAAGGCCATGAGACAGCCCAGTATAAGTGTTGACACAAAACGTCGAAGCACGAACTCATCTCCCATCGGTGCGGATCCCCATCGGGATCCTTTCAAATTCGAGCGGCTGTGTGAATGACAAACGCCTTGAGGCAGTCTGTCACAGTCCCTTGGTGTAGACTACGCCCTTTTGGCACACGCGCCCAAGTCAAGGACTCCTGAACTTTTGAACAGCGATCGCATCACAGCGCGGTTTGGCAGCTACGGCGTTGAGCTCTTGCAACAAAGCCAGCGCCACCGAATCGCAAATCTGCACAGTGGTACAGCACCTGAGCACATCTGCCGCACCTTAGCGGTCACGGTTTTTCATCTCCCTGTGCACGACGCCTTACAGGACGTCGACACCACCATTCGAGCCGGTGCCAGTTTGGGCGCGACACTGCGCGCTGCAGGATGGCGCGTCATCCGCTCCGATGCAGCACAGGCCACTGCACCTGCGGGGAAAGCGTTCGAAGCTATCAGCCGACACAGCTGCCCAGCCGGTACACCACTGGCGCTACAGGTTTATACGCTTTTGGCCGCCAACGACTCCCTGCGGCTGCCCTACGCGGCTATCGCAGAAGCCTATCACCCCGACCATGTAGCCATTGCCAAGCCGCGACCGGCCCAAAAACTAGAAACCGAATTAACCGGTGCCGCCAAAGAGGCCCTGCGGGGCCTATTAGCGGCACTCTGAGGTTTACAGACGCGGAAGGTTCACAGACCCAGACGCTGCGCCAGGGACAAATCAAACCCCAGTGCGCGCGCTTGAGCGACAGCGGCTTCACGATCGGTGCCGGATTGACTGGCCACCCAAAGATTCGTGCAGCGGGTGCCAGTGCGGCAGTAAGCGAACACTTTCTCGCCGCTGTTAAAAATTTGCCCAAGCCCTTCTAAATCCTCGCCCGGAAACGTATTAGGGTTCACCGGATATGCGACAAATTTGAGCCCTGCCGCCTCGGCCGCCTGGGCCATGGACGCCATGGGGGGCTGATCTGGCGCTTCGCCGTCAGGTCGATTGCATACCACGGTGGTAAAGCCCTGCTCCGCCAATACAGCCATGTCTGAAGGCTCGGGTTGAGGTGCAACGGTAAGGGTATCACTCACAATAATGGGGTTAAGCACTGAACAACTCCTCTGTTAGCTAGCGTGGCACAACGTTGGTTGCGACGGTTAAGTATTGGTCCAACTGTTCACGGATGCGCACCGCCCCACGATTGAGCATGCGCTGTATATCAGCACGGTTGGTAACCCGATTCGACCACTCAAGACCTGGGGTATCGGGACTTCTCATCGGCTCAACAAACCGCAACACGGTTGCATCCGACTCGGGATCAGTGACCTCTAGCACCAACGTCAGGGCACTGGACTCGTTGGTATAACTGCGCGACCAGCCCACCGTGCTTTGGGTATCTGGCGCCGCCACCTGCAGATTCATGATACGTGGTTTCAAAACGAGCGTCTTGGCATCAGGCTGGGGTACGACCCGATAACTCGGCGCCAACTGCAGACTTGCTGTTACGGCAGCCTGGCATAGCGTCTGGGTCTCTGAGCTTAGTGCTTCGCGGGTTTGTTCACTCAGCCGGCGACTCAACTGCCTGCGCGTATCGTTTTGTTGGCTCAACCAATCGGGTCGGAATGCCACGGTACAAGACGCCAACAGAACCTGATCATAGCGCCCGAAGTCGACATGCTCAGCAGCAAAAGGCTCGAGGGATTCATTGCGCCCTGACCCGTCAGCCGGCTTATCTGGGGCCATTGGACTGTGAGCCTGGCACCCGGCCAAGAGCTGGCAAAACACGCTGAGCAAAATCATTCGGAGCATACCCAACACTAACCTAGCGTCTGGCCAATCCCAAGTCATCAAATAAGGTGCTCTCGATGGACTCTCGGGGGCGTTCCATGATCGGCACGGATCGTCCCGTAATACGCTCCGCCATGGCTCTGTATGTATCCGATACTGACATCAACAACGCTTCAGGCAGGTCTGTGGCAGCCGCAAATTGTTGCCGCTGCACCATTCGGCTCTTGTCTAACAGCAGCGATGGATCCGGTGCTAGCGCCAACAACGCTTGGCGGAACTCTTCCTTACTGTTTTCCCGAACGACACCTTGGCTGTATGCCTGCGCATCCCAAAACCGCGAGGAATCAGGGGTTCCCACTTCATCCATGTAAATCAGTTCCTGCTGCCTTTCAGCGTTTTCTGCGTAGCCGAACTCGAATTTGGTATCGACGAATAATTGATCAACGCCAGAGAGCTTTTCGGCAATAAGATGAAAGCCCCTGCGCAACAATTGCTCGTACACATCCACATCACTCGGTGCCATAAATCCAAGCGCCGACCAATGTTTAAGGATCGAATCGCGGCTAATGTTCACATCGTCGGCCGCGGGAATACCCTCTAGACCCTCAAGGACACCTTTGGTCGACGGGGTAATGAGCAGCTCGGGCAGACGCTGATCCTTCCGGAGCCCTTCGGGGAGCTGCACGCCACAAAAAATGCGCTCGCCCTCGGCATAACTGCGCCACATGGACCCCGTAATGTAGCGTCGCGCGATCGCCTCGATACGCACGGGCTGCGCTCGCTGCACCACCCAACACAGGGGGTGCGGCGCTTCTAGAATGTGACTGCGGGCTAGGCCGGCTTCACGGAAAACATCAAACCAATGCTGCGAGATCGCATTAAGCGCCGCCCCTTTACCGGGCACACCATTGAGACCGCCCTCGCCGTGCCAGATGCAATCAAAGGCCGAGATTCGATCGGACACCACCATAATGGCAAGGGGAGCATCGGGCGCCACGGGATAACCTCGCTGCTCAATCAAGCGACGACTATCCTCGGCACTCAGCCAATAGACCGACCGCACCTTACCCGAGTGCACGGGCTCCGCCGTCTTGATGGGAAAGTCATCATTCGTCGAAAGAACCCTTAACATGTAGTAGCTCCTAAGTAATTAGGCATTTTAAGCCGACCGGGCACTTGGACTCTAGACATGAGCCAAGTAGCATCCGCGCACATTCGAAAAGTCAGCAACAAGGTAGTGTACCCATGTTTTCGTCGACCCAACGCCTATTAGCTAGCGCGATAGCAACTCTTGCAAGTCTACCCAGCTTCGCTCAGTCCGCCCCTTCAACCGGCAACGATTTGCTAGAAACCGTTTTGGTCACCGCCACACGCCAAGGTGTCTCTGGCGGGGAGCTACCCGTGGCCTGGAGCGCCATCGATCAGGACACTATTGGCTTCACCTCACCACAACATGCTAATCAACTGCTCAATCGCTCGGCGGGCACATGGATCAGTCGTGGCAACGGCCAAGAGTCCCTTATTGCCCTGCGCTCCCCTGTGCTCACCGGCGCTGGTAGCTGCGGTGCCTTCATGACCGCAGAAGATGGCATTCCCCTGCGAGCACCGGGTTTCTGTAATGTCAACCAACTGTTTGACGCCAACTTGGCTCAGGCTGGAGCTGTCGAAGTGGTACGCGGTCCTGCGACTGCCGTGTATGGTTCCAACGGCATGCATGGGGTCATCAATGTCATCACACCCTCGGTTGAATCCCGGCCCAACACCTTGCGCATAGAGGGTGGGTCGCGGGACTTCTATCGGCTGTTGGGCAATATGGCGCTGCCCGATAACAGTACTGCTATAGCCTTTCAGGCAAGCGAATACGGCGGCTACCAAGCAGAATCGGGGTATGGGCAGCAAAAACTCAATGTACGAAATGACAGCGAATGGGGTGCTTGGCGCCTGGCCTCTGTGCTATCGGGGAGTAACCTTAACCAAGAAACAGCGGGCTACATCCAGGGGTTTGAAGCCTACAAAGATGACGCGGCTCGCAGGGACAACCCCAACCCTGAGGCCTACCGCGATGCATGGTCCATGCGCGCCCATGTCAGCGCCAGCCGCAATCTTGGATCTGATCAGACCCTAACCATCACCCCCTATGTGCGACGCAACGCCATGACGTTTTTACAGCACTTCGTGCCTTGGCAACCCACCGAGCGCAATGGGCACAGCAGTGTGGGGCTGCAGACCAGTCTCGCGGGCGGTAGTGACAATAGCCAATGGGTGATCGGAGCTGATCTCGATTACACCCAAGGTTGGCTTGAAGAGGTACAAGCGGAGCCCTTTAGCCCGAATCAACCCGCTGGCATTCATTATGATTACGAGGTCGATGCCTTGGTCGGTGGTTTGTTTGCCCAGGGGGACACCGCCCTGTCGGATCGATGGCGTATCGACGGCGGTGTCCGCCTCGAGAGTACCCAGTACGACTACGACAACCTCGCCAGCGCCGGGTCTGCCTGTGCACCGGATGCCAGCGCTTGTCGCTTTTTCCGACCGGCAGATCGCAGTGACGACTTCAACAACCTGTCTGCCAATCTAGCGCTGAGTTACGGCTTCGATAACGCGCGGGTTTATACCCGAGCAGCATCGGGGTTTCGCGCACCACAAACAGCGGAACTCTATCGATTACAGGCGGGCCAAACGGTTGCCAATATTGACTCCGAGCAAATACATAGTATTGAGTTGGGTATTCGCGGTGAGCTGTTCGATGCCCTCGGCTATGCCCTCAACGCCTATCAAATGCGCAAGGACAATGTGATCTTTCAGGATCGCGATCGACAGAATGTCGACAATGCGAAGACCCGTCACGAGGGCATTGAAATCGAGCTCAATTGGCAGATCTCATCGGTCTGGTATGCGGAACTGGCAGCCACATTGCAAAAACACCGCTACGACAGCGCCACCGCGCTGTTGGGCTCCAGCGGTGACATTAAGGGCAATCGCATCGATACCGCACCGGATAGTTTTGGCAGCGCACGACTTGGCGCTGACACGGTGATCGGCATTCACCCGATAAAAGCCGAGCTCGAGTACGTTTGGGTCGGAGGATATTACGTGGATCCGAATAACGAGCACCGATACACCGGGCATCGGCTGGTCAACTTGCGCGCCGATATGCAGGTGCGTCCGAAGATAAAACTGAGCGTTATCGCCACCAATCTGCTCGATACCGCCTATGCAGAGCGGGCCGACTTCGGCTTTGGCCAATACCGCTACTTCGTGGGCGAGCCTCGAAGCGTCGTACTGGGGCTGAGCTGGCAGCTAGACTGAGTACTGTTACCTTGTGACTTTTGCCCTTGTGACTTTTGCCCTTGTGAAAGTCCGCCGTGGACCAAGTCCACGGCGATGACAGGATGCAAGCGCCTAGCGGTAGGCGCGCAGGCCCACGGCGTCGCGCACCTGTGCCAACAGATCGGCGGCTCGGGGACGTAGCTTGTGGGCGCCTGCCTGTAGTACCTCTTCCAATTGCTGGGGATTTGCCATCAGATCGTTGTAGCGATCCCGGGCCGGCGCTAGCACCTCGTCGATTTTGTGGAACAGTTGTTTCTTGGCATCACCCCAGCCAATGCCCTCTGCGAACGCCTGGCGCATTTGGGCACGCTCTTCAGCATCGGCAAAGGCGCACCAAACCTGAAACACCGTTGCGGTGTCGGGGTCTTTCGGCTCTCCGGGCTCCAGCAAGTTCGTTTTGATCTTGTTGATACCCTTCTGCAGTTGTTTTGCCGTACCAAACAGGGGAATGGTATTGCCGTAACTCTTGCTCATTTTGCGACCGTCGAGTCCTTGTAGCACCGCCACATGATCGTCAACCACCGCCTCTGGCAAGGTGAACAAGGGTGCAAAGTTATGGTTAAAGCGCTGGGCGATATCCCGGGCCATTTCCACGTGCTGAATCTGATCGCGCCCCACGGGCACCTCGTGGGCATTGAAAATGAGGATATCGGCGGCCATCAGTACCGGGTAGGAAAACAGCCCCATGGTAATGGCAAAATCCGGATCCTCACCGGCCTCTTCATTGGCCTGCACGGCCGCTTTGTAGGCGTGGGCCCGATTCATGAGGCCTTTAGCGGCATTGCAGGTAAGAATCCAGCAAAGCTCGGCGATCTCTGGGAGATCGGACTGACGATAAAAGTGTGCCTGACTAGGATCTAGGCCCAAAGCCAGCCACGTGGCGGCGATTTCACGGCTCGATTGCGCCACCTGTTCTGGGTCGTGGCATTTGATCAACGCATGGTAATCGGCCAAAAACAGGTAGGCATCGGTATCCTCTTGCTGCGACGCTGCAATCGCCGGGCGAATAGCGCCCACATAATTGCCCAAGTGGGGGGTGCCGGTGGTCGTGATACCGGTCAATACACGCTTAGTGGTCATGCCTAGCCTCCGCTTAAGCGAGTCGGTTGTAAAAGCCCGTTAAGAGCGCTTCAAGATAGTTCGGATCGCGACTACCCGCGAGTTCACGCACAGAGTGCATGGCAAGGGTCGGTACACCTAGGTCAATGGTTTCAATGCCCGTTTCGGCAGCGGTGATGGGGCCAATAGTACTGCCGCAGCCCAGATCGGTGCGCACCACGAAGGTCTGTACCGGCACATCGGCCCGCTCCGCCAGTAAACGCAGCAGGGCAGCCCCCTTACCCGACGTGGCGTAGCGCTGATTTCGGTTAATTTTGATAACCGGCCCCCCGTTGAGTAAAGGACCGTGGTTATCATCGTGTCGATCACTGAAATTAGGATGCACCGCATGGGCGTTGTCGACCGACAGCAACCTGGCGTTTGCACGCAGCTGACGCCCTTGCGCATCGCTATCGACCAGGCTGTCTAACACCTCAGTCAACATGGGACCTTGAGCGCCAACTGCCGATGCACTGCCGACCTCCTCGTGATCATTGCACACCAAGAGACTCCACTGGTTTGCATCGGCTGCCAAGAGTGAGCGCAAGCCCGCGTGGCAGCTCAATAGATTATCCAGTCGGGCCGAGGCGATAAAATCCCCCTCCAAGCCAATGACAGCCGGCGCTTGGCTGTCGTAGAGGGACATTTCAAAATCGAGTACGCGCACCTCCTCGTACTCCGGATATTGGGCCCGAACCTGGGCAGCTAGCAGGGCGGGAAAACTGAAGTGCCGGCCGCTGTCGCCATCGGTCTCAACCGTGAGCAGCACCGGCAAGATATCCTTTTGAGGATTCACGCTGCGCCCGTTGTTGGCCTCCCGATCGAGGTGAATGGCCAAACTGGGCACCACGGCAACCGGACGACGGAAGTCGATAAGGCGGGAGCAGAGCTGACCGCGTTCGTCGACAAAGTTGACACGTCCCGCCAACGACAGATCACGATCGAACCAAGGATTGAGTAGTGCCCCCCCGTAGACATCGACCGCCAATTGCACGACCCCGTGACGCTGCTTGATGGGGTTGGGCTTGACCGACAGATTGGGGCTATCGGTGTGGGCGCCAATCAGTCGTAAGCCCGCCTCCACCGGTTGCTCGCCGACCCGAAAGGCAATCAACGAGCTGTCATTTCGGGTTAAAAAATACCCCCGCCCCGGCCTAAGCCCAGCACGGTCAACCGTCTCGACCGCCTCAAAACCCGCAGCTTGCAGCCGCTGGGACAGTGCAGTCACCGCGTGAAAGGGGGTCGTTGCCTCGGACAAAAAACCCAAAAGATCTTCAATAGAATCAGACATTTATGATCCAAACATAATAACCAACAACAAAATCAAGCCCAAGCTTAAGCGATACCAAACAAAGGGCATCATGCCGATGCGCCCCAGCAGACCAATGAATAACGCGATAGTGGCATAGGCACTGAAGGCCGACACCACCATGGCCGCCAACATCTGCGCCACAGGTACCCGCGTGAAACCTTCAGCCAAGGCATCTAGCCCAAGAAAGAGCATGGCACCGGCGATAATCGGCATCGACATCAAGAACGAAAAACGCGCCGCTGTGGCACTGGAATACCCCAGAAACAACGCAGCAGTGATGGTCACGCCCGAGCGAGATACACCCGGAATCAAGGCCAGCATTTGAGCACAGCCGATGATCAGCGCACCGGACCAGGTCACCCTTTGCTGGGCCTCTGCGGGCACATGCTGGGCTCGGCGACTTGACCAACCTAGCAGCAAACCGAACACAATAGTGGTGGCTGCTATGACCTCTAACCCCCTTAAGTGCTGCTCTATGGTATCGCTAAGTAGCACACCTGCCACGACCGCAGGCACGGTAGCCACAGCCAGGCGCCACAACTCACCACCGGCGCCCTCAGCCGTTGCCAGTGGGGGGTAGATGTCGCCGAGTAAAACCCATAGATCATGACGAAAATACACCATCACCGCCGCCAGCGTGCCCACATGCACCGCCACATCGAATAGCAAACCCTGATCGGGCCAGCCCAATAGTTGCGACGGTAGCACCAAGTGGGCGGAACTGGAGATAGGCAGGAATTCACTTAAACCTTGAATGAGCGCCAGTACTACGGTTTGCAACCAATCGGCGGTTGTCTCTGCTGCAACGGTCACGGTGTCGGCTGCTCGGCTAAGGTCTTCCAACCCACGTCTTGTTGAACATAACAGGGGATAACATCGTGAGCGGAGCCTGCGTGCTGCCAGTCGGCATGTGCCAGCGCCCACTGGGCCATGACTACGCCTCTGGGGCGTTGCTCCGGGTACGTCTCGCGAACGGCACTTTGGGGGTTAATACGGTACCAACTGTCTTCGATAGCAGATTGATAACGACAGCCCGACCCAAGAATAACCAAGCCGTAGCATGGGTCGAGACCGGGCAAACAAAGCTGCTCAGGCACCGCCATCAGAGGGTCTGACAAGCTCTGCAACTGACCCTTGTTGTGGAGCCACAGCCGGTAATAGCACTGACCAATTTGAGCGTCGGTCGTCGCCAGTAGGTAGCCTTCGTAGGATGGGTTTTCTGTCAGCCAAGCCCGTGCCTGGGCCTCTAGGGAGCACATGCCTAGCACCGGTCGTTCAAGGGACCAAGCCAAACCTTGAACAACACTGGCTGCAATGCGCAAGCCGGTAAAGGAGCCCGGGCCCAGGCCGCAGACAAACCCCTCTATCGACGACAACGGAGCCCCTGCCAATACCTCGTCCAGCATGGCCAGCAGATGACGATTATGGGCCCGGGGTAGCACACGGTGCGCTTCAACGACCCCTTGCTCAGTCGCTAGACCCAACGTACAGGCGTCAGTAGAGGTATCAATGGCGAGAACAACGCGCATGGGAGAAGGGAAAAGATCCGGTAAACTCAAAGTCCTATCATCCCACAGCTCAAGGAAGATGTGCAGCGTGCAGACCCTGACAGTTGGTATTTTAGCAGGCGGCAGAGGGAACCGTTTGGGTGGTCGCGATAAGGGCATGCTGGTCGTTGATGGCGAGCCCTTTATCGCACAGCTACTGCACAGCGTTGATCGCAATCTCCGTGCCGTCCCCGAACTGACCTGGGTCGAGACAGTAATCAGCTGTCCTCGCAACAGCGCATTTTACAGGCACTACGCCAACCGCCTGGTGTGCGATAGACAGTTGCATGGGGGGCCTGGCGCGGGCATCGCCGCATTGCTTGCCGCCTGCACCACGGACTGGCTACTGGTCTTGGCCTGTGATCATCCGCGCCTGCCTGTTGAGAGCATCGACAAGCTGTACAGGGCCGCTGCAGCTGGGTTTAAAAGGCCTGACCCCGGGGGTACCCCGGGCGCTGGCAGCTACGCTACTGACCAATGCCTACACACCCCATGCATGTTGATCAATACCGCGAGGGTAGCAACGGAACTATCACAGCCCAGCCTGTTGCGGACTATTGAAACCCTGGGATTAACAGCCGTAGACATTCCCGGTTCAGGAGTCGATGTGGACACCCCCATCGACCTCACTGAATTAGGCCGCCAGTTGTCTTGAGAAGGCCAAGCAATGACCCCGCACGGAGTCGCGCAGGGTTAAACGGGCGTTAACCTAACAAGGTACGGATACGTCCGGTAATTTCATCGACCGAGCCGACACCCGCAACCCGGTGATAGCTGGGACCTTCGAGCGCTTGGTAGAACGAAACCAGGGGTTGTGTTTGCTGCTGGTAGACCTCAAGGCGCTTGCGCACTGTATCTTCCTTGTCGTCATCCCGTTGAATCAAGGGCTCACCGGTTTCGTCATCCAGCCCCTCTTGCTTTGGCGGATTGTGGCTGACGTGGTACACGCGTCCACTACCGGGGTGTACTCGGCGACCACTTAAGCGCGCCACAATCTCTTCATCGTCCACGTCGATCTCGATGACATGATCAATATCGATGCCCTCGGCCACCATTGCCTCGGCTTGAGGGATGGTGCGAGGAAAACCATCGAATAAACAGCCGTTGACACAATCCGGCTGAGTGATGCGATCTTTGACAAGACCAATGATGATGTCGTCAGAGACCAAACCGCCCGCATCCATAATGGCTTTGGCCTGTTTACCAAGCTCGGTGCCGGCAGCAACGGCTGCTCGTAGCATGTCGCCGGTTGAAATCTGTGGAATGTCAAAATGGTCGCAGAGGAACTTGGCTTGGGTTCCCTTACCGGCACCCGGTGCACCGAGAAGAATTATTCGCATGGAGAGCTTCCTTGAAAGTGACGTGCAGCACATCGTTCGATGTGATCTGTGACGTAAAACTACACAGGCTGCCACGGCGTGACAAGCGCTATTGCGACGCCTTCGCCTGCTCCCAGCGCGCTTGTAGCTGTTTGATTGACTCACTGGCCAGGTCACTAGCTTCATCAAGCGCAGCCTGCTCCATGGCGGTAAAACGCGTTTCAAACTTGGTATTTGCGTATCGTAGCGCCGTTTCGGCATCAAGGCCTAGGTGACGTCCAAGGTTAACCACACTGAACAGAATATCGCCAAATTCATCGCTGATATGTCCGTCATTGCCACCGGCCAGGGCGTCCCGTAACTCACCAATTTCCCCCTCTAGGTTAGCGAGCACATCATCGAGGGCTGTCCAATCAAAGCCAACGGTGGCTGCTCGTTTCTGCAATTTCTGCGCCCGCTGTAACGCCGGCAGGGTCACAGGAATATCATCCAAAACACCATGACGGGCCTTTCCCGCTCGCTCCTCGCGTTTTATGGCCTCCCACTTGGCCTTCACCTCGGCAGGACTGATGGCGGCGTTGAGCCGGCCTTCGATAGCACCCTCGGCGAACACGTGGGGATGGCGACGAATCAACTTTTGAACCAGGGTATCGACGACCGTATGAAAATCGAATGCCCCCTGCTCACTGCCGAGTTGACTGTAAAAAATCACCTGGAACAGCACGTCGCCCAACTCTTCGGCAATGTGTGGCAGATCATCCCGCTCAATAGCATCAGCTAGCTCGTAACACTCCTCGATGGTCGAGGGCACAATACTGCGGAAATCCTGTTGCAAATCCCACGGACAACCGTCTTCAGGATCCCGCAGTCGCGCCATGACACGCATTAAATCAGCCAGCGTGTACGGGGTATGGGCATCGGCTGCTGGGGATTTATCGCTCATGACGCTATCACTCGCTGTGCACTGATGACGTTATCGAGTTGTCCCAACTTACCCAATACCCGGGCCAAGGCCTCGATAGAGTCCACTTCACAGCGAACCTGCATGTGCGCTGTGTTGTCACTACGGTCACTGTAGGTATTGATGGCAGTCACGTTAACCCGTGCTTGCGCCATGACCCCGGTCACATCCGCCAGTAGCCCCTGACGGTCGTAGGCATGGACAGCAATATCCACCTCGAAGCGCTGTTCATCAACACCCCCCCAAGATACCGCTATGATGCGCTCGGGGGATTCCTCATGCAGAGAGAGCAGTCGGGAACAATCGGCTCGATGAACACTGACACCCCGAGAACGGGTGATATAACCCTCGATACGATCCCCGGGTACGGGCATGCAACAGCGCGCATAGTGACTCAGCATATTGCCGACACCGTCGATCTGAATAGCGCCGCTGTGGGGATGACGCGAGGGCGCCACCAGCCGTAACGAGTGATCTGGGGTTGTACCCGTAACCGCTTGTGCTGCTCGCAATAACTGCCCCGCGGTTAAGTCGCCGGCGCCAATGGCCGCGAATAAATCGTCTACCGTTGGCTGTCCTAACTGACGCGCTATCGCTTTGTAATCGAGGGACGTGAGCGCTAGCCGCGCACATTCCCGATCGACCAGTGCGCGCCCCGCGGCGATGTTGTCATCCCGGGTCTGGGCTTTAAACCATTGTTGAACGCTGGCGCGAGCCCTGTTTGTGCGTAAATAGCCCGAACCGCTGAGTAACCAATCCCGCCGCGGACGCGGTTCATTACCGGTTAATATCTCGACCCGCTCGCCGGTATTAAGACAATAGGTTAAGGGCACAATGGCGCCGTTTACCTTGGCGCCCCGGCAGCGATGACCCACTTCTGTGTGTACGTGGTAGGCGAAATCAAGGGGGGTGGCCCCGTGGATTAAACTGACCACATCACCTTTGGGGGTAAACACATAAACGCGATCTTGGGCCGAATCGAAACTGAACTGCTCAGCCACCTCACCGTCATCACCGACGGTCTCATGCCACTCGAGCACCTGCCGTAACCACGCCAATTTTTCTTCGTAGGTATCGCGCGCTTGTTGGCTGACACTGTCGCTGCCCTTATAGCGCCAGTGCGCACAAACACCCAGCTCTGCCTCTTCGTGCATGGTATGCGTGCGGATCTGCACTTCAAGAATTTTGCCCTCGGGGCCGATCACCGCGGTGTGCAACGACCGGTAACCATTATCCTTGGGGTTGGCGATATAATCATCGAACTCGTTGGGAATATTGCGCCATATGCCGTGCACAATACCCAGGGTGTGATAGCAGTCTTGAACCGTACCAACCAAAATACGCAGGGCCCTGATATCGTGCACTTGTGAGAACCCGATGCCCTTGCGCTGCATCTTTCGCCAAATGCTGTAAATGTGTTTTGCGCGACCCGATATCTCGAAAACCAACCCCGCATCGGACAATGCTCGCGTCAACTCACTGCGAACCCGCTCAATAAAATCATCGCGCTCCAATCGCCGCCCATCAAGCAGTTTGGCAATGCGGCGGTAAGCGTCTTCGTGGGTATAACGAAAGGACAGGTCCTCAAGCTCCCACTTCAGGTGACCGATACCCAAACGGTGTGCCAGGGGCGCATACACATTGAAGACTTCACCAGCAATGCGCTGACGCTGTTCCTGGCCAGCTGTTTTCAACACCCGCATCGCCACGGTACGCTCGGCAAGCTTAATCAATGCCACACGCACGTCGTCAACCATGGCAATTAACATACGTCGTATGTTGACGTTAGGCGTGGCCGATTGTCCCAGCACGGGTGCATCACTGGCACCTGTCAGTTCACTCACTGCGGCCATCCGCAAGACACCGTCAATTAGCGTGCCAACACTTTCGCCATAGCGCTTGGTCACCGCGTCGACCGTCATGCGTTGCTCTCGAACGGGGCGATAAATCAAACCGGCAATAAGCACATCGGGGGTTAGCCGCAACTCTGCCAGTATGTGCAGAATCTCGAGCCCCACCATGAGCGGATCGGACTGTCCAGCCCAATCAGCAGTGGGTGTCACAAGCTCATCATCGAGGCCTCGAATATCGGCAATGACCCCCTGAAGACGTTCAATCTCGGCATCTTCAAGGGATAAGGGCAACGCTTCAAGCCACTCGCGTAAAGCGGGGCTACTGAGTGTGTCGGTATCCGGTAGCTGACGTACCTGTACCATTCGGTCGTGCCCCCTAGTGGTCGGCGTCCGCGTAAACGCCAGTCGACAAGTATCGGTCGCCTCGATCGCAGACGATAGCGACGATAGTGGCATGCTCAAGCTCACGACTGAGCTGCAATGCGGCGCTGATCGAGCCCCCCGAGGACACCCCCGCAAAAATCCCCTCTTCCCGCGCCAACCGACGCATGGTCTGCTCCGATTCACGCTGGGAAATATCAATCACCCGATCGACACGGGCGGCGTCATAAATAGAGGGCAGGTATTCGGTTGGCCAGCGTCGGATGCCGGGAATTTGTGAGCCATCTTCGGGCTGCAAACCAATAATTTGTATCGCTGGATTCATCTGCTTGAGATACGCCGAGGTGCCCATAATGGTGCCAGTGGTACCCATCGAACTGACAAAATGGGTGATGCTACCCCGGGTCTGACGCCAGATCTCGGGGCCAGTGCCCTTGTAATGGGCCAAGGGATTATCGGTGTTGGCAAACTGATTCAGCACTTTGCCTTCACCGCGATCGGCCATCGCAAGGGCTAAATCTCTAGCGCCCTCCATACCCTGCTCAGAGGTCACTTCAATCAGCTCAGCCCCATACGCAGCCATTGCCCACTTGCGCTCGCTGCTCATATGAGCGGGCATGATTAACACCATACGGTAACCGCGAATAGCCGCCGCCATCGCCAGGGCGATCCCTGTGTTACCACTAGTGGCTTCGATGAGCGTATCCCCGGGAGCAATGTCACCCCGCGCCTCGGCCTCGGCAATCATGCTCATCGCAGGACGATCTTTTACCGAGCCTGCAGGGTTGTTGCCCTCTAACTTGGCAAGGATCGTGTTGCTGGTCTGGCCTGGCATACGCTGCAGCCGTACCAAGGGTGTCTCACCTATGACACTCTCAATAGTCGGGTAGTCGATGCTGCTGGCGGTTGTGAAGCTATCGGTCATCGGCAGGATTCCTGCTGTAAAGAGTCCGCTGTCGGCGGTTCTGCTGTGAAAGTTGCGCTATCGGTCGTGAGGTTGACAGCGCGAGTGCCTGTTGGCTAAGCCCGTCGAGCCGATAGTGTACGCCTGATCAGCCTGCGCTTCAGCCGCGTCCTTAATCTCAACTAACAACGGCAAACGCCACCACATAATCGCGCTCGTCAGATAACGATAACAATACCTGCGATCCGCCCAACACCTGCAGTCGCTCCTGTGCAGCGCCGTGCAGGGTGACCGCGGGGCGTCCTAATGTATCGCGATGAACGCGAACATCATGCCAACCGATACCCTGCCGAAAACCTGTACCCAATGCCTTTACCACCGCCTCTTTCGCTGCAAACGCCTTGCCCAATGCGTGAGCATCTGTGCCGTCGATGCGCTCACGCTCCTCGGGGGATAGCACGCGATGAGCCAGTCTTACGCCCGTGCGCTCGAGTGCGGTAGCCATGCGTTCAACCGATAAAATATCGGTGCCGATACCAATCATTCAGCGATCTCCCTGTGCTGACGCGCCAA
>AACY020358689.1_pt1 | contig 18304 bp, 18 predicted proteins | sample 267378 | NCBI WGS metagenome assembly AACY02 (sample SAMN02954345, study PRJNA13694) | marine metagenome | biome: aquatic; feature: ocean; material: water; isolation source: isolated as part of a large dataset composed predominantly from surface... | reverse complement strand
CTGCGGCCGTGCTCGAGTGGCTGCACCCGATGCGCACGAGCCGCTACCTGTTTTCGGCGACGTTCAGTCCATGGATGAGCAGTGTCGCCGTGTGCGCCCGGATGATCGAGAAACGCCGGGCACCGCTCGCGCAACACAACCCTTACATCGCACTCGAGCAGTTGACGATCGGGCAGGTCTCCAAGGCGATCGAGGAATCACGCAAGCAGCGGGATGCTGCTGAAGAACTGCTCTTTGCCCTTCTTTATCGCGGTGACAGCCTCCACGTCGCCTCGCACTTGCCTTGAGCGATCTGGACCGCGTCTCCGACGGATAACCTGGCTGAGTATGTCTGCGTTGCCCTGTTGGCGGGTGGTCTCAAGGTCCTGTGACTGGCGTGTCACAAGGTTGTCAGGGACACGCAATGTCGTCCGGATCGGCGCCCCGTACCGAAGACTTCGTGGCATGCCAGACGGCGGAAGGCGGTGACGCCGAAAGCGCGCCATTGCGGCGCGCCTGTCAGAAGAACACTTACAGTCGGCGCTCAACCTGGGTTAGCGCATGTTACCGGTGTGACCCAGCGAATAACGCCCGGGTTGCGGCCAGACCGTGAGGCCGTGCGGTTCCATGCCGACCGGAATGGACCTGACCGAACCGGTGGCGGTGTCAATCGAATAGACCACGTCGTCGAACCGGCCCGACAGCCACAGCGTTTTGCCGTCTGCGCTGACATTGCCCATGTCGGGGCTTCCGCCGCCGGGAATCGGCCAGTTCGCAACGACCTTGCGCGTTGCGAAGTCGATCACCGACACACTACCCTTGCCGTGGCGCGGCCCGTGAACGAGATTGGATCCGCGATTGGCCACGTAGAGTCTTGTGCCGTCGCGGCTTGGATACAGACCGTGGGTGCCAACTCCGGTCTTGATGAAACCGATCTTCGTAAAGCTGTCGCCATCGACCAGGTAGACCCCGTCGGCCATCATGTCGGCGACATAGAACACCTTGCCGTCCGGCGAGACCCGAATGTCCTGCGGCATGCCCTTCCTGTCGAGTTGCAGGTAGCCCACGACCTGGCGGTTGACGAGATCGATCTTGGCCAGCTTCCCGCCGAATTCACAGGTGAAAAGCACGTACTTGCCATTAATTGAAAAATCCGCGTGATTGATCCCCTTGCACTGCGGCACATCGAGGCTCGATTTGAGCGCCATTGTGTGCGGATCGCGAAAATCGAGGCGCGCGTGCGCTTCCGCGACGACGATGGCTTCCTTGCCGTCCGGCGTGAAGTACATGTTGTACGGATCGTCGACCATGACCTCCTTGCCGGGCTTGCCGGTCTTCGGATCGATCGGCGTCAGGCTACCGTCGGGGCGACCTTCGGCATTGTTGGCGACCCACAGCGTCTGCAGATCCCATGAAGGCACGACGTGCTGAGGGCTATAGCCAACGCGAAACCGGTCGACGACCTTGTACGTAGCCGGGTCGATCACATAGACGTCGTTCGAGCGCAGATTGGGCACGTAGATGCGCGGCAATGCGCCGGTCACCGCCGGGCTGAGATGACCGGCGCCGGCTTCGCTGTACAGGTTACCAGGGTTCACGACCGGTGGCATGCCTGCCACCGTGGCAATAGCTGGCGCTGCGGATGCGGCGCAAGCAACCCATAGACCGGCCAACGCAAAGCTGACCGACGATGCAAGGCGCGACAAACGACGGGAACACACATGCATGGCAAATTCCGTTATCAAGTGAAGGAGTAACTGAAAGCAGGGACTGGATGCCGGTGAATTCACTGACGGCCGGCGGTCTCTTTCCTGACGGCATCGATCGTCCGCGACACGATCGCATCGATGCCCAATTGACCGATTTCAGCGCTTGAGCGACGCGGGTCGCCACCATAGACTCCGTCGGCAGGCCCGAGTTTCGGGCCGTTGCGCAGGCGCTCGAGTCGCACCATCTGCGGCACGACAGCAAGCAGCAGCGACGTATCGGCAAGTCCCGCGTGGGTGCCGATCTCGTCGTCGTGGTAGCCGTGCTGGCGCAGGATCTGCGCGTAGCCATCGGAACTCGCACCGTAATACTCCTGCGGGACGAATGCGCGGGCGCTCGAGCCGGCCCATGCCTTGTTGAGCTGGGCTACCGCCCGCCTGATGTCGTTCTGGTAGCCGCCGTGGTCGCCGAGAAAAACGATGTTCGTGAACCCGTGGACCTTGAAGCTGTTCGCGGCGGATTCCAGCGTCTTTTCGAACACGTCGTCGGGCACGGTGATGGTCCCTGGGAAGCGCATATGCGAGGTCGGCGGGGCGTAGCCGCCCTCAGGCACGTAGGCAATGACCGGCGCGACCAGGGCGTTGCCAAGGCCCTCCGCAATACGCTGGGACAGCACCTTCACCCGAGCGTTGTGTTTGCCGAGCGCGACGTCAGGCCCGCTTTGTTCGGTCCCGCCGATTGGGATGATGATGGTGGTCTTGCCCGCGTGAATCTGGTCGCGCAACTCGGTCCAGGTCAGATCCTCCAGTTGCACCGTTTTCGGTGTCTGCGCGAAGACGGCTTGGGTAGTGACAAGCAAAATGACGGAAGCGAAAGCTCGCCGTAGGGTGAAGCGCATTCTGAATCCTCGAAGGAAGGGGGTGTAGGTATGGGGGAGCAGTTTACGGGAGCCCCGCCGACAAGGGAACGACTCTTCCGTGATCGCGCTCAATTCGCTCGCTGGCGATTGAAAAGCTGGCGGAGGTCGTGTACCGTCGCGCGAGCGAGTGGTGACTGCGCGGCAGCTATTCGTCGCATGGTCGAACACCTTCGCACTCGGCCCTGCGACGAATAGCTGCGGCCGTGCTCAGCCGTTGCCCGCTCCACCAGCCGTGTCTTCCAGCGTGCAGGACACGGCAGCGCGGCTGGGTTTTACTTTGCGATACAAGCCGTTGCCTTTCGGCAACCAGTCAAGGAGGCCGTCAAGCGGAATCAGCCGCTGTGCCCGTACGGCTTACGTTTGAGCCCGAATCAACCGTCGACGAACATGCCTAGACTTTCGCCGCGCGCAGCCGGAGCGCATTTCCGATCACCGACACGGAACTCAACGCCATCGCGGCGCTCGCGATAATGGGGCTGAGCAGGATGCCCAACCACGGATAGAGAACGCCGGCGGCGATCGGGATGCCGATCACGTTGTAGGCGAACGCGAAGAACAGGTTTTGCCGAATGTTCTTCATCGTGCCGACGCTCAGTGCGCGAGCTTTCGCGATGCCCCGCAAGTCGCCCTTGACGAGCACCACGCGCGCGCTGCTCATTGCGACATCCGTGCCGGTTCCCATCGCAATACCGACATTGGCCTGCGCAAGGGCAGGTGCATCGTTGACACCGTCGCCTGCCATCGCAACGATGCGCCCCTGGTTCTGCAACTCCTGGACGTGCTTGTATTTGTCCTGCGGCAACACGCCCGCTTTGACCCCATCGAGCGACAGCGCCTTTGCAACCGCGTTGGCCGTCACCGGATTATCGCCGGTGAGCATGATGATTTTCACGCCGGACGCGCGCAGCAGCCGGATTGCTTCGGGTGTCGTAGCTTTGACTGAATCGGCGACCCCGACGCAACCTGCCAGTTTGCCGTCGACGGCCAGGTACATCACCGTCTGCCCCTGTTCGCGCAGCGCTTCGGCCCGCTCATTGAGAACCGCAAGGTCGACGTGGTTATCCTCCATCAGGTGCGCATTCCCGAGCAGCACCGCACGGCCGTCGATGTTGCCCGTCACGCCCTTTCCGGGCACAGCCGCGAAATCCCGCACCGCGAGGACTGGCGCATCGGCAGCCTTCGCCCGGGTGATGATGGCCTGCGCAAGGGGATGTTCGCTTAGCCCTTCAAGACTTGCCGAGTAAGACAGCACGTCAGCCTCCGACATGCTGGCGAGCACTTCGACGGCCTGCACCTGCGGCTTGCCTTCGGTCAACGTGCCGGTCTTGTCGACCACCAAGGTGTCGACCTTTTCCATCAGTTCGAGCGCCTCCGCATCCTTGATCAGCACACCCTCCTTCGCACCCCGGCCGACACCGACGATGATCGACACGGGCGTCGCCAGTCCGAGTGCACACGGACACGCGATAATCAGGACGCTGATCGCGGCCACCAGCGCATGCGCAAGCGCGGGCGCCGGCCCAACCAATGCCCACACCGCAAATGACAACGCAGCGATCCCCAGGACGGCGAGCACGAACCACCCGGACACCTTATCGGCCAGCTTCTGGATCGGGGCGCGCGAGCGGCTCGCATCGGCCACCATCTGGACAATTCTCGCGAGCAACGTCTCCGCACCGACCTTTTCCGCACGCATGAGGAATGCGCCCGTCTGGTTCACGGTAGCGCCAGTCACCTTGCTACCGGCCGACTTCTCTGCCGGTATCGACTCACCGGTAATCATCGACTCGTCGATGCTCGACTGACCTTCAATAACCACCCCATCAACCGGCACCTTCGAGCCGGGCTTCACGCGCAGCACATCGCCGACTGCCACGACATCGAGTCCCACTTCCTCTTCGGTGCCATCGGCATTGACCCGAAATGCCGTGTTCGGCGCAAGACTGAGCAGATCCCGGATCGCGCTGGACGTGCGTGATCGGGCACGCAACTCAAGCACCTGACCGAGCAGAATCAGCGTCACGATCACTGACGCCGCTTCGAAATAAAGCGGAAGCTCGTTACCTTGCCGGAAAGCCTGCGGCAATTGCGCGGGGAAGAACAAGGCGAAGAGGCTGAAAACATAGGCGACCGCCACACCCAGCCCGATCAGGCTGAACATGTTGAGTTGCCACGTTACGAACGAGCGCCAGCCGCGTTCCAGAAACGGCCATCCCGCCCATAGCACAACGGGCGTGGCAAGCAACGCTTGGGCACACTGCGCCCAGGTCACCGACATCAGATGCGGCCAGGCCAGACTGGCACCAAGGCGATTGATGAGTGCGCCGAGGTCAAGCGAGGGGAGCATAGCGCCCGTCGTGATCCACAGGAGCGGGATTGACAGCACCAGCGCAACCCAGAACCGGCGTGTCATCGATTCCAGTTCGGGATTGCGCTCCTCGGTAGCCGCCGGCATGACGGGCTCAAGCGTCATCCCGCAAATGGGGCAGTTGCCCGGAGCCGGTTGACGCACCTGCGGGTGCATCGGGCAGGTATAAATGACGCCGGGTTTTCTTTCGGGCGCCGGCTGGGGGCGGTCCGATACATGAACATATTTTGCCGGCTCCGCCTGAAACGCATCGCCGCACTTTGTGCTGCAAAAATAGTAGGTTGTCCCTTTGAATTCGATAGAGCGCGCGGTGGCTGAACCGACGCGCATTCCGCAAACAGGGTCGGTGACATCCTCCCTCGCTGCCTCAATGGGACCTCCGGCAAGCGCTTCTGGGTGGGAGTGATGGACAATATGTTCGTCTGACATGGGAACTCCACTCAAGGGTCGGTGCGCGTGCCCCACTGGCAGCCTCAAGTGAGCTGCAGGCCGGGGAGTAGCGTGTACTTCTTGCACAGACTAGCCATGCCTGCCCGAATTTGCGCTTGCTATGGTGGCAGGCGACAACCCATATCGGCAAAGTTGCCGTGCATTGCCCAGCCTGCTGCGATCAGGCAACCGGGCATGCTTCGGCATTGTCCGCCTCAATTACCCCTTCAGCTTGACCCACATCAAGCCGGTGATGGCCGGACCCACTAGCCTGTAGTCGTATTGTTGATATCTGTGACGCGCAGGCGTAGAGCGTTGGGGAATCTGCAATTCAAAGGAACGCTGTCATTGACGACTTATCGCGGAGCCGCGCGCCCGTGGGAAGACGCGCTCTTCACGCCGAGGTGCAAGCGCGGAGGAATCCAATGAGCTCTGTGACGCATTCGAATCTCCCTAATGAGGGAAGCAGTGGAGTGGGCTCCTCGGAGTTGCCGCGGCTCGCCCACATCATGCGCGCCTTCATCGAAACTGGTTGGGCGCACTACGTGCAGCGGCTGCACCTCAGGCGGAACCTGTCGGGCGTCGCTTCGCCGGCGCAGCACACCAGCGATGATGATGCGAAGCGATTTCGGGAAACGCTCGAACGGCTTGGACCGGCATTCGTCAAGTTCGGTCAGCTACTGAGTCTGCGGCGCGACATGCTCCCGGAGATTTACATCGAGGAGTTACAGAGACTTCAGGATAACGTCGCGCCATTTTCCGGTGCGCAAGCGCGTGCCATTGTCGAGCGCGAGCTAGGGCGGCCGGTTCACGAACTATTTTCCGAATTTGACGAGGCGCCTCTTGCGGCCGCGTCGATCGGTCAGGTTCACGCAGCTCGCCTCTTCGACGGCACCAGTGTCGTCGTCAAGGTGCAGCGCCCGGGTATCGAGCCGATTATTCAAGCTGATCTGAACATCCTGCGCTTTCTGGCACGGCGGCTGGAGCGATATGTGCGCGAGAGCCGCCGGTTCGGCCCGCTGGATCTCGTGGAAGAGTTCGCCCAGATCATCACGGAGGAGCTGGACTATCGCATCGAAGGACGCAATGGCGACCGTCTGCGAGAGGATTTACAGGACGATCCCTGCGTGTTTGTGCCCCGAATCTACTGGGACTTCACCACTTCGCGTGTGTTGACGATGGAGCGAAGCCTGGGGCACAAGATGGCCGAGCAGACAGACGCTCACCCGGCGGATCGGAAACGGCTTGCCGGAAATCTGATGGCGTCGTTCCTGAAGCAGGTGTTCGAGCACGGGTTCTTCCATGGCGATCCGCATCCTGGCAACGTGTTTGTCCGTGCCGATGGCCGATTGTGCTTCCATGATTTTGGCATCATGGGACAGCTGTCTGCGCACGATCAGGAGTCGCTTGCACAACTTATCCTTGCCGTCAGTTCCGCAGACGTTCCGTGGATGGTGGATGCCTATTTCGACATGGGTGTTGCCGCCAGGGAGGTCAATCGGGAAGCCTTTACCCGGGATGTTTACGGCGCGCTCGGCGCGTACTATGAGGCGGCTGGAAAAGGGTATTCGTTCGGCGAGATCGTGCGCCAGTTCGCGCAACTCAGTCAACGGCATCAGATTCGCTTGCCACGGCAGTTTCTGCTGGTTTCGAAAGCGTTCATGCTGGTCGAATCACAGGCCATCACACTCGATGCGAGCTTTAATGCGATCACTGCATTACAGAAATACGCTCCGCATCTGATTAGTCGCGGGATGCTGCAGGGACTCACTCCGCTTTCGAACCTCAGCAGAGCATTCCGGGCGCTGCATTCAATACATCGCGCGATTGACCGCTTTCCCGACATATTGAGCCGGGCGGTCGACGTCCTCGGCAGCGGCACAGCGACCGTGCATGTTCAGCACGAGCAGTTGCAGGGCCTGGAGAAGCATCTTGACCGCGCCAGCAACCGGTTGAGCCTGAGTCTGATCATTGCGAGCATCGTCATCGGCTCGTCGGTTGTCATGGCCTTTCACGGCGGCCCCCACTACGCTGGCATTCCCATCCTGGGTCTCGTCGGGTTTGTCGTCGCCGCCGTCATGGGTCTGGCGTGGGCAATCGCCATCTTGCGGTCCGGGAAATTCTAGCTTCACGCAGCGTGGAATTCGGGACCATGCGCAATCGCTGATCCAGCGCGCAATCTCCGGTCACGGGTCGCTAAGGGTGCGGGCACCCATGAACAGGCCGATGTGACCGCCTGGAACGAGCCTTTTCTCGATGCAACCCTTCGGAGTGCAGAGATATTTGTCCGCATCGAAGACCTGCTCCCTGGTCGTAATATCGTCGTCCGCTCTCGCGAGCAGGAAGAATGGACACCTAGTGTCCCGAAGATTCAGGCGGCGCCCCCAGTCCAGGAAAGGTACCCTTCGCGAGCCGGTTCTACTTGAATAGCTGTTCAATGGTCTGGAGGTGCCAACGTCCGGGCAGGTCGATCGGATTGTCATACCAGCGTTCGAAGGCCTCCTCCTTTTTGAGGTACAGCGGGTCGAGTGGATGGTCTAGCGTCCACTTGACCCGGCCGGCTTCCCTTCGTCGCCGACCTTCCCTGCGTATCGATCGGGCGTAACCCGGAATTTGTCGTGACACGAAGCGGAGCAGAAATAATACGCGCGGCTCTGCCAGACCTCGTTCGCCGCGGCTTTGTCGCTTTCAAGCGGCATGCCGCAAACCGGATCGGTAACTTGCATATTGGTACGCTCCTGTTCAGTAAAAGACCGAGTCCGCCGCAGCGGCCATTTGAGTTACGACCTACTCCACCTGTTTTCTGCCTTTCACGCGTGGCGCGTCGGACAGTGCGCTCTTCGCGAACGGCGCGATACCCGCTTTGCCCTGACTTCTGAACCTCGTCGGCGCGAGAAGGCGTGGAACGCGCACGCTTGCGAGAAGGCCAACGAGAACGATCATGGCCGTCAGCGTGAAAGACGCGTTGGGTATGAAGGCAGCGCTGAACAGGACCCCGCCGCTCGCTGAGCCGACCGACTGACCCAGACTTGCAGCGGCAGTCTGCCAGCCCAGCGCGACACCTTGCCTTTCGCCGGCGCCGAGCGAGATCCAGTAAGTGGCGATGGGGGAAATGATCCCGGCGCTGCCCGCAACAAGCGCGACGGCGACGGCCATGGCAAGGCTGTTTACGGCAAACGGCACGGCCGCCAAACTTGCGGCAAGGACGGCAAGCGCGGGCGTGAGGAACCAGCGGGTGGCTTCAGGCTTGACGAGCGGGGAAAATACAAGCGATTGGACAGTCAACATGACGAGACTGCACTCGGTAAACATGAGCCCGATCGAGGCGGTGCTCATGCCGAGAATTTGCGTGCCGCGCAATGACAGGCCAACTTCGAACGCGCCGACTGCAGCGGCTGTCACGAACGAAATGGCGAGAAACCGCAATAGCGGCGTGTGGCCCTCCTGGGTGCCATCCGTTCCGGGCGCGTCGCCCTCGCGTCGGTTTGCGCTCGGCACAAACGCCCAGACGGTCAGCGCGACGGCGAACGCGAGGCCGGAAGTCACAAGAAACGGGGGCCAGTAAGCCTCGGTCGCGCCCACGCGCGGTAAGAAATTGCGCACGACGTGCATTGTCAGGCCGCCCAGCATTGGACCGACCAGAAAGCCCGTCGCGCCAGCGATGTTGAGCAGCGCGAAGCGGTGAGCGCGCCATTCCTTCGATGGAGCGTTATCGCCCACAAATGCGTAGACCGCCGGGGCGATCGACGACGCAAACAGGCCGCCGAGCGCGCGTTCAAGGTAAAGCAACGGAAGACTGCGGACGACTGCAAACAGCGCGAGTGTGGTTGCGAACCCGACCAGCCCCAGCAAGATCGCAGGACGGCGCCCGCACCGGTCTGCAAACCGCCCCCACAGCGGCGCAAACAGGAAGAGAGCCAGTGCGTAAGTTCCGGTCAGCAAGCCGGTGTGCCTGGACAATGCAGCGGGATCTGCCGTTGGAACGATCCGTTCAAGCATGCGGGGCAGAATCGGCAACAGAAAGCCGTACCCGACGGCGATGGCGAACATAGCCAGCAGCAACGGGCAAAACCGGCGCCACGGCAGCGGCCGAGTGACAACTTGCGTACTCATGCTGAGCCCCCAGCCCGACGCCCCATCGGAATACTCTGGAATTCGCGTAAATGTGCAATTCCGATGAATCGCGTGTGATTAACGGCTTGAGCGAAAAGTGCCGTCAGGACCGATTGTCCAGACGTCGCTGGCGCGGCGAATTGCGGGTTCAATCGGAAAGGGGACAATGCGTCGCCCACTCGCGGGCGCGCTATTACCTCGTACACTCTCCTCTTGACTGCATCGACCACGCTCACCATGTACCTTCTCCCGTCACGTGGTCAGTTGGGTGGACGCTGATGCTTCGCCGAACACGCACCTCGGCTCACAGTCCACAGCTGAAACATGGCTCGCTCCGCGCCCTCGGTACCTGCTCAGTTGCTTGCCGCGACGACTGTTGCTGCCGTCACGTCGCGAAGTCCGCTCGCAGTCGCGCCATCGCGGGTGAGTCGCCTTGCGACTGCTTGCAAGTCCTCTCCAGACATCGTTTCCCTGGTGAGCAGATCGCCCGCAGCCTGGGTGAGCAGTGCTCTGTTTGCCGTCAGAATGGATGACGCCTTCTTGAATGCCGCATCAATCAGATCGCGCACGGCAGTATCGATGGCGGTTGCTGTCTGCTCGCCGTATTGCCTCGGGTGCCAGTCGGTGCCAGCCGGCATGCCCAGCGCAGAGACGCTTTCTGGTTCATAGGCCACCTGGCCGAGCTTCGGGTCCATGCCAAAGCGCACGACCATGCTGCGGGCGATGTCGCTGGCCTTGGCAAGATCATCGGCCGCGCCCGTGGACACTTCTTCGAAGACCAGGCTTTCAGCCGCCCGCCCACCGAGCAGCACCGCCATCCGGTTCATCAGCTCGCCGCGGTCCATCAGGAAGCGATCCTCAATCGGACGTTGAATCGTGTAGCCAAGGGCGGCAATACCCCGGGGAATGATCGAAATTTTCTGCACGGGGTCGACGCCGGGTAGCGCCATCGCCACCAGCGCGTGTCCCATCTCATGGTGGGCCACGACTTCACGCTCATGCGGATTGAGCAGACGGTTGCGCTTCTCAAGCCCGGCCACGATGCGTTCGATGGCCTGCGTGAAGTCGTCCAGGGTGACGTCCTCTGCGTTGCGGCGCGTCGCAAGCAGCGCCGCCTCGTTGACGAGGTTGGCCAGATCCGCCCCCGAAAAGCCCGGGGTGAGCGCGGCAATGTCCACGACAGGGACACCGGAGGCCAGCTTGATTTTCTTCAGATGAACTTCGAGGATTTCACAGCGTCCCTTCTTGTCCGGCCGGTCGACCAGGACCTGCCGATCGAAGCGTCCCGCGCGCAGCAGCGCCGGATCGAGAATCTCAGGGCGGTTGGTCGCTGCGAGCAGAACCACGCCTATGGACGTATCAAACCCGTCCAGCTCGCTCAGCAACTGGTTCAGGGTTTGTTCCTTTTCATCATGACCGCCGCCACCGGGCAGAGCGCTGCCACGCGCGCGGCCGAGTGAGTCGAGTTCGTCGATGAACACGATGGCCGGCGCATGCTGGCGTGCCTGCTCAAAAAGATCGCGCACGCGCGCCGCGCCGACACCAACGAACATCTCGACAAACTCCGATCCCGAGATCGAAAAAAATGCCACGCCCGCCTCACCGGCGACGGCCCGGGCCAATAGCGTCTTGCCGGTACCAGGCGGCCCGACCAGCAGTACGCCTTTCGGCACATGCGCGCCGAGTCTGCCGTAACTGCGTGGGTCCTTCAGGAAGGACACCACTTCCTTCAGTTCGTCCTTGGCTTCGTCGACGCCCGCCACATCCGCAAACGTAACCTTGGTGTCCTTCTCGACGTAGATCTTCGCCTTGCTCTTGCCGATCGCCATCATGCCGCCAGCTCCACCGCCCATCGCCATCGGACGGATCAGGAACATCCAGACGAGGGCAAACCCGATGGCCGGCATCAGCCAGCCAAGGATTGTCGGAAGCAGGCCAGGTGAGGGTTCACCGGAAAACGCCAGATTGTCCTTGGCGAGCTCCTGCGCAAGCCCCGGTTCGACCCGAAGCGTCGAAAAATGCTGCGGCTTGCCGGCCTCCACGTCCTTGGCCGTCACGTCCTTATACGTACCGGTAATCTGACTTGGCCCAATCACGAGATCAGTGACCTTCCCCTGGCTCACGAGCTGCTGAAACTCGCTGTACGGAATCGTCTTGATGTGATCGGGTTGGGCGAAAAAGCTCTGGATCATCAGCACCGCCAGAAACGCGGCGACGATGTAGAGGACGTTGATCTGATGTTCCCGTTTCATTTCCATGATTCGCCTCGATCAACTCCGTCCAGCCGGACCATGCGTCGAGCCGCCGCGACGGGCACCAAGGCGCGGAATGAACGCTGGCACATCGTCCATGTATTGGCGATACGCAGGCCCGAACTCCGCCATCGACTCCCGTTCCTCGGCGCGCGCCAGTCGCACGTACATGAAGACGAGCACGGGAAACATCGCCAAGGTCAGCAGGGTCGGCCATTGCAGCAGGAAACCAAACATGATGAGCACGAAGCCGTCATATTGCGGATGGCGTATATGGGAATAGACGCCCGTCGTCGCGAGCGTATTGCGACGCTGCGCGGCGTAGAGAACCTGCCAGCCCGCTGAAATGAGCCAGAAACCGCCGCCGATGAAGACGAAGCTCAGTAGATGGAATGGACCGAAATGCGGATTCGTCTTCCAGCCGAGCATCATCTCCAGCAAGTGCCCGGCATCGTGAGAAAACCAGTCCACCTTTGGGTAGTGACTTTGCAGCCAGCCCGATAGCAGATAGATCGTCAGCGGAAAGCCATACATTTCCGTGAACAGCGCGATGAGGAAAGCGCTAAACGCGCTGAACGAGCGCCAGTCCCGCTTCGTTTTCGGCTTGAAGAAGGTAAACGCAAAGAAGATGAAGATGGCCGAGTTGACGACGGCCAGCAACCACAAACCGTAAGCGGGGGGATTGTCATGCATGGCAGGCTCCTGGCGAATGCCGGCGATCAGTGCTGGTGAGGAGGCGGGTTCTCGGGGCGATCCGGGGCTCTGTCGCTGGTGTGTTCGCTGTCGTCATGTCCGCCGTGGTCATGGTGCATGAAGAGATGCATCAGCGGGCACGCGAGAATAAACAGGAAGGGCCACCAGCCGTACAGGTGCGCCCGGTGCTCCGTCACCAGATAGAATCCGCCGACGGCCAGAAACCCAATCAGTACAACGTTGGCACGCGAGACGAAGAAGCCGCCCGGTTTGCGATCGTGATTCCCGTGTTCCATCTCGACCTCCGCAGTCGCAGGGCACCGAATATAGTGAACACAGACTATGCCCCGGCGAAAAAACGCTCTTGATTCAGATCAATCGTTAGGGTGGGCGGACTTCCTCCAGCGGAAGTAGCCGCCGCGCGACCCGGCCGCAAAGCTCGCTGCGCTGACACGCGCATTTGGCGTCGGCAATGCGCGCTCAGTGGGTCGAATGGCGTCGCCATGTATTGAGGCCAGAACAGACAAGCGCTGCGGCCCACACTACCGTCAGCGCCAACAGGACGAACCGGAAATGTGAGCCGATCGCCAGATTCGCGACAGACATCAGCCCGATTGTCAGGCCGCCGCTCAGCGCAGCCACCAGCACGGCGTGAGGCTTACGCTCCGCGAAGGCGCCCAGTGCCAGATGCACGAGCAGCACGCCGGTGCCGCCGACGTAGCCGCCCAGAACAGTGAAGACCCATCCGAGCCAGCGCGCGAGCCTGGGCGCTGCGGCCTGCAGTTGTTCGCTGGACACAGCCATGTAGTGCAGGTCTTCCGGCAGCAGGGGTGGTCGGACGAATATGAAATAGACGCCGATCACAATCATCGCCACGCCGACAGCAGCAAGAAGCCAGGCGTGAAGAGGCCAAGATGTTCTGGGGCGTTTCCCGGTTATGGCAACTGACATCGGCTTGCCTCCTCCCTCGCTGCCCGTGCTGTCGACCACAGTCGCCCGCGAGTCGGACGGCCTTGATCACAGTATCGTAGGCGTGTCTGGCAATTCGTTTGTGGAGCCCCGATGCGCAGGAAAGTGCCGCTTCAGGAGCTGTGCGACCGCCTGGATCCCGCTGATCGTCCCGTCGCGATACGCGCCCTGCCGAAAAGCCTCTTCCATCGTGTGGCAAATCGCCTGCCACTCTTGCGAACTGACCTTCGCGTGTACGCCGCGATCCGCCACGATCTCGACGTCGCGATCTGCAAGCAATACGTAAATCAGCACGCCGTTGTTGTGCTCGGTATCCCATACGCGCAATTGCGAGAACACTTCGACAGCGCGATCTCGCGCCGACTGCCCATTGAAGAGCGCCGTGCTGTGGAGCGCGCCTTCGATTGCGAAACAGACATCACCAACGTGTTCCGCATCGCAAGCCTTGATTGCCTTTTCAATCGCGATCAGGGTGTCACGCGGAAACGCCCTATTGACCTTTCCATGGGTGGTAAAGAGGTGTCCGACGATCCGCTTGATATTCATCTCACCACCTGCCTGACGCGCCACCGCCACCAAAGCCGCCGCCGCCACCTCCGAACCCGCCACCCCGCCCGCCGCGTCCAAATCCGCCGCCACGACGCCCGAGACCATAGGTTCCAACGTAGCCCCCTATTCCCCCGCTGGTCAGTGTGAACACGAAGGCGACCACACCTGCCACAACCGTTGCGGCCAGACCAGCCGCCAGCAACCAGGCGATCACAGCCACAACGCTGCCGGCCACGGCTGCTCCAGGCAATCTGCCAAACATGGAGCGCAGGGCGCTGCCAAACACGATCGCCAGCATGAAAATGACGGGTGCAAACCGCCAGACGTTGGGGGTGCCTTCCCCTTTCCGAGACTGTGGCGGAGGCAACGACTCCCCGTCGGCCACCCGGATCATCTGATCGATTCCTGCCGTAATGCCACCGGAGAAGTCGCCCTCCCGGAATCGCGGCACAATGATCTCGTTGATGATCCGGTTGCTGATCGCGTCGTTAAGCGCGCCCTCCAGACCGTAACCGACCTCGATGCGCAGCGTGCGGTCATTTTTCGCGACGATGAGCAACGCCCCATCGTCCACCTTCTTGCGTCCCAGCTTCCATTGATCAACCACGCGCAGCGAGTATTGCTCGATGCTCTCCGGCTCGGTGGTGGGAACGATCAGTACGGCGATCTGGGTCCCCTTTCTGCTCTCGAACGCCTGCAGCGTCTGCTCGAGCTCACTTACCTGGTCACTTGTGAGCGTGCTGGTCTGGTCCGTGACGCGAGCCGTCAGAGGCGGCACGGCGACCTGCGCCATGGCACCCGAGGAGCCGCACAGCGCAACGCCGATGACCAGCGCCAGAAGAACTTTAAGCGCTTTCAATTGGTAGCTCCCGCCGCTGGCTGGGCTTTACCCGGCGCTGCGCCAAAGTCGACGCGCGGTGGTTTGGCGATTTCCTGCTCGTTGGCGACCGAAAAGTTGGGTTTTTCCTGGTAGCCGAACGCTTTCGCCGTGAGATTGGACGGGAACGACCGGATCGTGACGTTGTAGGCCTGGACCGCCTGGATATACCGGTTACGGGCGACGGTGATCCGGTTTTCTGTACCCTCCAGCTGTGCCTGCAGGTCCCGGAAGTTCGCATCCGACTTCAGTTGCGGATAGTTCTCGGAGACAACCAGCAGTCTCGAAAGCGAAGCGGTCAGTTGCCCCTGGGCTGCCTGGAATTTCGCGAATTCTTCAGGATTATCGAGCACCTCGGACGTTGCCTGAATCGAGCCGACGCGAGCGCGCGCTTCGGTCACCTGGATGAACACATCCCGCTCCTGAGCGGCGTAGCCTTTGACAGTGTTCACCAGGTTCGGTACCAGGTCTGCACGACGCTGATACTGATTAACGACTTCAGACCAACTCGCCTTGATCTGTTCATCCTGAGTTTGCACGGTGTTGTAGCCGCACCCCGCGAGGCTTAGCGCGAGGAGCGCTGCCAGGACCACCCATAACTTGCGCATTCTGTATCTCCAGTGTTCTGTCTGCAATCCGAGGATTGGCCAGCAGCCAATCAGTCTCAACATCCATCAGCTCCAAGCCCCTGACGCACGGCGCGCCGTCGAGTAAGGATGCATTATTCGATGCTTGCACCACCTATCGTGCGTGCGCCACTGCCTGCGCAATTTGACCTGGCTCAATGAAATCTCCGTTCCGCCCCACACAGGGGCCGACCGGATTCCCGGAATGACTTGACGCGACGGATCGGGTCGCGGGTCGCTCCGGACAATGAATACACGTTGAGTCGTCCAGCGCGAAGTACGGCCGGCCGCTTGATCTGGATCAAGCGGTCAGCCCGACGTGTGATTACGCTTGTAGCGTGTATGCGGCGGTTTGCGCAGGATCCGATAGGTCGCGCCATCGCAGTGGGAGGAAGTCATGGGCATGAAACCGTATTGGAAATCCGGAGTCGTTCTCGCGTTAACCCTGGCGGTTGGTTATACGGTTTGCGCGATCCTCTATGCTGCGTGGCCGAGCCTTGGCATCGATTTTCTGAACGCAATGTTTCATGGCCTTGACTTTCACAAGCTCGACACCGGTGAACCGTTTACGCTCCGGACGTTCGTGTATCCATTCGTGGTCTTCGTTGTCTGGGGCTTCGCGGTCGGGACATTGTTTGCGTGGATTTATAACCTCCTCTACTCGGAGCAGTGAAGAAGCGCCGCATGGGAGCCGCCCCGCATCAGGACAGGCAGACGCGCGCCCCGTGGCATGGCTTTCTGGCCGCTTACCGCGGTCGCGGATGCGTATCAATGAATCCATGGACCAGTTCATGGAGACGAGGTGTAACCCAAGTGGAGAAGCATGATGCAATGGTTATCGAGCAACTGGATCTGGGTACTACTGGCAGTCGGTGTTTTCCTGATGATGCGGCGCGGCGGGATGGCTTGCGGGATGGGAGGACATCGTCACACGTCGCGCGAACAACCCGCGACTGACGACCGCTCGCCGCACGATCCGGTCAGCGGTCTGTCAGTAGATGGAGCGCATGCACTGACCTCCATCTTTGATGGACAAACGTACTACTTCGAGTCTGAGCAGTCACGTGCCGAGTTCAACAAGGATCCACAGCGGTTTGCGCGTGGCGGCACTCACCGGCATCACGGCGGCTGTTAAGCCACGGATCGCGATCGCCCGCCACGAGCGTGGTGTGCCCCCGCTACCGACTGATGGGCAGGTGTCCGCATGAGCAAGAAGCAAGCACGCAAATCGCACACACCCGAACCGGCAGGTCTGACCGGCCCCGACGAAGACAGTCCGCCGCGCGCAGCGACGTTGATTTCGCACGACGGGTATGAGACAGAGCTGCGCCGCCTGCAGGTTGAACTGGTGAAACTGCAGCGTCACTTCATCGGCTGCCGTGACAAAATTCTGGTGCTGCTTGAGGGACGTGACGCGGCGGGAAAGGATGGGGCCATCAAGCGCATCGTCGAGCATCTGAGCCCGCGCGAAACTCGCGTCGTCGCGCTTGGGCGTCCATCCGACCGCGACCTCGGCGCGTGGTACTTCCAGCGCTACGTTCCGCATCTACCGGTCGCCGAGGAACTCGTTCTCTTCAACCGCAGCTGGTACAACCGTGCGGGCGTCGAGCCAGTCATGGGTTTCTGCACACCGGAAGAGCATGAGGCTTTCATGCGGGCAGTGCCACGGTTCGAAGCCTTGCTGGTCGACTCCGGGATCAGGTTGCTGAAGTACTACCTCGACATCACCAGGAGCGAACAGTCGAAGCGCCTGAAAGCGCGCAAACACGACCCACTCAAGCAGTGGAAGGTCAGCCCGATTGACGAGGTCGCGGTCAAGCACTGGAAGGACTACTCGAAGGCTCGCGACGCTATGTTGTTGCGAACTCACACCGCCGTCGCGCCGTGGCGCATCGTTCATGCAGACGACAAGAAGCTGGCACGATTGAACCTGATTCGGGACATGCTATCCCGGCTCGACTACTGCGACAAGGACGAGAAGCTGGCACAGCCCGATCCAGCCGTCATCTTCGAGTTCGAACCTGCGCGCATTGCCGAAGGGCGCCTGGCGAAATAATGCCAACGCCCGGCTGGTAGCGCAGGTGAGACAAGGAGGAAACGTCATGAGCACGGCAGACACCGGCCAACACGCGCCCAACGCGATCAAAAGGGTTGCCCTGACGACTGCGCTTTCCCAGTGGCGGCGCCTGCCTGTGCTCACGTGGACGTTCGCCGTGGAATATCGTGCGCTGCGCCGTTTTCAGGCTGGCAAAAGTGATCCCTCCACGCCACAACGATGCGTGGCACGGCTGATCGACCTCGGGCCGGCCTTCGTCAAGCTCGGCCAGATCCTGAGCACGAGACCCGATCTTTTACCTGACGCGTACATCGAGGCGTTGTCCCGTCTGCAGGAACACGCCCCGCCCATGCCGGCCGACATCGCCCGCGCGATCGTAGAGGCAAAACTGGGTCAGCCGATCGCGACGTTGTTCTCCAGTTTTGAAAGCGAACCCGCCGCCTGCGCTTCGCTGGCCCAGGTTCATCGTGCGGTACTCCCGGACGGCACGCAAGTAGCGGTCAAGATCCAGCGTCCCGATCTTGCCCCTCTCATCAATCGCGATCTCGACGCAATCGGCATGGGTCTGCGCGTGCTCGCACGCATAGCGCCGCGGCGCATGGCGCGCACCAATCTCGTCGCATTCTTCGACGAATTCCGCCGCTACACCCTTGATGAACTCGATTTCGCCAACGAGGGGCGCGTGATCGAGCGGTTCCGCGCCAATTTTTCGGGGCAGGCCGGGGTGCACTTCCCCGTCGTCCATTGGAGCCGTACTTCGCGCGGTG
>AACY020563315.1_pt1 | contig 18381 bp, 18 predicted proteins | sample 267378 | NCBI WGS metagenome assembly AACY02 (sample SAMN02954345, study PRJNA13694) | marine metagenome | biome: aquatic; feature: ocean; material: water; isolation source: isolated as part of a large dataset composed predominantly from surface... | reverse complement strand
GAACATACTAAAATACGCTACTAATTGTCCCAAAGTCGCAACTACAACAGCTAAAAATGTAAGAACACCGAATACTGTAAATACTACAGGATTACTTATTGATGTTGGGTTTGCATCTACTAACTCATCAATTGCAGTTTTGAATCTTCCTGAAAAATTTAGACCTACAAAAACTATTATAATTAAGACTAAACAACCAATCAGACCACCAACTCCACCGTAACCAAGAAAACTGAATAAATTACCTAAAGAAAATAATAATTCCATATTTATACCTCTAAAAAGTTAATCCATAAATTCCTATTACTAAAATAAGAACAATTCCAATTACTACTGACCATGCATAAGCATGTTTAAGAAAAACAGAAAGCTTGTCATAACAAAATGCGCTACCCTTTTCCATATAAGAAAAAACAAGATCTATAAAGTGATCTACTTTCTCTAAAACGTTATTCATCATATCCATAAAAAATCTCCAATATTATTTTTAGTGTATGAGTCTTTATTTTGTACACAAAATACTTATAGGTCAAATTTGTGGGTAAGCTTTAATTCTCTTTATATCTTTCGAACCAAGCGAGTATATGATCAACTTTTGTGATTAGATTTGATGGTCTGCTTGCAATTCCATGAGCTGTATCAGGTATTCTAATCATGGCACTATCAATACCTCTTAGTCTTAAAGCTTGATAGAACTGTTCGGTTTCTGACATTGGCGTACGTCTATCCTCTTCGCCCGTTATTAGCATAGTCGGAGTAGTGACATTTCCAACTAATGATAAGGGCGAACGCTTCCAATAATGTTCAACGTGCTCCCAAGGTGGTCCTGGAAACTGATGATATATTTGCCCGACCATAGAATCTGCTGTTAAAGGCTTGCTTAACCAATTAATAACTGGCTTAGATGCAACTGCTGCATTAAAACGATCAGTTAAACCAACAGCATATGCAGTACCAATACCACCAGCACTACCACCAGCTATAAAGAGATTATTTTCATCCACAATACCTTTATCAATTAAAGCATCAATACCTGACATATGATCAGCAAAATCTTCTGAGCTGGCATACTTATATTGCAAAAGTAGAGCAAAATCTTCTCCATAGGATTCGCTACCTCTATAGTTGTCATAAAAAACAATATACCCAGCTGCTGCCATTATTTGAAGTTCTGCAGAAAAATGGGGTCCATAAGCTAGATGAGGTCCGCCATGTATTTCAAGAATTAAAGGATATTGTTTTGTTGGGTCATAATCAGGAGGAGTAATATACCATCCTTGAATTTCTTGGCCATCAAAGGAAGATTTATAAACTATTTCATTTACCTCACCAAGTTTTCGATGAGCAAGAAGATCTTCATTAAGCCCTGTCAAAAGCTTAAATTTACCATTTTGCATAATAGCTAAATCTGCAGGACGGTCAGATTGACCATAAGTAAAAGCAATAGTATTTTTGGCAACATGAAATCCACCAGAAATATATGGTCTCCCGATTGTAGTGCCTCCAATACTTGTTGCAGCCTCACTTAATTTACCGGTCAGCGTAATCTCACCTATTTTTCTTACGCCTCTTTCATCATAAGTAAAATAAATAGATTGATTGTCTTCTGCCCAGACTATATTTTCTGCATCTCCATCAAGATCTCCTGAAATGACTCTTATATTTTTACCTTCTAAATCCATCACAGCAATTCTATTAGGTGTATATGCAAGAGGACGACGCTCTCTTAAATTAAATGCAACCAACTTACCATTAGGTGAAACAATAGGAGAACTTTCTTCACCTGATTGATCAGTAATTTGATCAATGCTCTCATCGGTGATTTTAACGCTATGAATATCAGCCTCACTGCTAGCAAGCTCCCAATCATCTGATCTATGAGCTGAAAAGAAAATGCTTTCACTATCAGGACTCCAAGAAAGCGATCCATAATGATTGAAATTTCCTGTAGTTAGCTGCCTTGCCGAACCTCCTTCTGCTGGCACTACAAATATATGTCGGTAAGATGGCTCTACAATACCTCTACCATCATATTGATATCTTGTGGTGGTTACAGTAATTGGTTTTTTTGCCCAGTTAGCACCATCTGGTTTTTCTCGTGACTCTACAATAGCGTTACTTTTAGTTTTTACATTCATTGTGAATGCTATCCATTTTCCATCAGGTGACCAAGATAAACTTGATGGTGATTCTGGTAACTGTGTTATTGCTCTTGTTTCACCGCTCTTAAACCAGTACATATGAATTTGTGTTGATTCTGAATTATTTGATAGAAATGCAAGTCTGTCTTGATTTGGTGACCAGCGTGGTGAATACGAATCACCCAACTCAGAATATAACGGACGATGATCTTCACCATCTATTTTTATTTGCCAGATATTCGAACGGACTTCATCTTTCATTATGTCGTGTGATTTTCGAACATAAACTATTGTCTTACTATCCGGAGAAACTTGAGGATCAGAAGCCCACTCTAGTTCAAATACATCCATCGGATCGAAAAAGTCATTACTTTCTTGGGCCTTAATCGGAAATATTAAAAATACTATTAATGAAAATAGGTAAAGATAAATTGTTTTCATGAGCCTTAATCTAGATCAAATCTATCCGCATTCATTACTTTATTCCAAGCACTAATAAAGTCGTTTACAAATTTATCTTTAGAATTATCTTCAGCATATACTTCTGCAATTGCTCTTAATTGTGAGTTCGATCCAAATACAAGATCTACTCTTGATGCTGTTCTTACTTTTTCACCACTTACTCTATCTTTTGCTTCATAAGAGTTTTTACCAGAAGGTTTCCATTCAACATTCATGTCTAAGAGTGTTGTAAAGAAATCATTAGATAAAGTATTTATATCATCTGTAAAAATACCATGACCATTTGCACTGACACCAAGTGATCTTAAGCCACCAACTAACACCGTCATTTCAGGAGCAGTCAAACCAAGCAATTGGGCTTTATCGATAAGCATCTCTTCGGGAGTTACAGAAAATTCTGTTTTTTGATAATTTCTAAATCCATCTGCATGAGGTTCGAGGACTTCAAATGATTCAGCGTCTGTATGTTCATTTATTGCATCTCCTCTACCACCCATAAATGGTACTTCTACTCCAGATGCCTTTTCTATAGCAACATTACCTGCCAACACTATGACATCAGCAACAGATGCTCCTGCTTCGCTTGCTATATTTTCTAACACACCTAAAACATTTGCTAATTGTTCTGGTTTATTTGCTTCCCAGTCTTTTTGTGGTGCAAGCCTTAATCTTGCTCCATTTGCTCCACCTCTCATATCTGAACCTCTAAAAGTTGACGCACTAGCCCAAGCAGTTTCAATCATTTCTTGGATACTCAAATCACTTGCAAGAATTTTTTCTTTGACTAATTCAACATCAAAGTCACTATTACCTGTTGGAATTGGATCTTGCCAAATAAGATCTTCTTCAGGAACTTCAGGACCTAGGTATCTAACTTTTGGACCCATATCACGATGAAGTAATTTAAACCATGCACGTGCAAAAGCATCAGCAAATTCATCTGGATTTTTATGAAATCTTTCTGATACTTTTCTATAATTAGGATCTTCTCTCATGGCCATATCTGCTGTTGTCATCATAGTAGGTACGCGTTTTTTATCATCTCCAGCGTCTGGAGCAAGATCTTCATCTTTTGGATTTACAATATGCCACTGATTTGCTCCTGCAGGACTTTTAACTAATTCCCACTCATTATTAAGAAGTAAATCAAAATAACCGTTATCCCATTTAGTAGGATTTGTTGTCCATGCCCCTTCGATGCCACTTGTTATTGTATCGCTACCTTTTCCAGAGCCATGAGTGCTCTTCCAACCGAAACCCATTTCCTCAATCTCAGCGCCCTCTGGCTCTACACCAACTAAATTTGCATCTCCAGCTCCATGAGCCTTACCAAATGTATGGCCGCCAGCAGTGAGTGCTACAGTTTCAGCATCGTCCATTGCCATCCTTCCAAAAGTTTCTCGAATATCTTTAGCACTAGCTAATGGATCAGGGTTACCATCAGGACCTTCAGGATTTACATAGATTAAACCCATTTGAACTGCTGCTAGTGGATTCTCTAAATCTCTTTCACCTGTATAACGTTCATTACCTAACCACTCTTTCTCTATACCCCAATATATATCTTCTTCTGGTGCCCATATATCTGGTCTTCCACCGCCGAAACCAAAGGTTTTTCCACCCATTGATTCAATGGCAACATTACCTGCAAGGATCAATAGATCAGCCCAACTTATTTTATTGCCATATTTTTGTTTAACAGGCCAAAGTAATCTTCTAGCTTTATCAAGATTCCCATTATCAGGCCAGCTATTTAAAGGAGCAAAACGCTGAGCGCCAGTGCCACCACCACCTCGACCATCTCCGGTTCTATAAGTTCCTGCAGCATGCCATGTCATCCTAATAAAAAAGGGACCATAATGACCATAATCAGCAGGCCACCAAGCCTGAGAATCAGTCATTAATATATTTAAGTCCTTTTTAAGAGCTTCATAATCTAGCTTTTTAAATTCCTCTCTATAATCAAAATCCTCATTCATTGGATCAGATTTTGTATCATGCTGATGTAGCATGCTGAGATTTAATTGATTTGGCCACCAATCTTGATTAGAAGCAGCGCCAACCGAAGTTTTTTTATTAGGACCAGATGATACTGGACACTTGTTGTCATCACTCATATTTTTACCTTTCTAATTAGAAATAATTTTCTACTTTATTTTAACTGACATTTTGAACAAAAAAATGTGCTTCTGCCATTTTGTATGATCCTTTTAATCTTTTGGCTACATTTTTTACAATCTTCACTCTCTCTGTCATAAACATTTAACTGAATCTTAAAATATCCAGGCTTGGCATCAGCATTAAGATAATCATTTAAAGTAGTCCCACCTGAATTTATGGCTTTTTTTAGTATTTTCTTACTATTTTTAAGAATAATTTTGCACTCATCATGAGTAATTGAGGATCCAAGCTTTAAAGGAGAGATTTTAGAGGAAAATAATATTTCACATGCATAAATATTTCCTATTCCAGAAATTATTCTATTATTCAATAAAATTGATTTTATTGTTGCTTTAGATTTCTCAATTTTTTTATGAAGATATTTATAGTCAGCGCTTTTTTCAAATGGATCTGGCCCATTATTCTCTAATAGTTTATTTCTTTGACCCTTCTTTATTATCAGAATAAGACCAAATCTTCTTACATCATTATAGATAAGGTGTTTCTTTGAATTAAGGGAAAAGGCAATATGATCGTGCTTTCCAAGACTTAGAGTATCAGCAATCCTCAAGTTACCTGTCATGCCGAGATGAATTAATAGGGAATAGTTATTTGAAAAATCTATTAAGATATATTTTGCTCTTCTTCTTACACCTTCAATCTTTTTATTTAAGATATTGTTTTTTTTATTCTTATTAAACTTGATTCTTAGGTCATATTTACTGACATAAATAGAATTAATCTTTCTCGTAGAAATATAAGGTTCGATTCCTCTTTTTGTGGTTTCTACTTCAGGAAGTTCGGGCACTTAATTAAATTGCTCGTTTATTTTAACAATATCTTCTGGCCTCAATGTGCCAATAGCTTGTTTGTATTGTAATGATGTGACAATAAAACCATATATTGCTTGAGAAAGTCTATTTTGAGTCTCAGAGTAATTTCTTTCAGCTTGTAGTAAATCTATTAAGTTTCTTGAACTTAATTCATATCCTAGTCTTGTTGCTTCTAAGGCATCTTTCGAGCTATCGACGGCTGTTCTTAATGAGACAATATTTAATTCAGCTGTTTTTAGTGCAGTATATAAGCTTCTTATCTGTTGAACTACACTTCTCTCTATTAATATCATTTGTTCTTCAGACTTAACTTCCTGTAATAGCGCTTGTCTACGTTGGGAACTATTCAGACCTGATGTAAAAAGTGGCATAGAAAATTGTATGGAGAATGCTCTATTTTCAGTCTCAGTTGGTATTGAGAAAGGTAAATCAACATCCGAATCAAATCCATCAAAGGTATATTGTTTAGAAGTTCTTCTAATTGCATTTGCATTTAGATCAACTTTCGGTAAAAAGTTGGCTGTTTTTGATCTTGTATTTGATTCAGCAGCTTCCAACCTATTTTTAGCCTCAATTATTAGGTAATTCGCAACTCTACCTTTATTAACTTCAGAATCAATTTCTTCTAAGGGAGCAATAAATTCATTCTCTTGGTTAAGAGGTGTAACCATTTTTACTTGTCTGCCAACAATTGAATTCAGTTCTTCAAAACTAATATCCACGTTGCCTTCTGCAAGTACTCGATCAGATTGAGCTCTATTATAAGCAGATTTAGCTTCAGCTAATTCTATTCTAGATGCAGCCCCTGAGTTAAATCTTTGTGTAACTGCTTGATACTGATTATTTAGAGCTTTTTCAGTTGCTTCGGCAGATTTTAATGTTGATTTTGCAGATAAAACCTTAAAGTAAGCTTGAGTTACTCTAATCATCAAATCTTGTTGTTGATAAGCAAACTTTGCTTCAGCTGCCTCATAGTTTTGTTTTGCCTGTCTTGATACAAACCACGAATCAAGCCTGAAAATAGGCTGACTTAAATTTAGATTATAACTAAAAGTGTTGTAATCATTTTGTAGGATTCGTTCCTGATAATACTCATTCCAATTTGTTGAAGCGGAGAACCTTAATTGAGGTAATAAACCTGATCTTGCCTGATTCAAATACTCTTTTGAAATTTTTAGATCAGCTTTTTTTGCATTGAAATCAGGGTCTTTTTCTAAAGCTTCTTGATAAATAGAAAGCAAATCATTAGCAGCAACGTTAAACGTTAATATAAGTAATAAAAATTTAATATAAAACTTCATTCTTCCTAAATTAGAGAGTATTCTGCAATATAAGTTCAAGATAAACAATTAAATTACAATTTATAAGTTAATGCAAAAATATAAAATACCTAAAATCTTAATAATTGCTGGCTCAGACTCTAGTGGTGGGGCAGGTATTCAAGCGGACATAAAGTCAGTGACTTATTTTAAGGGTTATGCAATGACTGTAATAACAGCAGTAACTTCTCAAAATACTAAAGGTGTACAAGCAATATTGCCATTACCAATAGATCATGTGGATTCACAGATTAACTCTGTTCTAGATGACCTAAAACCTGATGTAATTAAAACTGGAATGCTTGCAGATAAGAGTTTAATAAAAATGATAGCCAATAAAGTTCAAGATTATAAATTAATTATGGATCCTGTGATGGTTGCAACATCTGGAGATATTTTAGTAGCTGAGGATTGTATTTCCGTGATTAAAGAGTGTCTTTTACCAAAATCATTTTTAATTACCCCAAATTTATATGAAGCCGAATTACTAAGTAATATAAAAATTACAAATGTGGATGATCAAATTAAAGCAGCTTTTAAAATACTCGAATTGGGAGCTAGAAATGTATTAGTTAAAGGAGGGCATTCAAGTAGTGACTTGATTACAGATGTTTTAATTCAAGAAAACAAGAAAGTTAATTGTTTTGAATCAAAAAAATTAAACTCGAAGAATACCCATGGCACTGGCTGTAGTCTTGCTAGTTCTATTGCTTGTTTGATTGGACATGACAATGATTTAAATAAATCTGTTCAGAAAGCAATCAATTATGTGCAAAAAGGTATTTCAGCTGCACCTAACTTTGGCTCTGGGAACGGCCCCATCTTACATTTTGATGTTTAAAGTAGAAACCAAGGGAGATACATTAAGTATCGATCTTGCACCAAATAAATCTTCTTCTATTAATGAGAACTTAGTTTTTTTTGGTTTCTTATCTCTAATTTGTCTTACTTTTGGAATTGGTTTTTTCTTTATCGGAGCAACAATGATACTTCCTTTTGCTGGACTAGAAGTTTTAGCTCTCATTTTAATCCTAAGAATCAATCGTAAGTGGTTAAACCAGAAGCAGGCCCTTCACCTAGATAAACTATATGTAAAAATAGAAAAGGACGATAAAAAAATGATCTTTGATAGATTCTTATCAAAGTTTTTAGTTGAACAAAATAATTCAAAAAAAGTTTTATATCTCAAATCTAATAATGAAAAAATAGAAATTGGATCATTTTTAAATGAAGAAGAGAAAGAAGAACTTATAAATTTATTAAAAAAGAAAGTATCTGATTTAAATTTCAGCTAAATGTAAATCCAGTTGTTCATAAACTGGAATACCATCTCGATATTTAGGATAACTCTCACCAATTGTTAATGGTTTTAAGTAATCAACACCATCTTGAGAAATTCTAAAACCATCCTCAGAAATAAAATTTGCAGGAACAGTTTTTTCTTTGTTTGCAATATGGATAAGCTCAGATTCCCTTATACTCCATGAATATGGACTATTACTGTCTCTGCATATTACAGGCATAAATCCATTTTTATTGTTCAAAGCCATATTTGCTGCAGCTTTTCCAACAGAGATCGCTTGTTCAATATCAGTTTTAGAAGAAATATGTCTCGCACTTCTTTGCAAATAATCAGAAACAGACCAATGATATTTATAATTAAGCTTTTTATCGATTAGATTAGCAAGTTTTGGCGCAAGACCACCAAGTTGATTATGGCCAAATGAATCTTTTTTATCTGATGCTGAATAAAATTTACCATTTTGATTTTTTAAACCTTCAGAAGCTACTATTACTGAATACCCGAACTCTTCTACATCTTTTTGTACTCCAGCAAGAAAAGCCTCTTCATCTAATGGAATTTCAGGAATCAATATTTTATGCACATAAGTATTTTCATTATCATTAGCTAACTCAGCTGCTGCTGCTATCCAACCAGCATGTCTGCCCATTACTTCAAGAATGAAAACTTTGGTAGATGTTTTACACATTGATTTGATGTCTAAGGATGCTTCTTTAGCTGAAGTCGCAATATATTTAGCAACTGAGCCAAAACCAGGACAGTTATCAGTGATTGCTAGATCATTATCTATAGTCTTAGGTATGGCAATTGCATTAAGGGAATAATTTAACTTTTTTGCAGCTTCAGAAATCTTATAACAAGTATCTGCTGAATCATTTCCTCCATTATAAAAAAAATGGCCAATAGAATATTTATCTAATTGTTTAAACAAATCTTGATAGAATTTTTCGTCTTCTTTTTCTGGGAGCTTATATCTACAAGATCCAAACATACCTCCTGGAGAATCTAGCAGAAGTTCAAGTGGTTTTTGTGATTTACTTAAGTCATAAACTTCATTATCAATTAATCCAACAATACCATTCTTTCCAACATAGATATTTGCCTCAGGGACTTTTTCTTTAAGCTCAGAAAATAAGCCAAAGGCTGAAGAATTAATTACTGAGGTAACTCCGCCTGACTGAGCATAAAATGCATTTTTCATGCCACTTATCTTATACTCCCTTTATTATAACTAAAAGTATGAAAATTTTTTTTCTTGGAATTTCTGGGACTTTCATGGGCAATCTTGCTCAGATGGCAAAGCATCAAGGCCATGAGGTTTTAGGTGTTGATGATAAAGTTTATCCCCCAATGTCGATCGAATTAAAGAGTTCAGGAATTAACTTTTCAGAAGGGTATGTAGCTAAAAATTATGATTCTGCTGACTTATATGTGATTGGCAACACAATTTCTCGCGGCAATGAAATCATGGAAAATATATTAAAAAATGAAGATAAAATTATTTCTGGACCAGATTGGCTATATAAAAATGTACTTAAAAATAAGAAGGTTATTGCTGTTTCTGGTACTCATGGCAAAACATCGGTTACCTCAATGATTACTCATGCTTTGATCGATAATAATGAGAATCCAAGCTATCTAGTAGCAGGAATTCCAAAGGGTTTAAATAATTCTTGGAACTTAACAGATTCTAATTACTTTATTATTGAAGCAGATGAATATGACACTGCTTATTTCGACAAAAAACCCAAATTTTTTCACTACAAGCCAGAAATTTTACTAATCAATAATATAGAATTTGATCATGCAGACATATATGAAAATGTAGATCAGATAGAACAGAATTTTATAGAACTTACAGAAGAGCTACCGAAAGAATCAGTTATTTATATTAATTCTGCAGGAGTAAGGAAATCTTTTCAGAATGAGATTAAAACCAATACGAATATTGAGGCTCAAATGGTTTTTTTTGATGCAGGAACAAAAGATATCAATGAAATTAATAGAAATATCGCGATTAAAGGGCTTGAAGGCATTATCTCTAAGGATAAAGTTAGTGAATCTCTAGAAAATTATAAGGGTGTAAAAAGAAGGTATGACATTATTTATGATAGCGAGCACTTTAGATTAATTGATGATTTTGCACATCACCCAACTGCAATAAAAGAGACACTTAAAATTGCAAAAGAAGAAAACCAAAATATAACTTTAATAGTAGAATTAGGCTCAAATTCCATGAGAAAGGGCATACATGATGATGCTCTAATTCAAATCTTCAAAGAAAATTCTTCTTATGTAATAAGTGCAAGTGAAGAGCAAGAAAAAAAATTTGGAATGAGTGCTAAACCCCTTACCAAAGATATAATTAATAATCTCTTACAAAAAGAAAAATCTAAAAAAACCATCTTAATGTGTGGGAATAAAAATTTTGAAGGTTTTCAAACTCTTATTCTTGATTCTTTAATTTAAGCATTATAATTCAGTTAAATGGTGCAAAAGTCTAATTCCTCAAAACAGATCAAGGATTTATGTGCGTCTGCCTTAGATGAATTAAAAGCCAAGAATATAAATATTTTTGAAGTTGAGAAAATCTCTTCTTTTGCGTCATATATTTTAATTGGCACTGGAACTTCTAATAGGCATATACAGTCTATAGCAAGAAAGGTCATTGATAATTTAAAAGACAATAAGATTAAAGTCTTAGGGACAGAAGGGACAGAATCAAATGAGTGGATTCTAATTGATGTCGGTGATGTTCTAGTAAATATAATGACTGAAGATTCAAGAGATCACTATGATCTTGAATCATTATGGAATCGAGCAAAAAGTGATTAAATTAAATTTAATTTATATTAAAAATAATAAAACAAAATATATTCAAGATTTTGAGAATGATTTAATCAAAAGGATGAAACAACTTATAGATATCAACATTATTCCCTTATCTCACAAAAAAAAATTTAGCTCTAATAAAGAAGTAATAAATCATGAGGGTGAGCTCATAATGAAAGAATTAAAAGATAGCGATCTATATTATTGTTTTGATAAAGAAGGAGAAAAATTTGATTCACAAAATTTTTCAAAACTTATTTTTTCACAGAACAAGACGATACACTTAATAATTGGAGGAGCATTTGGAATAAGTGCTGATGTAAAGATGCAAGCTAAGAAATTAATTTCTTTTTCTGACATGGAATTTTCTCATGAAATTTTTAGAATAATGCTACTAGAGCAGATTTATAGAGCACAGTGTATATTTACTAACCATCCTTATCACCAAAATTGAAAGACAATAGATTTGCAATATACCGAGGGAGAACAAGACTTCTTCTTTCCATCTTTATCATAATCCTAGTTATATCTACCGGAAGGTTCTTTTATTTGCAGGTTATTAAAGGAACAGAACTAAGAGATCTCAGAGAACAAAATATAAATGACTTTGAGTATATTTATCCTAAAAGAGGAAGAATTTTATCGAGAGATGGCATAGTTCTTGCAGAAGATAGAAAGGTATATTCAATTGCCATAGATCTGGAACAAAAACCAAGCGAAAAGTCCATACAAGCTTTTTCAAATATATTCGCTGATAGAACAAGTTTTGAGGAAATTAAATTAAAAGTAGAAGAGTCATTGAAATTTAGACGTTCTGAAGTTGTTCTAAAAAAAATAGGACAAGAAGAATTAGCTAAATTTCTTGTAAGAGGAGAAGATTTAACAGGCTTTTCGATTATTGAAGATTATGAGCGACAGTATGATCCTCATCCATCGTTTTTTCATGTACTCGGACATATGGGATATCTAACTGAATCTGATGCCGCCCACTTTTCTACTAGGATTAATGATTATGATTCTAAGTTATGGAGAAAAGTAGGTAAATCAGGCATTGAGAGGGTGTATGAAAATGAATTGCAAGGCAAACATGGAAAAAAATTCTTTCAAAGAAATGCCAGAGGCGATAGAAGAGTTATAACTGGTGAAGAGCCATTTTCAGAGGGGAATGAAATTATAATCTCTATAGATTATGAAGCTCAAAAATTAGCATATGAGTTAATGCAAGGAAATAAAGGTTCAATTGTTGTAATTGATTTAAAGGACTTTAGTATCCCAGTTGCCGTGAGCACGCCATCTATAAGCGCTAATGATCTTAGAGGTATATCTAGCTCTCAGTATCAAGAACTTTTGAATGATTCTTCAAGACCTCTTTTCAATAGAGCATTTATGGGCTTATATCCTCCTGGTTCTTCTATAAAACCTTTATTTGCAACCTTTGCTATTAGCAATTCTTATACAACTTGGGACGAGACAATATTTGATGATGGATTCTTTAGATTTGAAGAAGAGCAAAGAGTTTTTAATGCATGGAAAGAAGGTGGCCATGGATATACAGATTTAAATAAAGCACTTGTAGAAAGTTCAAATCCATTTTTTATGAATCTATCCGTAAAGTATGAAAAATCTAAATTTGTTGAATTACTAAAATCTTCTTCATTTGGCTCAAAGTTATGTGAAGATTGCTATCCACATCAATATAGTCCCTTAATAGATGATGCATGGAAAAGAAAAAATTTTGGCAAAGATCTTTTCAAAGGAGATTTTATAAATTTAGGTATTGGCCAAGGCTATATGTTGACTACTCCATTACATCTTTCATTAATTGCCGGAATGTTAGCATCAAAAGGACAATATAAGCTTCCCTATTTAGTTAGAAACAATGAATTAGATTTTTCAATAGATGTTGAAATCCAAGAAGCTGATTGGGTGAAATTAAACCAGGCACTAATTGATGTTGTTTATTCATCTAATGGGACAGGCTACAAAATTGAAGCTGGCAATTTAAATCTAGCTGGTAAAAGCGGTACTGCTCAGGTGGTTGATATCAATTCAAGAGAAGAATATGACGAAGTACGAAAAAACATTAATCTTAGGGACCATGCAATATTTATTGGATATGCTCCTTTTGATGATCCAAGATACTCAATTGCTGTCATCGTTGAGAATGGTGAAAGTGGAGGGAGGGTCGCAGGCCCAATTGCTAGAGATGTATTAAGGGAGTTACTTAATGATATTTGATCTTCGAACCACAACAATAATCATTTCTTTAGCTTTAATAATACTTATAGGCTCTCTTACGGTTTATTCTGTGACTTCAATAGATATTTTTTATTTTTTTAGATTTTTATTGATAAATATTTTCGCGATTTTACTGGTGACATTAATATTTAATCAAATAAATCTCAATCGCATACTTTCTGTTGGCTGGGTGTTGTTTCTCTTAAATATTATTATCGTCTTAAGCGTAGAATTTTTAGGTAGTGAAGTAAAAGGTTCAAGAAGATGGCTTGATTTTGGTTTTTTAAGCCTTCAGCCTTCCGAGTTTATGAAGATAACATTTGCGTTATTTACCATACAGTATCTAAGGTTTTATAGTTTTAAATTTAATACTTTTAGGACATTATTTCTGCTTGCAGTCCTGTTTATTTCTGCTGCCCCAATAATTATCCAACCAGATCTTGGTACAGGATTAGTTTACATACTGTTAGGACTGATGCTTTTATTTATATGTGGCATGAATAGATCTTATTTTGTTGGCATGGCAGGATTTGGAATCTTGTTCTCTCCGGTCATTTATAGTTTTGGTTTAACTGCATATCAAAAAAGTAGAATAATTAGCTGGTTTTCCTCTGATCAGAATTTATCTGAAAAATGGAATATATTACAGTCTGAAATAAGTATTGGTTCAGGTGGTTTATTCGGGGAAGGCTTTCTCAACAGTAAACAAAATGAATTTAACTTTTTGCCTGAAGCTGATACAGACTTTATATTTTCAATTTATGCAGAACAATTTGGCTTTTTAGGTGTTTTATCTATCTTTATTCTACTTGGCCTTTTTATAGCATTAACAGCAGTTATGTCAATGGAACAAAAAAGACTCACTGATGATCTGTCTCCATATTTTCTAGGGACTTACTTTTGTTTAGTTATAGGATTTAGTTTTTTACTAAATATTTTAATGGTCAGTGGTTTAATTCCTGTAGTGGGTCTTCCATTACCTTTTTTTACTAAGGGAGGGTCATCTCTGTTATGCTTTTCAATAATGATTGGTTTAATTTTTTCATCCAGGAATTTTTTAAGATGATAAGACTATTATTATTCTTCTTCTTTTCAATTAATATTTCTTCAGAAATTTTAGAAAGAGCTGACATACAAAAGTTTATAGATATGGCAGTAGAAAGCTCAGATCTAAGTCGAGAGGAAATAATAGATTATTTAAAAGATGCAGAGCCATCTAATAGGGCAGTACAAGCAAGAAGTAATCAGCCAGAAGTAAAAGCTACATGGGATGATTATTTGAGCAAGAGAGTGACTGCTAGAAGAATTGATAATGGAGTTATGTTCTTGAAAGAACATATTGAGATATTTGATTCAGCTGAAAAAGATTTTGGAGTTTCAAAATTCTATATTGCTTCAATAATAGGAATGGAAACAAACTATGGCAGCTATTACGGTTCTTATAATCCATTAGACACGATTTTTACAAGAGCATTTGAACCAACTAGTAAATTTTGGCAAAAAGAGCTAATACAACTATTCATTTTATCTAAAAGATATAATTTAAATCCAAAAAAAATAAAGAGTTCATGGTCTGGTGCAATTGGTCTAGGCCAGTTTATACCTTCTAGCTACAATGCTTATGGTGTGGACTATGATCTTAATGGTATTGTTGATTTATTAGGGTCAAAGGAAGATGGTATTGCAAGTGTTGCTAATTACTTGCAGGCTAACGGTTGGTTAAAAGGAGAAACTGCAGCAATTCAAATTGATTTTAAAGGAGATTTTACTGACTTAAACGAAGATCAGATAGATGAACTAGATTTGCCATTTGAACTTAATAACTTTAGAACAAAAATTTACGCTCAAGAGCTAAAGAAAGCTGGGTTTAATTTTGAGGAAGAATATTTATCTTTAGTTTCACCTATTCTTGTTCAACAAAAAGATTTAACAAAACTATATTTAGGATTTGACAATTTTAGGGTTATAACTAAATATAATCGAAGTAGTAAATATGCTTTAGCTGTCCATCAGCTTGCAATGGAAATTTCAAAGAAATTTTATGAATAAGATCAAATTTATATTTCTAACCTTGCTAAGTATTAATTTATCTGCTGCAATACCCAACCCACCTGATTTAGGGGTAGGTAGTTATATCCTTTATGAACCAAATACCAAAAAAGTTTTAGCAAGTTTTAATGCTGATGCTCCTGTTGAACCTGCAAGCTTAACAAAACTTATGACTAGCTATGTTGTTGCTGATTATATAAAAGAAGATTTTATAGACTTAACTGATACTCCAAAGATCTCAATAAATGCATGGAAAACACCTGGATCGAGGATGTTCATCAGAGAGAGCACTAAAGTACCAGTTTCAGAATTAATTAAAGGCATGATTATTCAATCAGGCAATGATGCAAGTGTAGCTTTGGCAGAACATGTAGCAGGAAGCGAAGAGAATTTTGCTTATTTAATGAATGAGTATGCTAGAGAACTTGGAATGGAGAATACTTCATTTAATAATGCATCAGGCCTGCCTGATCCATTAAATGTAACATCTGCGAATGATTTGGCAGTATTAACAGGAGAATTGATCAAAAATTTTCCAGATCACTATAGACATTATTCTCAGAAATCTTTTACATATGCGGGTATAGCCCAAAAAAATAGAAATCAACTTTTATGGCGAGACAATACTAGTATAACTTTTGATGGCGTCAAAACAGGTTATACCGAATCAGCTGGATATTGCCTTGTAGGTTCTGCTGTCAAAGATGGCATGAGGTTAGTTGCAGTTGTCTTGGGCAGTGAGGATGATAAAAGGTTTAATGATGTATCTAATCTAATGGTATATGGATTTAGGTATTTTAAAACAGAAAAGTTATTTGAAAAAAATGAACCTCTTAAATCAGTTCAAGTCATTGCAGGAAAAAAAGACAATGTAAATGTAGGGATATCTGAAGATGTCGTTCTAACATTACAGAGAGATCAAAGGGATTCTTTAAGGTATGAAGTAACTGCTGATACAACAGTACTTGCTCCTATTAATTCAATGGATAAGGCAGGAACAGTTAGAGTTTTTGATGGCGATAATAATATTGTTTATGAATCTGATTTAATTTATCTAGAATCAGTCGAAGAGTTAGGCTTTTTTCGACGATTAATTGCGATTATCTGGAATTGGATTAAATCTTTATTTAATTAAGCAGATAATTCTAAAACTACGTCTTTCGCTTTTGTCCATGGATCAGCGTCAATTATACCTTTAAGACTTTTATCTGCTTTATCAAGATTACTAATTGATTCTTTAATTTGTCGAACCGAAACTCTTTTAGAAAGTGCGTTATACCATTTAACTTGGCTATCCCAAATATTAAAAGACCTAAGATTAGTCTTACTTTCTTTTAATGAACTTAAGGCCTGACAATCTCTAGCTAAAACCCATATCAGCAGACCAATTGAGTTTCTGTCATTACTCTTCATGGACTCAAGGATCTCTAAAGCTTTTTTAGTTTCCCTTTTACTAACATGTTCAATTAGCCTCGAACTTTTTCTAATTCCATTATCATTAAAAACATTTAAGATATCTTCTTCATTTTTTAAATCGAGAACCTTAAGAATTTCAAGGTCGTTAATAAGCAAAGAAAAATTACCCTCATACATATTGATTAAATTATTTATATTTTTCTCATCATTTATAATTTTTGGAAGATTTGCTTTCAAGAAATCTTTCACATTTGAATCATACGTCATTGAACACTCAACAATATGAGCGCTAGACTCAAAAATTGGAACAACATCTTTTAAAATAGTTTTTTTGGATATGCTCTTAACCTCAATAAATATCAAATTATTAGTATTTGCTTCAGATATAGTTTGAAATGCTTGAATTAAACCTTTATTTAAACGATTTTTATCTAAGTTTATAAATACAGCTTTTTTTTCATTAAAAAGGCTATTAGATAGTACTGCTTGATGAAAGTTTTGCTCAAAATCTTCCTGTTCCATCTTCAAGTACACTTTTTCTATCATTCTTAAGTCCTCTTTTGCTAGAGCATGATTTTTTACTTTAACTACTAAGGAGGGCTCTTCGCCAAATATTAAGAACTTGCTATTAGAGAATTCGTTTAACTCCAAAAATTTATTTATATCAATACTCGATTCAGGCATTTTTTAATAGAATTGCACAGAAATCATCTAGCAGTAGCTCTCTTAATCTTTTATTTTCTTCTTCAGCCATATTGCTAGAAATATAATTTGTCGTGTTTACTTTTGAGGACTCCATATATAATACTTCTTCTGAACCATCTATCTCAGCTGATAATTTAGCATTAACTTTAGTATTGAATTCTAAGCCTTCACTAGTAATGTTTTCTGCAAATCCAGAAACATTCAAATCATAAAGCTTAAAATCAATATCTATTTTACTTAAACAATTTTTGAAATGAAATTTATCTGAATTTGTGAAAGTGCCATCAAAATCAATGGTACTTTTAATCTTCTGGAAAGATGAACAACCAGATAAAATAATTAGAAGTAAAAAACTACGAATGAACAAAATTAATTAATTTATTTTTTATAAAAATTATTTTAATTATATTCTTATTTTCTAAATGTCTGGCTACATTTTCATTTGTTAGGGCAATTTCTTTTACTTCATCTTCTTTTAAGTCTATTGGCATCATAATATTTGCTCTTAATTTGCCATTAACTTGAACTAAATAATTTGATTCTGAGAGATCGGCAACAAAGAAGCTATCTTCAGGCCATTCTGCTTGCGCAATGTCTTTCTTAAGAACTTCTGCATATAGTGTTTCACAGATATGGGGAGCTATCGGGTGCAAAGCAAGTAATAGGAAGTCATATACATTTAGGAGATCTTCTTTTGAACAATTGACGTTTTTATCATCAAAACGTCCGTTAATATTATTTAGAATTTCCATGCAAGATGAAACAATGGTATTTAGATTAAGTCTTTTTTCATAATCATCATTTATTTTCTTAAATAATTTTTTACATTCATCTGTAAGTTGATTTTTACTATCTTTGAATTGTTTTTTCATCAGTTCACTAATATTTGTTGATAGATTCCCAAGCCTTTTAAGAATTTATGA
>AACY020295534.1_pt1 | contig 18386 bp, 14 predicted proteins | sample 267378 | NCBI WGS metagenome assembly AACY02 (sample SAMN02954345, study PRJNA13694) | marine metagenome | biome: aquatic; feature: ocean; material: water; isolation source: isolated as part of a large dataset composed predominantly from surface... | reverse complement strand
GTCCGCCGTGGCGATCTCGTCTTCGACGTCGGCGCGCACGCCGGCGACCGCGTCGCGGCGTTTCGCGCGCTCGGCGCGCGGGTCGTCGCCGTCGAGCCGCAGACAGCGCTCGCTCGGCTGCTGGCGGCCGAACACATGCTCGACAAGCGCGTGACGGTGCTCCGTTGCGGGCTGGGCGCGCAGCGCGGTCGTGCGCGCATGCGCGTCAACGCCGCGAACCCGACCGTCTCGACCTTCGCGGAAGGGTTCGTCGCAGCCGCAGCCGGCCGGGATGGCTGGCGGGAGCAGGTCTGGAATGGATCGGCGCAAGTCGACATCGAGACGCTCGACGCCCTGATCGCGCGCTTCGGGCGGCCGTCCTTCGTTAAGATAGACGTGGAGGGATGGGAGGCGGAGGTTCTCTCCGGCCTGGCGCTGCCTGTTCCGGCGCTGTCGTTCGAGGTGACGACCGTCGACAGAGACGCAGCCCTCTCCGCGCTCGAACGGGCGGCCGGGCTTGGCTATCGCGCCTTCCGGCTCTCGTATGGCGAGAGCCACGTCTTCGCGGGACCGTGGTGTGGTCTCGCGGCGATGCGCGCGCGGCTCGCCGGCATGCCTGACGCCGCGAATTCCGCCGACGTCTATTGCAGGCTCTGACGGAGCGAACGAGACGGATCCGTTTATGGGGAGCACTCGGTCCGCATCGCGGGACGGAGCGGACGTCCAGAGCGCGCTCTGGCGATCCGTGCGACCAGCACGGATCGCACAGCGGCGCTGCTACGCGCCCGGATGTCCCCTCCCCCCCAGGACGGACGCTTCCGTCTCGGTCTCCGTCGGGAAGGACCGGGCGGCCATGCGGCCGCAGTTCGCGCAAGAGCGACGCCGCGACGACCACCGCCGCGCTTGCCCGCGGCGGCGCCCGCCTGTATCCAGCCGCCGGCTCCAGCGGAGGCCGCGCCATGCCCAGCCCGAAACCACGCCTCGTCATGAAGTTCGGCGGAACCTCCGTCCGCGACATGACCCGGATCCGCGCCGCGGCGGAGAAGGTGAAGCGCGAAGTCGAGGCCGGCTGGGACGTGGCGGTGGTGGTCTCCGCGATGGCGGGCGAGACCAACCGGCTCGTCGATCTCGTGCGCGAGGCCGCCGCGCCGCCCGGGGAGAAGAGCGCCTTCTACGACGCCCGGGAATACGACGCGGTGGTCGCCTCGGGCGAGCTCGTCACGGCGGGTCTGATGGCGCTGGCGCTCCAGCAGATCGGCGTGCCCGCCCGCAGCTGGCAGGGGTGGCAGGTTCCGTTGCGCACGACCGCCGCCCATGGCGCGGCCCGGATCGAGGGCATCGACACGGAGGCGCTCGACCGCAAGTTCGCCGAGGGCCTCCACGCGGTCATCGCCGGCTTCCAGGGCGTCGGGCCGGACGGGCGGGTCACGACCCTCGGACGCGGCGGCTCCGACACCACCGCCGTGGCCTTCGCCGCGGCGCTGGGCGCCGAGCGGTGCGACATCTACACCGACGTCGACGGGGTCTACACCACGGACCCGCGCGTGGCGGAGAGCGCGCGACGGCTCGACCGGATCTCCTACGAGGAGATGCTGGAGCTCGCCTCGCTCGGGGCCAAGGTGTTGCAGACCCGGTCGGTCGAACTGGCGATGCGCTACAAGACGAGACTGCGCGTCCTGTCCTCCTTCGAGGACGGCCCCGGCACGCTGGTCTGCGACGAGGAGGAGATCATGGAGTCCAAGGTCGTCAGCGGAGTCGCCTTCCAGCGCGACGAGGCGAAGGTGACGTTGCTCGGCGTCGAGGACCGCCCGGGCGTCGCGGCCGCGATCTTCGGCCCGCTCGCGGAGGCCGGCGTCAACGTGGACATGATCGTCCAGAACATCTCGGAGGAGGGTCTGACGGACATGACCTTCTCGACGGCCAACGACGAGGTGGACCGGGCGATGGCCACGCTCGAAGGCGCGCGCGCCGCGATCGGCTTTCGGGAGCTTGTCTCGGACCGCGAGGTCGCCAAGGTCTCGATCGTCGGGATCGGCATGCGGAGCCACGCCGGCGTCGCCCAGAAGATGTTCTCGGCGCTCGCGGCCGAAGGTGTGAACATCAAGGTGATCACGACGTCGGAGATCAAGGTGTCGGTCCTGATCGACAGGAAATACCTTGAACTGGCGGTGCGCGCGTTGCACGACGCCTTCGAGTTGCACGCCGCGTGACGGCGCACGCCCCGCGGGATTGAACCTGCAAGCGGGGCTGTGAGGGGCGGAAAGGATCGGGCCGATGTCGCCGACGGCGGGCGTCGGGTCGCGCGCGATGCTGCGCCGTCTGCGCCAGGTCATGGCGGAGCCCGGCGAGGGTCAGCAGCGGCTCGACAGGATCACGCAGGTGATCGCCACCAACATGGTTGCCGAGGTCTGCTCGATCTATCTCCGCCGCGACCGGGGCGTGCTGGAGCTTTGCGCCACCGAGGGGCTGAACAAGGCGGCCGTCCACAAGACCCGCATCAAGCTCGGCGAGGGGCTCGTCGGTTTGATCGCGCTGCGCGCCGAGCCGCTCTCGACCGACGACGCCCCGAAGGCGCCGGGCTTCCAGTATTTCCCGGAGACGGGCGAGGAGATCTACAGCGCCTTCGCGGGCGTGCCGATCCAGCGGCTCGGCAAGATCCTCGGCGTGCTTGTGGTGCAGAACCGCGCGCCACGGGTCTATTTGGAGGACGAGATCGACGCGCTCGAGGTCGTCGCGATGGTGATCGCCGAGATGGCCGAATCGGGCGCGCTGACGGCCGGGCGGGAGATCGACCTCGCCCGTCGCGGCCCGGTCGTCGCGCGCGGCGTCGGCGCGGCCGAGGGTCTCGCGATCGGCCATGTCCATCTCCACGAGCCGAAGGTCGCCATCGAGAATCCTATCGTCGACGACGTGGACGCCGAGAAGGCGCGGCTGCACGCGGCGATGGACAAGCTGCGCGACGAGGTGGATCGGCTGCTCGAGACCGATCTGCTGAAACGCGGCGGCGAGCATCGCGACGTGCTCGAGACCTACCGCATGTTCGCCCATGACAAGGGCTGGTTGCGCCGGCTGGACGAGGCGGTGGCGTCCGGCGTCGTCGCCGAGGTGGCGGTCGAACGCGTTCAGTCGGCTGCGCGCGCGCGCATGGATCGGGTCGCCGACCCGTTTCTGCGCGAGCGCCTGCACGATCTCGACGACCTCGCCAACCGCCTGCTGCGGCTTCTGACCGGCGCGGACAACGCCCCGCCGCCGGAGGGCAGCGTGATCGTCGGCCGCTCGATCGGTCCGGGGGAGCTGCTGGAGGCCGGCGGCCGCGTCCGAGGCGTGGTTCTGGAGGAGGGATCCGCCGGCGGCCACGCGGCGATCGTGGCGCGCGCGCTCGGCGTGCCGCTGGTCGTCGGCGCGCATGGCGTCGTCGCCGAGGCGGAGAACGGCGACCGGCTGATCGTCAACGGCGACGAGGGCCTTGCGCATCTGCGCCCGGAGCCCGGCGTGGAGGAGGCGTACCGGGAGCGGTTCGCGGTGCAGGCCGAGGCGCAGAAGGTCTATGCGGCGCTGCGCGACAAGCCCGCGATGACGACCGACGGCGCCGAGATCTCGCTCCAGATGAACGCCGGCCTCGTCACCGACGTCGATCACCTCGCCGACTGCGGGGCCGACGGGATCGGCCTCTACCGCACGGAGCTGATGTTCATGGTCCGCGCGACGATGCCGGGCCGCGACGCGCAGACCGAGATCTACCGCAGGGTGCTCGACGGGGCTGGAGACCGGCGCGTCGTGTTCCGCACGCTCGACATCGGGTCCGACAAGATACTGCCCTACATGCGGCGCATGGAGGAGGAGAACCCGGCGATGGGGTGGCGCGCTCTGCGCTTCGGGCTCGACCGTCCCCGGCTGATGAAGATGCAGCTGCAGGCGATGCTGCGCGCGGCGTCGGGGCGTCGGCTGAGCGTCATGTTCCCGTTCGTCACGGACGCCGCCGAGTTCCGCGAGGCGCGCGCGCTGCTGTTCGCGGAGCGCGACCTGATGGTCGAGCGCGGGCGCACGCCGCCTGTGGAGATCGAGACCGGCGCGATGCTGGAGACGCCGGCCCTAGCCTACGCGCCCAACGACTTCTTCCGTTCGGTGGACTTCGTCTCCGTCGGCGGCAACGACCTGATGCAGTTCTTCCACGCCGCCGATCGCGGCAACGAGCGCGTGCGCCGGCGCTACGACCCGCTCGGGCCGGCGTGGCTGTCGTTTCTTCAGGAGGTGGCGTCGCGCTGCCTGCGCAACGGCACGCCGCTGACCTTCTGCGGCGAGCAGGCCGGCCGCCCGCTGGACGCGCTGGCGCTCGCCGCGCTGGGATACCGCGCGCTGTCGATGCGCCCGGCGGCGATCGGGCCGGCGAAACGGCTGATACGCTCGGCCAGCCTCGCCCAGGCGCGGATCGTCATCGCAAAGGCGGTCGCCGAGGGCGTCGGCGCGCGCGAGCCGCTGGAGCGGTGGGCGCGTCGGGAGGGGCTGCCGCTTTAACGGTCGGGCCGAGACGGGTGAGGCCGGTTCGGGGCTGGAGGGGACGTTGGCGCGCTGAGCAGCGCCGTTGCGTGCGAAGGATCGCGCGAACGCCCCAGGGTGGTCGCTTCGGAACACCGGGGCGTGGGCGATTTATGGCGCAAGCGACTGTAACGGCGGTGCTTCTCGCGCCCGTCGCAATGCGACTGGCCGGGGCTCCGCCCGTTCGGGCCTGAAACGCGCCACCGGCGCGTTTCCAAGACGGCCCTCACCCCCCGGGATGGGGCGTTCGCGCGATCCGGGCTGGTCGCACGAACCGCCGGGGCCGCTGAGCGCAAAGCGAACGGCCGCATTGTCCCGCAAGGCGGACGGCGGCCGCCTCGGAGGGCGCTATCCGTCTCGGCCAGCCCACCCGGCGCCGGGGGCTGCGCGCGACGCCGCAGCTCGGCCGCGTCCGCGAGGCCGAGGCGCGGCGACGGCCGCCCGAGAAGCGCATGCGGCGTCCGCGCCGCCCTCCTTCGGTCCGGCCTTCCTCCGCTCCCGATCCGCCGTTACCGTGAGGCGGACGCCTGCGCCCGCGTCCTGCTGTTCCGAGGGATCCCATGCCGTTCGCCTTCGCGGCGCGCGACGCCGCAACCGTTCCGCTCTTTCTCGTCGAGCCCGACGACCTCGACGCGGCGCGCGAGAACCTCGACCCGCCGGGCCTCGCCTGGTTCGAGGCCCACGCCTTCTCGGGGAAGCTGGGCGAGACGCTGCCGATCCCCGGCGCCGACGGCGCCATCGTCGCCGCCCTCGTCGGCTGGGGCGACGCGGCGGCGCGGGCGAAGGGGCGGTTCCACCTCGCAGCGGCGGCGCGCGCGCTGCCCGCCGGGAGCTATCGCCTGGAAACCACGCTCGCGCCGGACGAGGCCGAGGAGGCGGCGCTCGGCTGGCTTCTGGAAGGCTACCGGTTCCAGCGGTTCCGGACAGCCGCGGACGCGCCGCGCCGCCTGCTCGCGCCGCCCGAGGGCGTCGACGCCGAACGTCTGCTCGCCATCGCCGAGGCGACGGCCTTCGGGCGCGATCTCGTCAACACGCCGGCGAACGTCATGGGGCCCTCCGCGCTGGAGGTCGAGGCCCGCGCGCTTGCGGAGGCCCACGGCGCGCAGATCGTCGTGCGGAGCGGCGACGAACTCCTTGACCGGAACTTCCCGCTGATCCACGCCGTCGGACGCGCCGGGGCGGAGCCGCCGCGCATCATCGACATGCTCTGGGGCGAACGCGGCGCCCCGAAGATCGCCATCGTCGGCAAGGGCGTCTGCTTCGACACGGGCGGGCTCGACCTGAAGCCGGCGACGGCGATGCGGAACATGAAGAAGGACATGGGCGGCGCGGCGGCGGCGCTGGCGCTGGCGCGGATGATCATGGCGCGGCGTCTGCGCGTGCGGCTGCGCGTGACGGTCCCGGCGGTGGAGAACGCGGTCTCGGCCACGTCCTTCCGACCCGGCGACATCCTGACCAGCCGGAAAGGCCTGACCGTGGAGGTCTCGAACACCGACGCCGAGGGCAGGCTGGTGCTCGCCGACGCCATGGCGCTGGTGTGCGAGCGCGAACCGGAGATCCTTCTGGACTTCGCCACACTGACCGGCGCGGCGCGCGTCGCGCTCGGCCCCGATCTGCCCGCGATGTTCACGCCGGACGACGCGCTGGCGGACGAGCTCATGGCGGGCGCGGCGCAGGCGCGGGACCCGCTCTGGCGGTTGCCGCTCTGGCGGCCTTACGAGGAGGACGTCGCGTCCTCCGTCGCCGATCTCGACAACGCGCCCGCCGGTGGCTTCGCGGGCGCGATCACGGCGGCGCTCTTCCTCGAACGCTTCTCCGAGGGAGCGCGGAGCTGGGCGCATTTCGACCTCTTCGCCTGGAACCCCAAGGCGAAGCCCGGTCGACCGATGGGCGGCGAGGTGCAGGCCGCCCGCGCCGCCTTCGCGATGCTGGAGGCCCGCTATGGCTGAGGGGGCCGACCCCCGCCTGACGCCCGCCCGACCCGATCTCGCCGCCGACTGGCTGGCGGGGCGGGTTTCGGCGGAGCGCTATGCGCCGGCGAAACGCCTCGTCGCCGCAACGGCGACCGCGCCTGTCACCGCGACGCCCGACGCGGACGCGCCGATGACGACCGAGCTTCTTTGCGGCGAGGGGTTCGACGCCTACGAGACCGGACCCTCCTGGGTCTGGGGTCAGGGCGAGGACGGCTATGTGGGCTACGCGCCGGCCGCGTGCTTCGCGCCCGAGGCGGCGCGGCGCGACACGCGGATCTCGACGCTGACGGCGCATGTCTATCCGGAGCCCGACATCAAGACCCGGCCGATCGCCGCCCTGCCCTTCGCAGCCCGCGTCGCCGCCGGGTCGGCGGAGAAGGGCTTCCGTCCGCTCGCGCAGGGCGGCTGGGTGGTGGAGGCGCATCTCGCGCCGGCGGCGGACCCCGAGCCCGACTGGGTGACGGTCGCGGAACGCTTTCTCGGCGCGCCCTATCTCTGGGGCGGACGCTCGGCGGCGGGGATCGACTGCTCGGGCCTCGTGCAGATCGCCCGCGCGGCGGCCGGGCTCCCCTGCCTTCGCGACAGCGACATGCAGGAGGCGGCGCCGGGGCGGACGCCGAAGCGGCTGCGCCGGGGCGATCTCGTTTTCTGGAAGGGGCATGTCGGCGTGATGACTTCGCCGACGCTGCTCCTGCACGCCAACGCGCATCACATGACGGTCGTGCGCGAGCCGCTCGCCGAGGCGGAGGCGCGGATCGCGGCGAAGGGGGGCGGGCGGCCGACGGCGTTTCGACGGTGGCGCTGACGCACCCTTCGAAAGCGGCGCGACGCGGGTTAGGTTGATGCGTCGAAACCGTGCTCGAGGAGCTTCGTGTCGCCCATGGTCCTGCGCGCGCCCGTCGTCGCCGCCGTCCTTTCCCTCTGCGCCGCCTGCGCCTCGTCGCAGACGCCGCCCTCGCCGCGTCCGAGCGACGCGGCCGTGACGGCCGCAGCGAGCGAGGCCCCGCCGCCGTCGCCGCGGCCCGCGGCGCTCAACGCCGCGCCTCCCGCGCCGGCGGCGCCCAGCCCGGGTTTCGCGGCCTGGCGCGAGGGGTTCAGGGCGCGCGCCCTGGCCGCCGGCGTGCCGTCGGCGACCTTCGAGGCGGCCTTCGCCGGCGTGACGGTCAACAAGACCGTGCTGGAGCGCGACGCCTTTCAGCCGGAATTCGTGCGGCCGATCTGGGAGTATCTCGACAGCGCCGTGTCGGCGACGCGGATCGCCAACGGCCGCGACAACCTCGCGTCGAAGCGCGGCACCCTCGCCGGGATCGCGGACCGCTACGGGGTCGACCCGGAAGTCGTGGTCGCGATCTGGGGCCTCGAGAGCGCGTATGGGACGTATACCGGCGACATCCCGGTCGTGGAGGCCCTCGCGACGCTCGCCTATGAGGGGCGCCGCCGCGACTTCGGCGAGGAGCAGCTGCTGGCGGCGCTGCGCATCCTCGCGGCCGGCGACGTCAGCCCGAACCGCATGAGGGGCAGTTGGGCGGGCGCGATGGGCCACACCCAGTTCATCCCGACCAGCTTTCTGCAATACGCCGTGGACCATGACGGCGACGGACGGCGCGATCTCTGGTCCGACGACGCGCTGGACGCGCTCGCGTCGACCGCGAACTACCTTTCGCGGTTCGGCTGGGAGCGCGGCGCGCCGGCGGCCGTCGAGGTGCGGCTGCCCCGCGGCTTCGACGTCGCGCTCGCGGACGGGCGCGCCCGCCCCGGCGCAGACTGGGCGGCGCGCGGCGTGAGGGCGGCCGTCGGCGGGACGCCGCCCCCGGCCGCCGAGGCCGAGCTCATCCTGCCCGCCGGGGCCAACGGCCCGGCCTTTCTGACGTATCGGAACTTCGACGTCATCAAGCGCTACAACAACGCCACGTCCTACGCCCTCGCCGTCGTTCTCCTGTCCGACGAGCTGGCCGGACGCGAAGGGCTTCAGGCGGCGTGGCCGCGGTCGGAGCGGCCGCTGTCGCGCTCGGAGACCGAGGAGATGCAGCGCCGGCTGACCGGCCTCGGCTTCGACACGCAGGGGGTCGACGGCATCATCGGCCCGGCGACGCGAAGCGCGGTCCGCGGCTTCCAGTCGAGCCGCGGCCTGCCCGCCGACGGGTTCGCGAGCGCTGCTCTGCTGGCGCGGCTCCGCGCCGAGGGGGGCGGATGACCCGTCGCGAGGCGCTTGTGGCGATGGCTGCCGCATCGGCGCTCGCGCGACCGGCCTCGGGGCAAATCCGGGGCGAGCTGGGTCGGCCCGGCGTTTCGCCGGGCGGACGTCCCGGCGTCGACGAGGCGCTGATCCGCACGGTGACGCTCGTTCTGCGCGCAGAGGCGCGACGCGGCGGCCTGCCCGCCCAGATGATGGACCCCCAGCCGCTGACCGAGGAGCAGAAGGCCGAATTGCGTGTCGGCGCCCGGCTTCCGGACGATTTCCCGGCCACGCTGGCGCCGGCGCGGGTGAACAGGCGGCTGCCCCATGCGCGGGGCAGTTCGGTCTGGGCGGTCGCCGGGCGCTGGATGGTGGAGCTCGACCCGGTCCGGCTGAGGATCCTGTCGGTGGCGCCCGACGTCCTGCCGCCGGCGCTCTAGCCCGCGGTTCCGACCTGACCGACGGCGCCCGTCGGCGCCGCATGGTGGTTCGAGATCCGGTATCGGGAGAGATGCGGGCCACGTTCCGATGCGACGTCCGTCCCGGTCCGCGCCCGGAGATGCGCAACAAACGGAACGGCATCCGCCTCGCTGCGTTAAATTCATTGCGCAACGATGTTGCTTTCGCGTCTGCGAAAGGGCATCGTCCGCATGTGATGAAGGGGAGCGGGGCGATGCTCGATTCGAGCGCTTTCGGTGAAATCCAGCGCGGCACCATCTGCATCGAGGACATCGCGGTCGGCATGACCCGCGGCCTTCGGAAGGTGATCTCCGAGGCGGATCTCGAGATGTTCGGGCAGGTCTCCGGCGACCGGAACCCGGTGCATTTCGACGACGACTACGCCCGCGACACGATCTTCGGCGGGCGGATCGCGCACGGGATGCTGACGGCCTCCCTGATCTCCGCCGTGATCGGCGAGCAGCTCCCCGGGCACGGCACGATCTATCTGAAGCAGTCGCTCGCCTTCCTCGGCCCGGTCCGGATCGGCGACGTCGTGGACGCCAAGGTGACCGTCGCCTCGATCGATTACGCCAAGCGGCGCGTCACCCTCGAATGCGCCTGCCTCGTGGACGGCAAGGCGGTTCTGAAGGGCGAGGCGCTGGTCCTCGCGCCCTCCGCCAAGTTCGACTAAGGTCCCTTCAGGCCGCAGCGCGGCCGGCGCGCGCGCGGAGCCGGCGCGTCCGGCGGCGCTTGGTCTCGCAAGGCGGACCAAGCGTCGGCTGCGCGGATCATGGAACGGGCGCGACCGGCGGGTCGCGAGAGGGCGCGATGCGGATCATTCGCGGCGCGGAAGCGGCGCGGCCCGAGGATCGGGGCGCGACGGTCGCGATGGGCAATTTCGACGGCGTGCATCGCGGCCACCGCGCGGTGCTCGAGGCCGCCCGCGCGGCGCGCCCGGACGCGCCGTTCGGCGTCGTGACCTTCGACCCGCATCCGAGACGCTTCTTCGCGCCGGACGCGCCCCCGTTCGAGCTGATGACCGCCGCGACGAAGGCGCGACGGCTCGAGAAGCTCGGGGTCGAGCGGCTCTTCACGCTGCCGTTCGGGCCCGACCTCGCCGCGCTTACGGCGGAGGCCTTCGCGCGCGACATTCTGGTCGAACGCCTGGGCGTCGCCCATGTCACGGTGGGGGCCGATTTCCGCTTCGGCGCCCGTCGGTCGGGAGACGCGGCGACGCTCGCGGCGCTCGGCGAGGCGCTGGGTTTCGGCGTGACGGCGGCGCCGATCCTTGGCGACGGCGACGCGGGCGACGTCTCCTCCTCGGCGATCCGAACGGCGTTGCGCGAGGGCCGGCCGGAGGAGGCCGCGCGGATCCTCGGCCACTGGCATCGCATCGAAGGGCCGGTGCTGCACGGGGACAAGCGCGGGCGGGTCCTCGGCTACCCGACCGCGAACATGTCGCTCGACGGGCTGATGACACCGCGCTTCGGCGTCTACGCGGTGCTTGTGGACGTGCTGGAAGGCCCCTGGACCGGCGGTTATCGCGGCGTCGCCTCGCTGGGCGTGCGCCCGATGTTCGGCGAGAACCAGCCGAATCTGGAGACTCACCTGTTCGACTTCATGGGCGATCTCTACGACGCGCGAATCTCGGTCGCACTCGTGGCCTTCCAGCGGCCGGAACTCTCCTTCGACGGCGTGGACGCCCTCATCGCGCAGATGGCCGAAGACAGCGCCGAGGCGCGACGCCGGCTCGCGAGGCTCTGAGCGGCGCTTCGGACGGCGCGCCAGCCGTCTCGAGACGCTCGACGGTGTCGACGCCATGGCCGCCGCAGCCGCCGGCGCGCCGATCCAGACCGGCGGACGCCGGATCGTCTCGCGCGTTCCGCAGCGCCCGCGTCGGACCCGTCGAGCGTACCGGCGGATTTCCGGCCGGTCGGTCCGCGCCCTTCCGGGCGCGCCCGAAAGGGCGCGCCAGCTTGCCCACGTCCAGCGTTTCCCGGGGCGCGTTCAGCCGAAATCGGCGTACTCCGCGATGAACCCGTCGAAAGCGGTCTGGCCCTCCGCGAAGTCCTCCAGCACGAAACCGTCGGGCGCGGTCTCGCCCTCCGCGAAGTCCTCCAGCACGAAACCGTCAGGAGCGGTCTCGCCCTCCGCGAAGTCCTCCAGCACGAAACCGTCAGGAGCGGTCTCGCCGTCGACGGGGTCCGTGGAGACGAAGCCTTCGGTCAGGGTGAGACGTTCGTCCGTGAAGACGAAACCGTCCGGGAACCAAACTTGGCTTTCGACAGTCTCCCGCGTCATCCTCTATCCTCCTGGGCCATAAGCCCATCTTGCGCCGGGCCCCGACCGGCCCATCCGTTCTGGAACCCATCCTGCGCCGCTCGCGGGGCGCTTGGCTGTGCGCAGCGTCACAGGGAGCGCGACAGGCCGTGACCGGGGCTGCGCTCGAGGCGGTGATGGCGCGCGTCCGCGCAAGCAACGACCCGACCCTGACCGCGGACGAGGTCTCGGCGCTGGAGGCCGCCGCGACGGAGTCCGAGACGGCGCGCAGGCTGCTCGGGATGCATTACTACCGGGCCGGGCGTTTCGAGGACGCGGAGCGCCACGCCCGCCGCTCCTTCGAAGCCGAGCCGGGCGCCGGCGCGGCCTACAATCTCTGGAGCGTGCTCCAGCGGCTCGGCCGGCTGGAGGCGTCGCTCGCGCATCTGGACGCGGCGGCGGCGGCGATCGACCCGGCCGATCTGGCGACGATGCGCTGCGCCACCTTCAACCGGCTCGGCCGCCGGCCGGAGGCGCTCGCCGAGGGCGCGCGCGCGCTCGTCCTGCGGGACGCGGCTGCGCCCAAGGTCGATCCGCCTCCGCCGACGCTCCGCGCCTTCGACCCCGCGCGTCCCGCGCGCAACGTGATCGCCTTCTCGCTGTTCGGCGCCGGCCGGCGCTACTGCGAGGGCGCGATCCGCAACGCGGTCGTCGCGCCGCATCTCTATCCGGGCTGGACCGCGCGCTTCTACGTCGACGACACCGTCCCCAAGGCCGTTCGCGAGAGGCTCCGTCAGGAAGGGGCGCAGCTGCGCAGGGCGCCGAACCTGCCCGCGGCGCGGTTCGGGACGCTCTGGCGGTTCCTCGTCGAGGACGACCCGGAGGTCGACCTCTACCTCGTGCGCGACGCCGATTCGGTGCTCAACATCCGCGAGCGCGCCGCGGTGGAGGACTGGCTCGCCAGCGGCGCCGCCTTCCACGTCATGCGCGACCGCCCCGTGCATTGCGACCTGATGCTCGCCGGCATGTGGGGGGGCGCATCGCGGCAATCTCGGGCCGATGGCCGAGCGGATGATCGCCCATGTCGCCTCCGCGCGGAAGTTCAACGACCGCACGGCCGACCAGGCCTTCCTGCGCGCCGAAGTCTGGCCGCGGGGCCGGCGCGACGCGCTCGCGCATGACGCCTGCTACGAGATCGGGCGGTCGCGGCCCTTCCGCGCCGAGGTCGCGCAGCGGCTCGGGATCATGCCGGAGGCCGGGGCGAAGAAGCCCGCGCGGGGGCCGAAGCTGGTGGATTGACGGCGCGGCCGAGGGGCCCTCGCGCCGCGCCCGCGGGAAAGGCGGCGGCCCGGTCGGGCCGCGCCCCGGGCGGCGCTTGCGACGGCGGCGAGCTGGGCTTTCTCCGCGGCGCTGAGGCTGCCCGCTTCCGCCATCGATTTCGGAATCGTCGTTCTGCACGAGCGGCCGCGCAATCGGACGCGCGCCTAGCGCGCCGACTTTCCGCTTGAAAGCGCACTCAGGTTGCAAGACGAGCGAGCAACCCGCTTTCCGAGTATAAATGTTCGATGGCCCAAGTGGTTGTCATTCTCCTTTAGGCTGATAAAATTGCGTAGCGCTTCAATCGGGGAGTGCAATTGCGTAGTGCTTCAATCAGGGAGAGAGTGAATGCGCTTTACCTTTGTGACCGCCCTCGCGGTCGCTGTGCTTTCGACGGGTTACGTGCACGCGGCTGTCGTGGACATGATCGGTGATCAGGACCTCGTCGACGGTCAGAATCCTGTATTCACGCGCGACTTCACCGGTGCGAAATCCGCCGAAGACCCCGATCCCTTCAACATCTCCTTCGGCGACGACAGATCTTCGAGCCCGTCCTTTGGCGAATTGAGCTATACGCACGTTTTTTCGCTCGGCGGGCTCACGCCGCTTTCGGCCTCGATCGCGATCGGCCTGAACGACCACGATTCGATCGCGTCCAACCCGATCGATACCATCGACATCTTTTTCGACGGCGTTCAGCAGGATGACGACGTGTGGGAGGGTCAGTCGGCGGCGCTTCCATCGGCCTTCACCGTGCGGAGCATGCCGGTCGACGTCTCGCTGCTCTTCGACGAAATGCTGACCGTGAGGATCGTCGCCGTCGCCGGCGCCGACCAGAACATTGCGGGCAACAGCATCGGCGTCGACTTCTCTACGCTAACGATCGAAACCGCTGGCGGACCGACGACCGTCGTTCCGCTTCCAGCGGCGGCGCCGCTGCTGGCTGGCGGTCTCGCTGCGCTGGGCTTCGCGGCGGCGCGGCGCCGGCGCGTCTGACCTGACGCCTCGGGGCGGTGACCGCCGCCCCGAGGCGCTTCTTCAACTACTCCGCCGCGCTGACGCTGCAGCTCGGGGCGCTCTTCTCCCGCCGCACCAGCAGCTTGTTGAGCGCGTTCACGTACGCCCGCGTCGAGGCGACGATGGTGTCGGTGTCCGCCGCCTGGCCGGTGACGATCTTGCCGCCCTCCTCGAGCCGGACCGAGACCGTCGCCTGCGCGTCGGTGCCGTCCGTCACGGCGTGCACCTGGTAGAGCTTCAGCGACGCCTCGTGCGGCACCAGCGCCTTGATCGCGTTGAACGCCGCGTCCACCGGCCCGTCGCCCTTCGCGGTGTGGCGCCGCTCCTCGCCGTCGATCTCGAGGATCAGGTCGGCCGATTGCGGCGCCTCGGTGCCGGAGATCACGCGGAGGAACTTCACCTGGATGCGGTCGTTCGACTGCGAGGTCGTGGCGTCGTCCACCAGCGCGCGGAGGTCGTCGTCGAACACCTCCTTCTTGCGGTCGGCCAGCGCCTTGAAGCGCTCGAAGGCGTCCATGAAGGCGTTGTCGCCGAGTTCGTATCCGAGTTCGCGCAGCTTGTCGCGGAAGGCGTGCCGCCCCGAATGCTTGCCGAGCACGAGGTTCGACTTGGTCAGCCCGACGTCCTCGGGCCGCATGATCTCGTAGGTGCCGGCGTGCTTCAGCATGCCGTCCTGGTGGATGCCGCTCTCATGGGCGAAGGCGTTCTTGCCGACGACGGCCTTGTTGAACTGCACCGGGAAGCCGGTGACCGCCGAGACGAGCCGGCTCGCCGCCATGATCTTGGTCGTATCGACCCGGGTCTCGAACGGCATGATGTCGCCGCGCACGCGCAAGGCCATCACGATCTCCTCGAGCGCGGCGTTGCCCGCCCGCTCTCCGAGGCCGTTGATGGTGCATTCGACCTGCCGCGCGCCGGCTTCGACCGCGGCCAGCGCGTTCGACACCGCCATGCCGAGGTCGTTGTGGCAGTGGGTGGAGATCACGACGTCGTCGATGCCCGGCACGCGCTCCTTGAGCATCCGGATGATGTCGGCGCTTTCGCGCGGCGCGGTGTAGCCGACGGTGTCGGGGATGTTGATGGTCGTCGCGCCCGCCTCGACGGCGATCGTGACGGCGCGCACGAGGAACTCGTGCTCCGTGCGGGTCCCGTCCTCGGGCGACCACTGGACGTCGTCGGTGTAGCCGCGCGCATGGGCGACGCTTTCGGCGATCTTTTCCAGCACCTGCTCGGGCTCCATCTGGAGCTTGTGCTTCATGTGGAGCGGCGAGGTGGAGATGAAGGTGTGGATGCGCGGCTTCTCGGCCCCTTCGAGCGCGCGCCACGCGCGGTCGATGTCGCCCTTCGAGGCGCGCGCGAGGCCGCAGATCGTCGGGCCCTTCACGGTGTCCGCGATCGCGCGCACCGCCTCGAAATCACCCTCGGAGGCGATCGGGAAGCCGGCCTCGATGATGTCGACGCCCATTTCGGCGAGCAGGAGCGCGATGCGCAGCTTCTCGTCGAGGTTCATCGAGGCGCCGGGCGACTGCTCGCCGTCGCGCAGCGTGGTGTCGAAAATGAGCACGCGGTCCTTCGGCGTCGCCGCGGCTTCGGTCGTGTCGGTCATGGTGGGTATCCCTGAGTCTGGTGGCCAGTCCTGCGGCGGCGCGAGCGCGTCGATCCCCCGAGCGCGCGCGCCGCGAACGGCCGCGCTCAGGGGCGACTAAGGAGCAGGAGGCCCAGACGGCCCTGGATGTCGCCGGTCGCGATCATGGCGGCGACTATACAGGCCGCGCCGGGAAAGAAAAGCCCGGCGGGTCCGACCGGCGTCGATCACGACCATCTCAGGACCGGAACTTCGGCGGCGGCGAAACGCTGTCAGTCCGGCGTCAGAAATGTGACGTCGCGAACCTGGGAGCATGACGCATGAAACTCACCACGACGCTTTGCGCGGCGCTCATAAGCGTTGCGCCTGTCGCCGGTCAGGCCGCCTCGATCACCGGCTCTCTCGCCGGCTTCTTCGAAGAGACGCAGTCCACCGGCGAACCGATCAACCTCGGCAACGCACCGTTCGACTTTCAGGCTGGCTTCGTCAATATCGACGATGCGGACGTATTCCAGTTTGACTTCATCAACAATGGATCTTTGGCCCTTGTTTCGATGGCGGACTTCACGGTGAATCAGACACCCAATGACTTCTTTTTTGAGGACGGAGTGGCGATTGAATTCGGACCGAACACGGTGACGGTCCCGCAGGGATCGCAGCAGGGAGACTTCCTCCTCACCGAAACGGTTGAGAGCGGAGAGACGATCTCGCTGCGGGTCGCCTATGGCGATCCGGTCGGGACCGCCGGCGGTCTCGGACAGGTCGGGCCCGATATCGATTTCGTCGTGACCGCGACGCCCGTCCCCGTTCCGGCTGCGCTTCCGATGCTCGCTGCGGCGCTCGGCGGGCTCGGCTGGTTGACCCGTCGTCGGCGGCGCGCGGCGGCGAAATGATCGCCCAACGGAATACGCGCTGCGCCGCTCGGGGCGGCGCAGCGCGCTCAGCGGTCGAACGACCGGGGCCGCGCGGCCCCTGAAGCCCCTGCGCGGTTGACGCGCGACGCGGCATTGTGTGGTGTCGGGGCCGTCGCCACGAACGAGGCCGCGGAGACATGCGCCACGCCCTGATCGCGGGGGACCGCCCCTCCTTCCCGAGGCGACCGGTCCGCGACGGCCCCGTCGCCGTGGTGGACGTCGGCTCCAACACCGTGCGCCTCGTGGTCTTCGACGGCGCGAGCCGCGCGCCGGCGTATTTCTTCAACGAGAAGGTGGCCTGCGGGCTCGGCGCCGGCATGGCGGAGACCGGGCGGCTTTCGCCGGAGGGCGTCGAGTCCGCCGTGGACACCCTCCGCCGCTTCGCCGCCCTCGCCGACCGGATGAAAGTGGCCGCGCTCGACGCGGTGGCGACCGCCGCCGTGCGCGACGCCGAGGACGGCCCGGCCTTCGTGGCCCGGATCGAGCGGGAGACCGGCCTCAGGCTTCGCGTCATCTCCGGCGAAGAGGAGGCGCGCCTCGCAGCCGTCGGCGCCCTCGTCGGCGAACCGGAGGGCGAGGGCGCGGTCGCCGACATGGGCGGCTCGTCAATGGAGCTCGCCGAGATCGGGGGCGGCGCGGTCGGCGCGCGAATCTCCCTGCATCTCGGGCCGCAGCGGCTCGCGGGCCTGTCGGGAGGCGAGCTCAAGAAGCGCATCGACGCCGAACTCGACCGGGCGGAGGGCGTCGTCGATCTCACGGGCCGCGCGTTGTTCGTCGTCGGCGGCTCTTGGCGGGCGTTCGCGCGGATCGAGATGGCGCGATCGGGACATCCGCTTCAGGTGCTGCACGGCTACCGGGTGGAGGCCAAGGCGGCGGCGGAGGCGGCCGACTGGATCGCGACGCAGAAGACCGACGCGCTGAAGGCGGTCCCAGGGGTCTCGGCCGGCCGCGCGGCGGCGGCGCCGCTCGCGGCCGCGGTTCTGGGGCGGCTGATCGCGCGGATGAAGCCCGCGGAGCTTCGGGTCTCGGCCTTCGGCCTGCGCGAAGGCGTCTATTTCGAGCAGCTTCCGCCGGTGACGCGGGCGCTCGACCCGCTGATCGAGGCCGCGCGCAAACTCGAGACGATCCAGGCGCGGTTCCCAGGCTTCGGCGAGGAGCTTGCGCAGTTCGTCGCGCCGCTGGCGGCGGACTGGTCGGCGCAGGAGCGCCGCCTCTCCCGCGCCGCCTGCCTGTTGAACGACGTCAACTGGCGCGCGCATCCGGACTACCGCGCCGTGAGCTGCTTCGAGACCGTCACGCGGGCCAATCTCAGCGGGCTGGATCACCGCGACCGGGTTTGGCTCGGCTTCGCGCTGATGAACCGCTACGGCGGCGGGCGGCGCAGCGCCGACGTCGCCGAGACGCTCGCGCTGCTGTCGGCCCCGGCGCGGGATCGGGCCAAGGCCCTCGGTCGGGCGATGCGCCTCGGGGCGATGCTGTCCGCCTCGGCGCCCGGCGCGCTCGGCGGCGCCGCGCTCGGCGTGGAGGCGGGCGGCCTCACCCTCACGCTCGGCGCGGAGCTGCGCCCGCTGAACGGCGCGCTGGTCGAGCGCCGGGTGAAGGCCCTCGCGGACGCGCTTGGCGCGCCCATGCGCATCGAGCTTTGCTGAAACGGGAAACGGCCCGCCTTCGGCGAGCCGTTCCCTTCCCCCCCAGACTTGGCCTTGCGTCTGTTGCAATCCTGCTATCATCGAAGCGCTGCGGCGTCGAGGGGTCTTGTCACTAAAATGACGGATTCTTGCGCAGCCCCGCTCGTTTCGCAGGCGCAGCGCGAACGACGTCAGCCCTCCGCCGGGAAGCGGATCCGCACGACGAGACCGGGGCGTCCGTCGCCGAGAGTGAGGACGCCGCCGTGAAGCCGCGCCACCGCCGCAGCGAGCGCGAGGCCGAGGCCGGCCCCGCCGCCGCCGCGGCTCGCGTCGAGCCTGACGAAGCGCCGGAGGGCGCGCTCCCGATCCTCGGGCGCCACGCCGCGCCCCCTGTCGGCGACGACGATCTCCGGCGCGCGGTCCGCCCCGACCTCGACCCGCATGTCCACGACGCCGCCCTCCGCACCGTGACGGAGCGCGTTGTCGACCAGGTTCGCGACCGCCTCGCCGAGGAGCTGGCGATGGCCGATCACGCTCGCAGGCGTCGCCGCGCAGTCAGAC
>AACY020538477.1_pt1 | contig 18428 bp, 17 predicted proteins | sample 267378 | NCBI WGS metagenome assembly AACY02 (sample SAMN02954345, study PRJNA13694) | marine metagenome | biome: aquatic; feature: ocean; material: water; isolation source: isolated as part of a large dataset composed predominantly from surface... | reverse complement strand
GACAGAAAGCTTGGCCATGTGGCCACTGCATCGGTCAGTGGGTTTTATTTTGCACACCCCGATGCACGCTATTTCACCCTGGGCACCATTGGGCGCGATCAGCTGACAACCTACAGTGCACTGCGCCAGGAATCCGAGGATGACAATGCCCGCTGGCTCGCGCCGATTCTTGGCTAATGCTTAGACTGGAAAAATAACGTGCGTGTTTTTGGCCCGAGTCGATGGCCGGTCATGTGAATTTCACCGCGCCAGCGGCAAAATACGCAAAAATTCGCCACCATGTGATAGAGCGTGTACAGGGGACGTAAGCGAGCAAGCCGCCCGTGTTTGACTAAGGCATCGATCTCATCGACACGCATGCCTCGCCGGGCAACCGAATCGCCCCGGACACTCCCATCCCAATCCGATAACTTGACCCGCATTGAATGACTCCGTTCAGACAAATCGAGACCAAAGTATAAGATCAATTTTGTGCAATGCAATACAAAAAATCCACCTAACAAATAGGATCACTCGATTCACGGCGCAGTACGTACTGACTTCGACAGACATCAAATGCAGCCGAGGACTCTGTGTGATGCGCGAGTGCGTATCGAAGTGCACGATCCACTGGCATCAATGGACACTGTGTGCGCACATCCGACCAGACATCCGACCCCCGAGGGATCTCAGGTATGGCAATGGTGTTTAAATAGGTGTGGACGTCCAATTGCTGAAGCGGCTGACCGGTGTATGCCGACCAAGCTTCCAAGACTGCGCGGGTGCCATTGAATTTCCCCTCCACCGAGTGTCCGGCAATATGGGGTGTCACTTGCCAAGCACGTTGTAAAAGCGCCTCTGAAATGACAGGCTCCTCTGGAAACACATCGAGCGCCCAATCGAGTTCAACAGACGCCAATATCGCAGACTCTGGAATCACCGAGCCTCGCGCGGCATTGATGATCAAACCGCCGGGTCGAACGGCGCGGAGATCGTCTTCTTTCAGGAGCGCTGTCGTGCAATCACGACCTGCGGTGATTTTCGGTACGTGCACACTGATAACATCCGCTTCGCCTAACACAGACTTCAGCGATTGGTGGCGCGGACACAGACCGTTCCGCGCCTTGGGTGCATCGGTCAGTAGGCACCGGAGACCAAGTGCCTCAGCGCGTTTGACCAAGAGCCCACCGACATGGCCGACGCCAACAACGCCGAGTGTCAAACCGTCCCGATCACGTCCGCGCGCCTCAGCCCAGGCTGCCAAGGTTGAGAGCACATAATCCGTCACGGCCCAGGCATTACACCCGGGTGCCGAAGCCACTTCAATTCCGCGAGCCGCGAGCGCCTTCAGTGGAAGGTGATCGACGCCGATGGTCGCTGTCCCAATGAAGGTCACAGATTCAGGCAGCCGCGCCACGTCAATCTCGGTCGTGGAGCGCACAAAGACAGCATCTGCATCAGCCAAGACAGCGTCCGGTATGGATCGACCGGAATACGCACGCTGTTTCGCATCCAAGGGCGCGAGCGCTTGAAATCCAAGCATTCCTGCATCATAGACCAGAGTCGTCATGGGATTCCTTCTAAGCCAAGTTATCGATTCTCGCCTATACTCTACGCCGAAACCAAACCAGACCCACAGATGCTGATATTTGATCCACCACTGATAGACACACGCCCCGCACCGGGCGGCCCCTCCATCACCATTGAGACAGCACCGCCTGAGGCGACGGCTGTCTTAGTCGCTGACTTGGCCATCCAAGCCCATCAGCTGGTCTTAGTGATTGTTGAGAAAACCCAAGACGCCAACATGCTCGCCAATGCCTTGCATTGCTTGTTAGGGCAGGAGCATATTCTCGACGATGCCGGAGAGGCACAGGGTGCAAGCGACCTGCCAATCTTAAGCTTGCCCGATTGGGAAACGCTGCCTTATGACAGTTTTTCACCGCATGAAGACATCGTGTCAGAGCGGCTGAAAGCGCTTAGCCAATTGGCAGCGATTGATCGCGGCATTTTGATCTTACCCATTCAGACGCTGGCACATCGTTTACCGCCCAAAACCCACCTGAGCGGTCAAACCTTTGTGCTTCGAACCGGTGACCGGTTTGATCTACACGCAGAGCGAAGACGGCTTGAGCAAGCCGGATACCATGCGGTCGAGACTGTGCGCGAGCATGGCGAATTTGCCGTCCGTGGTGCCATTTTAGATGTGTTTCCGATGGGCTCTCAGCAACCGCTGCGTGTTGAGCTCTTTGACCAAGAGATCGAAAGTCTCCGCGCTTTCGACCCCGATACGCAGCGAACCGTCACCAAGGTCGAGGACATCACCCTGCTGCCTGCGCGCGAAATTCCACTCACCGAAACCGGCATCGCCACCTTTCGCCAGAATTGGCATGAGACGTTCGAGGGCAACCCACGAGACTGTTCGATCTATCAGGATGTCTCTTCCGCGCTGGCGCCCCCGGGCATTGAGTACTACGCACCCCTGTTCTACAACCAAATGGCCACCCTGTTTGACTACCTACCCGAGGCGACAACCACGGTGCGTGTTGGCCCAATCCACGAGGCACTCGAACAATTCTGGGGCGATGTAACCACCCGTTATGAAAGTCTCAGATACGATCGCAGGAAACCGATCCTGCCACCGGAGCGGCTATTTTTACGCACCGAAGAATTATTTGCCGCACTGAAACCGTTGGCAAGCTGTGTCATCGCACCCGCCACCGGTCAACATCCGCGGCTGAAACCATTGCCTGAGGTGGCTTTCAACGCACAGGCAGATGATCCAACTGGATCACTGAAGGACTTTTTAGCCCAGGGCTATCACACTGTTTTCATCGCCGAGTCAGCCGGGCGTCGCGAGGCCTTGTTGGAACTGCTCGCTAAGCACGGCATTCGCCCTGCAGTGATTACACATCTTGGTGAACTGGACCGGAGCCTTGAACAGCCATCGATGACACTTGGCCTCCTCGAAAGAGGGCTGATCATCGATGATCTGGCACTGATTCCGGAAAGCCAGCTGTTTGGTCGGCGGATTCCTCAGCGCAGGCGCCGGAAAAACCATGAGATCGCAACCGACCTGATTGTTCGCGATCTGTCTGAACTCGAGCTCGGTGACCCGATTGTGCACATCGATCACGGTGTCGGTCATTACCGCGGCCTTGAAACCATTGCTTTGGGCGATGACGTCAACGAATTTGTCACCGTCGAGTACCAAGGCGGATCTAAGCTGTATATTCCGGTGACCAATTTAGGCGTCCTGAGTCGATACGCAGGCTCCGACCCCGACTACGTGACTGCACATAAGCTCGGCACAGACCGTTGGAGTAAAGCCAAACAAAAAGCCGCCGAGGAGATCCGAGACAAGGCGGCTGAACTCTTGGACATTTACGCCCGACGCGCGGCCCGTGAGGGGCATGCACATGCCATTGATGAAGCACAATATGCGCGCTTTGCCGACGGCTTCCCGTTTGAACTGACTCCAGATCAAGACACCTCGATTGAGGCGGTACTTGCAGATCTCAGAGCGCCCAAACCCATGGATCGGCTGATCTGTGGTGATGTTGGGTTTGGTAAGACAGAAGTCGCCATGCGCGCGGCCTTTGCATCGGTCTCAAGCGGCAAACAAGTCAGCGTCTTGGTTCCAACGACCTTGCTTGCACAACAACATTTCGAAAGCTTCCGTGATCGGTTTGCGGAATGGCCTGTGGTGGTCGAGGTGTTAAGTCGATTTAAATCGGCCAAAGAAACCAAAGCGGTCATCGAGCGAGTCAATGCAGGCAAAGTCGATATTTTAGTCGGGACTCACAAGTTACTCACCAGCGATGTTCGACCCCCCGATTTGGGTCTTTTAATCATTGATGAAGAACATCGATTTGGTGTGGCACAAAAAGAAGCATTGAAGAAATTTCGGGCAAACATCGATGTACTGACACTGACGGCCACGCCCATCCCACGGACTTTAAATCTTTCCATGGCGGGTATCCGTGATTTATCAGTGATCGCAACACCTCCGGCACGCAGGCTCTCTGTGAAGACTTTCATCAAACAAAAAGACAATGCACTGATCAAAGAAGCCATTCTTCGCGAACTGCTGCGCGGCGGTCAGGTGTATGTACTCCATAATGAAGTCAAATCGATTGAGCGCGCCGCCGATGACATCCGAACCCTCGTCCCCGAAGCCCGCGTGATCGTCGCACACGGACAAATGCGCGAGCGCGAACTTGAAGATGTCATGAGTGATTTTTACCACAAACGCTACAACGTCCTGGTCTGCTCAACCATCATCGAAACCGGCATCGACATCCCGTCGGCCAATACCATCTTGATTGAACGTGCAGATCAGTTTGGACTGGCCCAATTGCATCAGCTCCGCGGCCGGGTTGGCCGAAGCCACCACCAAGCGTATGCCTACCTGCTCACTCCTGACCCGCGCTCAATGACGGCCGATGCACTCAAGCGCTTGGAAGCCATTGAGGCAGCCAGTGATCTCGGGGCCGGTTTTCAACTGGCCACCCATGATCTGGAAATCCGAGGCGCAGGCGAGCTCTTGGGCGAAGATCAATCTGGAAACATGCAAACCATTGGCTTCTCGCTCTATATGGAGATGCTCGATGAGGCGGTGACCGCGATTCGGGAAGGACGCACTCCGGATTTTGATCAAACAGAATCCAATCACACCGAGGTCGATTTGAAGATTCCAGCCCTGATCCCAGATGACTACCTAAACGATGTTCCGATTCGACTTGAGCTGTATAAACGGATCAGTTCGGCCGATTCAACAGAGGCGCTGTCGGAGATCGAGGTCGAGATGATCGATCGGTTTGGGTTACTGCCCCCACAGGCAAAAAATTTATTCCGACAAGCCGAAGTCCGACTACGCGCAGAGCATCTCGGCATCAAACAGATCACGCTGGGTGCACAAAGCGGTCGCTTTGAATTCCGAGAAAAAACCAAAGTGGATCCAATGGTTCTCATCAGTCTGGTACAGTCCAAGCCACACCAATATCAATTAGATGGAGCCACGGCGATGAAAGTCGTTTCCGAAACCCACAACACAGAAACACGTTTGAAATTGGCCCATACGGTGCTTGATCAGTTGAGTGGGTCAAAGGCCGCATGAAATCAATTGTGACGCTCTTCAGCCTGTGGATGATGGCATCGCACGTCGTAGCGGAGGTTCGTCCCTACGCGCTTGAAGTGTTGATCTTCGCCCGTCCTGAACCTGTGCATTCCATCAGCGAGTTGTTTCCAACCGAGGCACCCGACGGACCCGAGCAGCATTTCGACTTCGACTTTGCGCTGCAAACGAATTACCAAAACCTGCGCGCACTTCCCAACTACTCGCATGTCCTCGCCAATGAAGCCTCACGGATCCAGTCGCAACTGGGCGGGCGCATCCTATTTCATGCACGCTGGGTGCACCCGTTGACAGAGGGCCAAGCCAACAACCCTTGGTTTCGGATCCAGGGACTCTCAGGCAACTTCTCACTCGATGGATATATGCGATGGTCTATTGATCGATTCATCGAGCTCGACGCAGATTTGAGAGTCAGCCGCGCCGGTGTTCGGATGGCGCCGGATGGCACATCAATCGACGAGGTCTACCGACTCTCTGAATTCCGAAAAATGGCCTCGGCCGACGTGCACTACCTGGATCATCCAGCGTTTGGTGTGCTCATTGCGTCTGAGGCAATTGAGCAGGCATCGGAGTAGCCTGCTCGGGCTCCACTTGCACATGCAATGTCTGGGTTGGAAAGGCCACATCGGCACCCTGTTGGCTGATGAGGTCGTACACCTGGAATAACACATCCTGTTTGACGCGATGATACTCCGTCCACACCGTGGTTTTGGTGAAGCAATAGATGAAGAAATCCAGTGAACTCGCGCCAAATGCATTGAAATACACCATCAGCGTCTGATCACTGTCGATGTCTGGGTGCTGTTTCAGCATCGTTTCCACATCAGAGACGATGGCCTTCAATTGCGCTGCATCGTCATAACGGATACCGATGGTTTCAAAAATGCGCCGATGCGACATGCGACTGGGATTCTCAACGGCGATCGATAAAAAGGTGGCATTGGGGACATAAAGCGGGCGCTTGTCGAAGGTCCGAATCGTCGTCAGACGCCATCCGAGGCTCTCGACCGTCCCCTCGATATCACGATCTGGAGAGCGCACCCAGTCGCCGACACCAAAGGGGCGGTCTAAAAAGATCATCAAACCACCAAAGAAATTCGATAGGAGGTCTTTTGCAGCAAAACCAACCGCAATCCCGCCAAGGCCTCCGAAGGCCAGCACACCCGAGACCGAGAAGCCGAGCGTCTGCAAAATAATCAAGCCACTGGTGATTAACACCGTAATCCGAATCAGTCGACCAATCGCCTCGACAGTCGTCAGATCGAGATCTTCGGGACCCGCTTCGCGCATCATGCGTCGTTGCACGCGGTCGATAAAACGAATCAAGGCCCAGGACAGGATCGCCACAACAAGGGCTGCACGGAGCGGCGCAAAAATTGTCTGGATATCCAGCCCAACTGCAGCGCGCTCGAGTGCGAAGGTCAGCCCGACAACCCAGACGAGTGTGCGGGCAGGCCCCTGCAGTGCTGCAAAAAAGGTGTCATCCCATTTGCTTTTGGTCCGTTCGGCGCGCTGTTTGAGCGACACGATAAACCGACGGACGAAGTAGGCCCCAAAGACCGTTAACAGCACGATCACGAAGAGCTCCACACCGCGGAGCACCGCAATCGGTGCAATTCCGAGACCTGTGAGTGGGGCCTCGAGTAAGGACAAAAGCGATTCGATCAAAAGTTCAAACATGCTGTGATTCCGTAATCAACACTGGACAACCGACTGTGACCGCGTCGGCAACCTGACACACATCCTGCATCCGCATCCGGATGCATCCATGAGACCGCGGGATACCCATGGGCTCAGAGTCCGGCGTACCGTGGATGTAAATATACCGCCGCTGCGAGTCGACCGTCCCCCCGCGGTTGAACCCCACGTCCTCACCACACAGCCACAAAATACGGCCCAAGATCCAATCACGTGTTGGCTCGAGTGCATGCAGTGCTGGGGTCCAGACTTCGCCGGTCGGTCGTCGACCGACAAAAACTGCGTTCGGCGCACATCCCCGACCGATGATGGCCCGAATGCGATGCATTCCGCGCGGCGTACACCCAGAGCCGTCGCGTTCGCCAGGGCCATTGAGTGCCGTTGAGCAGGCGTATTCAGTCACCTGATTTGCAGACACGACCCGACAAATTTGTGTGTGAAGATTGATCTCAATGCGGTCGATAGCCATAGTGGGGAGTCTAACACCCAAACATAACAAAACTGGATGGAATACCCATGAAAGTCATGACAATTTCGGCCTGTGGCGGCCCAGACGTGTTTACCCAAACAGAGGTTGCTGAGCCGACCGTTGGTGAGGGACAAGTCATCATTGACGTGCACGCGACCAGCGTCAATCCAATCGATCTGAAGATTCGGGGCGGCCTGGTCCCGCCAGCAACGCCAGAGATGCCCGCCTGCTTGCACGCAGACGTGGCAGGTGTTGTCTCCGCAGTCGGCGCAGGCGTCGATCACTTAAAAGTCGGCGATGAGGTTTGGGGATGCGCGGGAGGCTTTAAGGGCTTGCCGTCCGGTGGCTTGGCCGAGCGGATGTTGACCGATGCAGCCTTGGTGACTCAAAAACCGAAAAACTTAAGCTTCGCGGAGGCGGCCGCACTGCCTTTGGTCTCACTGACAGCCTGGTTTGCATTGGCTGATCGTGCCGATGTCAGTGCTGGAGACTCGGTGCTTGTCCATGCAGGTGCCGGTGGTGTCGGGCACGTGGCGGTCCAAATTGCCAAACATTTGGGCGGGGTTGTGCATACCACCGTGAGTTCAGAGGCGAAAGCGCAGATCGCAAGCACCTTAGGTGCAGACGCCGTGATCAATTACACCGAACAGACAGTCGAAGAGTATGTCAATCACCACACCGAGGGACAGGGATATGACGTTGTGTTTGACACGGTCGGTGGCGGCAATTTAGACGCCAGTTTCCAAGCTGCGCGTTTTGGCGGCACCGTGGTCAACATTGCGGCCCGTTCAACACATGATCTTTCGCCCATGCATGCGCGCAGTCTGACACTGCATGTCGTATTCCTCGTCGGACAGGTTGCCAATCCAGCGAATCGACACAGCATCCGCCCACGTCTTGAGAAACTTCGTGCATTGGTCGAGCAAGGGGAATTAAAACCCGTTTTGGATCCACAGCAGTTCAATGTACATGATGTGGCAAAAGCCCATGCCCATCTCGAATCTGGACAGGCCGTGGGCAAGGTTGTGCTTACGCGCGGATAGCCTGATCGACCCATTCGATCCAATGCTTCACCGGGGTCTCGGCCCCGGTGGAGAGATGCAACTGACACCCCACATTTGCCGTGGCGATGGCCGGTGCACCCGAGCCTTCGAGTGCCTTAAGCTTATTTTTCAATAACTTCTGGCTGAGGTCAGGTTGTAAAATTGAATAGGTGCCTGCGGATCCGCAACACAGATGTGAATCAGCCACTGGCTTGAGCTCAAATCCCAAATCGCGCAGGATTTTTTCAGGTGTGCCATTGAGTTTCAGTCCATGCTGCAGTGTGCACGGCGAATGGAACGCAATCGTACCCGGATTGCGCACTTTCAATTGGCCGAGATCTTCGTCGCTTAGAATTTCAGACAGATCTTTGGCAAGCGCTGTCACGCGCTTGGCCTTATCGGCATAGGCGGCATCATCGGCGAGTAAGTGGGCATAATCGTTGACCATGACGCCGCATCCAGAGGCTGTGATGACAATGGCTTCTGCGCCGGCTTCAATGTAAGGCCACCAGGCATCGATGTTCCGCCGACATGCATCGAGACTCCGTGCATGGTCACTCAAGTGATGCGCAACCGCACCACAGCATCCAGCCTTGGGGGCACGAATCAACTGGACGCCGAGCTGATCAAGTACGCGCGCAGCAGACGCGTTGACATTGGGTGTCGCCGCGGGCTGCGCACAAGCATCCAGAACCAACATGGTTCGGGTATGTGTTGTGGCTGGCCACGAACCGGCCCGTTCTGGTTTGGGAATCTTTTTTCGGATGACCGACGGCATGACAGGTCGCATCCACTGACCGAGCTTCACGAGTGCACTGAACAGGGGGCGATTAGGGATAACAACAATCAGTGCACGCCGAATCAGGCGTTGCAACAGACTCCGCCCGACCTCCTCTTCAACGATCTTGCGACCAATGTCGGCAAGCCGTCCATAATCGACACCCGAAGGACAGGTGGTCTCACAGGAGCGACAGGTGAGGCAGCGGTCCAGATGCGTCTGAATCTCAGGCGTTGCAGGCTCGCCCTCAAGGACGCCTTTGATCTGATAAATCCGCCCACGCGGACCATCGAGTTCATCGCCCAACAACTGATACGTCGGACAGGTCGCCGTGCAAAATCCACAGTGCACACACTTTCTGAGGATGGCCTCAGCCTCTTGGCCTTCGGCTGTATTGGCATAGCGTTCAACCACATTGGTTTGCATCAGTGCGCCTCCTCCAAAAGTCGTCCTCGGTTCAACAGTCCATGTGGATCCATGGCCTCTTTTACGCGTTGATTCAGTCGCAGTACACCACTCTCAAGCGGTTGCATCCCCGTGCCAACATGACGGTTTTTTGCATAACAGGTGGCATGACCACCAACTCGAGCCGCCATCTCAAACACATCAATTCGATCTGGCTCAGCGAACACCCACCGTTGTCCACCGGCCCAGTCAAAGGCAACGCTTGGTAAGCCATCAACCGGGGTATTTGGCGGCACAGACAACCGCCACAACCAGCGATCTGCTGACTGAAAGACGGGATGCGTCAGGTCACGAATCGACTGCCAGAGACTCTTTGCGTCTTCAACGAAAGCGCCACCGATAGCCTCTGCAGCCGCATCCACGCCACGACCTGCGCCTGAGATTCGAAGATACAATTGCCCATCAATCCAACTGGCCGCCGATATCGGGTATGGCTTCCGTCCCAATGTGCTCAGTAAAGCCAATGCATCGGCCTGGTTGACCTCACAGACGACCGTGGTTTCTTTTTCCGGGCGCGGGAGAACCTTGACCGATATCTCCGTCAGAACACCAAGCGTTCCGAAGGCTCCGACAGACAGTCTCGAGAGGTCGTAGCCTGCGACATTCTTCATCACTTCGCCGCCAAATTTGAGGTGCTGGCCGAGCCCGTTGATTAAACGCACCCCAAGAATCGCATCGCGACAACTGCCAAGATGCATCCGCCTGGGACCGGAGAGTCCACTGGCCATGATACCCCCGAGGGTGGATGTCTCACCGAACACAGGCGGCTCAAAAGGCAGCATTTGACCTGCCTCATCCAAAACCTGCTGAATTTCAGACACGCTGGTCCCTGCCTTGGCAGACAGAACAAGCTCAGTCGGCTCGTAGCTCAAAATGCCAGCATACTCAGTCATGGCCAGTGGCTCATCCACCAGACGACCGCCGAGAAATGCTTTGGTGTTGCCGCCGACAACAGACACGGGCTCGCCGGCGGCCAATTGACCGCAGATGTGTTCAATCAAGGCCATTAGAACCGCTCCAGTTCCGGATGTGGCATCTGACCGTGGTGGATGTGCATTTTGCCAAATTCAGCGCAGCGATTCAGTGTCGGCACTGCTTTCCCTGGGTTTAGAATCCCGGTTGGATCAAATGCGGCTTTGACGCTGTGAAATTGGGTCAATTCATCGGATGAAAACTGGACACACATTTCATTGATCTTTTCGACCCCTACGCCATGCTCGCCTGTAATCGTCCCGCCAACCTCGACTGAGAGCTCGAGGATTTCAGCGCCAAACTGCTCTGCGCGCTGCACCTCTTCGGGGTCATTGGCATCAAACAAAATCAGTGGGTGCAAATTCCCATCACCGGCGTGAAAGACATTCGCGCACCGAAGCCCATAGCGTTTTGACATCTCGCGCATGCGATTTAAAACCAGCGACAAATGCTTTCTGGGAATGGTGCCGTCCATGCAATAGTAATCGGGCGAAATGCGCCCTACCGCCGGAAATGCGCTCTTCCGTCCTTTCCAAAACAGTAACCGCTCTGCTTCATCGGACGCCACACGCAACATGGTGGCGCCAGAATCACGCAAGATCGATTCAACGCGTTCGAGCTCGTCGGCCACTTCATCGACTGTCCCATCCACTTCACAGAGTAATAACGCCTCAGCATCCAGGGGATAGCCTGCCTTCACAAAATCTTCAACGGCCGCCACTGCAGGGCCGTCCATCATTTCAAGCCCAGCCGGGATGATGCCGGCTGCGATGATGTTGCCGACCGAGTCACCGGCTTTGGTGACATCATCAAAAGCGGCCATCACCACACGCATCTCTTCAGGCTTTGGCAAGAGCCTCACCGTGACTTCAAGGACAACGCCCAAAAGACCCTCACTGCCGATACTCAAGGCCAGTAGGTCATAGCCTGCTGAATCAAGTGCATCGGAGCCAACGGTGACCACAGACCCATCGTCCAAGGCGAGCGTGACGGACAGCACATTATGGACGGTTAAACCGTATTTGAGACAATGCACACCACCTGAATTCTCCGCGATATTGCCGCCGATGGTGCACGCAATTTGTGAAGACGGATCCGGTGCATAGTAGAGGTTTAAATCACTCACCGCCTCTGAGATGGCGAGATTGCGAACACCGGGCTCCACACGGGCAATCCGCGCTTCTGCATCAACCTCAAGAATCCGATTGAATTTAGCCATTACTAACAACACGCCATCTGCATGCGGCAAGGCACCACCTGACAATCCAGTACCCGCGCCGCGGGCGACCACTGGCACACCATGTGCCTTACAGGTCTTTAAGACATGACAGACCTCAGCACGTGTCTCAGGCAACACCACGACTTTCGGTTTGGCTTTAAACATCGTCAGACCGTCACATTCATACGCGGCGACATCTTGCGGTTTGAATAGCACACGCTCACGGTGCATGCCGGTTGCGAGCGCTGAGACGAGCTGCTGTGTATCCATCGATCGACCCTTCGTTTTTTTACGATTTATCTGACTTAAGATATCACAGAGGGTTTCGGGATTCAGAGCTGATTGGTCAGACCAATTGACAGTAAACGCAGGCTGGTCAATACCAGCGCGAAGTAACACAACCGATAAAACCAAAGGACTGAAATTCTTTGATTTAGATAGATACCAAGGCGAACGGCCAGCGGCCCAATGGGCGCCAGAATCAGCGCAGTGATCACCACGTCTGTACTGAACTGGTCTAACCAGTAATATGGAGCCACCTTGGCGAGATTCACCACTGCAAAAAACACAACCGTGGTTGCCGCATAGGCTTCGGGAGTCAATCGCTGCGGCAATAAAGCCACCTGCAACGGTGGACCACCTGCGTGCACGCTAAAACTCGTGAAGCCAGCCACCATACCCCAAAATCCGGTTCGCATCGGGCCGGGTCTCAACTGATTTGGATCGGGTATCCAGCCCAGGTGTTTTAGCCACCAGTGCAGACCAAAGGCACATCCGATGCCACCGATGAGAATACGAAGCATGTCATCGGTCATCCAATGGAAACTCAGAGCGCCTAGAAAAATCCCAACCAGAGCAGCTGGAATCAATTGTTTCAGATGCGGGATGCTCCAGCGACCACGCCATCCATGCAGGCCCGTGAGATCCATGATGATCAAACATGGCAACATGATCGCCGCGGCCTGTTGCACGGGAATAGCCGCTGAAATCAGTGGCACGCCGACGACTCCCAAGCCGCCACCAAACCCACCTTTTGAGATCCCAACGATTCCAAGGCCGAGAATGGCCAGAATCCAAAATAAGGGGTCTGTCATCAAGACCCCTGTCATGACTTAGGATTCTTCAGGCGGAGCCTCGGCAGGTACGTCTTCCGCCTCAGGTGCTTCTGGCTTTGTCAGTAACTTGTCGCGCAATATGGTCTCAATCTCGTCGGCCATCGCCCGATTGTCCTCGAGAAATTGAGCTGCATTGGCTTTACCTTGACCGATTCGCTGGCCATTGTAGGAGTACCAAGCACCGGCCTTCTCAACCAATCCCTCTTGCACACCCAAGTCGATCACTTCACCCAATTGATAAATACCCTTGCCGTACATGACCTGGAATTCAGCCTGACGGAACGGCGGTGAAACTTTGTTTTTCACAACTTTGACACGGGTCTCATTACCGACGACCTCATCACCCTGTTTGACGCTGCCGATGCGGCGAATATCCAAGCGAACAGATGAGTAGAACTTCAGTGCATTACCACCGGTTGTGGTTTCTGGATTCCCGAACATGACACCGATCTTCATTCGAATTTGGTTGATGAAGATCACCAAACAGTTGGAGCGCTTGATATTTCCGGTAATCTTTCGAAGTGCCTGACTCATCAAGCGGGCTTGAAGGCCCACGTGGGTATCACCCATGTCTCCTTCAATTTCAGCGCGGGGCGTGAGGGCTGCCACTGAGTCAACCACGAGGATGTCAACACTTCCCGAGCGCACCAACATGTCTGCGATTTCGAGCGCCTGTTCACCTGTATCGGGCTGTGAAACCAACAAATCATCAACGTTGACACCGAGCTTCCCAGCATAGACTGGATCCAGTGCATGCTCTGCATCCACAAAAGCGGCTGTGCCACCCGCCTTTTGACATTCTGCAATGGTTTGCAGTGTCAGCGTTGTTTTACCGGATGATTCAGGACCGTAAATTTCAACGATTCGGCCTTTCGGCAATCCGCCAATTCCCAATGCGATATCCAAGCCAAGTGATCCGGTTGAGATCGCAGGAATCGCCTCTCTCGGTGAATCACCCATGCGCATCACAGCGCCCTTACCAAATTGACGTTCAATCTGGCTCAATGCGGCATCGAGCGCTTTACGGCGGTTATCGTCCATTCACATACCCTTTTGTCGGAGATCAATCAGTGCATAGACTACCGAGGATGCCAACAACTGTCAGCAGAAAATACTGAAAATATTGTCAGTGTTTTAAGACAGCGAGACGAGCAGTCGTTTCAACCAAGGCACCGTGATTCGACGTTGATCGCGTAAGCTTTCTTGATCCATGGCATCGATCAGCGCCATGACTTTTGCCGGATTGCGTGGAATGCGCGGGCTTAAAAATCGATAGACCTCAGGCGCGAGGTCCAGGCCGCGCTGATCGATGTGACAGGCGAGGAGTCTCTCAAGCTCAGCATCCGTCAGTGGATCGATCGACAGTACCAGCGACGCGTGCGCGCGACTGGCCAAATCTGGCAATACAAATAAGCCATCCATCCGCGGCGAAATCTGTGCAATCAGACAGTGCCCCGCTCGATGTCGTTTCCACCACGAAAACAGGTCTGATTCGCTCTCACGATTTCCCAACCAATGCTCAATGCGATCAAAGATGACCACCTGATCCGGATCCAAGGCATCCAACAATTGGGCGCGGTTGTGTTGCTCGATCTCAGCGCAGTCGAAATAGAGTGCACCGGACTCGGTTGCCGCTCGCATCAAAGTCTGGGTTTTACCGACACCGGGCGCTCCAAACACCCACAACACATCCTGTGCTTCCGTCACCTGCATCGCGAAGGCCTCTGCAACAGCCACCTGCGAGGACGTTGCGACCCAGCAGGGGTCATCCAGGCCCCGTCTGGCGAACAATCTCAAAATCTCTTGTGTGGGTGATGTCCGACTCAATTCAGTGCGTAGACCAAGGGTGATACAAATTGGATCCCTTCAAACGATGAAATGATCTCATCAACTGCCTCGAGCGAGAGATTTGTGGTCACCTGGACATCCGCTTGATCAGCCGCGAGTGAGAAGGTCGCTACCTTTAAATCATCAGTGTCCGTTGAGAGGTAATCCAACAAGGCCATCAAATCAACCACATCAGAAAACCGGATTTGCAGTTGTAGCGGTTCCCCGTCCAAAAGCATTTGGCTGGGCACAATCGTGCGATCTGCCAACGCATCACGCGCCCTTTCAGTCTGTTTCTCAGAAATAGCCCGCGCATAGGCCATCAGACGGCCAATCAGGGCCTCAGTGCGATCACTGGGCGTCGGGCCAGATACATCTCCGGAGACGGTTTCACCGTCTGTTGAATACAACCAGTATCGCAACATCTGACGGCCAGGACGTTCACCCAAAACAAGGATGTGGTCGGATCCGTAGCGCGCCGATGCGGTCTCAACTGCACCTGCAAACTCACCCCAGATCTCAGCCGGCGACAAGGCCAGCGTATCCTCAAGGTCCATCAAGGGACGACTGATGCCGATATTGAATCGAGCGCCGGCCTCCAGAACCTGATCAATCACCGGATGCGGCTCGGCGCCCACCATGACACGCTCAAGACCCCGCTCTTCAGTGACCCACATTAAAAATGACGGTCGTGGACCCTCCCACACTGAGATCCCAGAACTCTCAAGGCGGTCTTTTAAACCCTCAACATCGATGTCCACCAAAAAAGCCTCATCTTCAAAGCCATAGGAGTTTACGAAGGCTTCGGAGAGGCTAAATAAGTCTGGCGCATCAGCTGTCAGTTCATACGAAGGCATGCCGGTCATTTGTTCTGCAGCGCGCACAACCGCCTGTTGCAACGCGATGTCGATTGAAAATTCAGAGCTGTCTTCAACCGGCAGACGAAACTCAACCGCATGTGCAGCCGAGGCCCAACCGATGAGCAACGTAAACAACCAACGCAATGCCATGCAGATCCTCTATCTCAATCGCAAGTGGGCTGATGATACACTCTCACTTCGATTCACGCAGGAAGCGACGACCTTGATGAATAAATCTCACACCGCCGGCCTCTCGTATCGCGATGCCGGCGTGGATATCGATGCTGGAAACGCCCTCGTTGACCGCATTAAACCCCATGCCAAACGCACGGCTCGCCCAGAATCCCTGGGTACGCTTGGCGGCTTTGGCGGACTATTCAAAATCCCAGCCGGCTACACCAACCCCGTATTGGTCTCAGGCACGGACGGTGTTGGTACCAAACTCCGACTGGCAATTGAACACCAAAGACATCGCACGATTGGCCAAGATCTGGTCGCCATGTGCGTCAACGATCTCATCGTCGCCAATGCCGAGCCGCTGTTCTTTTTAGATTATTACGCCACCAGCCAACTTGATGTGGATGTGGCCGCGACCGTGGTTGAATCGATCGCTGATGCCTGTCTGCTTGCCAACTGCGCACTCGCCGGTGGTGAGACCGCTGAAATGCCAGGCATGTATCACACAGGAGATTATGACCTGGCCGGCTTTTGTGTGGGAATTGCCGAGGAATCGAAGCTCATACACGGAGACCAAGTGGCTCCCGGCCATCTCGCCATTGGTCTGCCCTCCTCTGGTCCTCACAGCAATGGGTATTCGTTGATCCGAAAGATTTTCGAGCATGCAGCCGTTCACCCCGAAACGCATCTGCTGACAGAGACAACGACGCTCTTGGATGCTGTCATGGAACCAACTCGAATCTACGTGAAATCGGTCTTATCCGCCATGACAACAGGTCAGGTCACGGGTGCTGTACACATCACGGGCGGTGGATTCCAGGAAAACATCCCGCGCGCATTTGATGATGCGCTGTCCTGCCGAATCGACCTCGATCAATGGACCCGACCTGATATTTTCAATTGGTTGGACCAGGCTGGAGATGTCGGTGCCGAGGAAATGCTCAAAACATTTAACTGTGGCATCGGGTTTGTACTCTTTGCTCCGCCCGAGCATACCGAGACTGTGATGCAAAGGCTCCGTGAGGCCGGCGAGGAACCCATTGTCATCGGCGAGATTACGCCACGAACCGACGCACCTGTGGTCTTTACTGGCGCCTTTGCTTGATGCGCGTGGTGTGCTTAATCTCGGGAAGTGGAAGTAATCTGCAAGCCCTGATCGATTGCGAGCGTCACGGACAGCTCGGCACCGCCACACTGGTCGGTGTCATCGCAAATCGACAGGATGCTCAGGGTCTTAAGCGCGCTGCATCGGCCATGATTCCGACGCACGTGGTTGACCACCGGTCTTACGCCGATCGACTCGCATTTGATCGCGCTTTGATCGATGTGATCGATCCCTTAAAACCAGATCTCGTGGTCTTGGCCGGCTTCATGCGAATCCTATCGGATCCCTTTGTTGAGCATTACAAAGGTCGACTGATCAACATCCATCCGTCACTGCTCCCCAAGTACAAGGGCCTTGATACACATCAACGGGCACTGGCGTCAGGCGACAAGACAGCCGGTGCCACAGTGCATTGGGTCACTCAAGCACTTGATTCAGGCGAAATCATTCGCCAAATCGAGGTACCAATTCTCCCCGACGATACAGCCGACTCGCTGCAAGCACGGGTACTCGCGGCCGAACATACACTGTATCCTTCGGTCGTACGGGATTTATCACTGGGAGTGATCTCACCATGCGATGCATAACCCTCGGTCTTTGCATGCTCATCAGTGTCTCAAGTTGGGCTGCCTCCTACGAAGCGCGCTATGCCATGCGTTGGAGCGTGGGCATTACCTTAGAGGCAGACGCTGTGGAGCGGCTGACAGAAGACGGAGATCGACATCAGATTGAACTCTCTGCTGAGGCGGGTATTGGCTCAGCAACCGAAACAACGCATCTGCTATTTGACCCAGAGACCGGGTGGACACCGCTTGATTACAGCTACACCCAGAGTGTGCTCGGGCGCACCACCGGGCGGCATTTTCGTTTTAACTGGAATAAAGGCACAGCCACACGTCTGCATGAGCCAGACACGGCTGAGCTTGTGATCCCAGCCGGCACACTGGATCCACTTGGGTTTCGGCTGGAATTGGCCCACCGCCTTCGAACTGAACGGGCCTTACCCGCACAAATCACCATGTTAGATGGCAATGATCTCAAGACACGCCAGCTAAAACGTCATGGCTCAGAAAAGATCGAGACACCGGCTGGATCGTTTCATGCGCTGAAGTTCTCCCTTGAAGACGACGCACCCTCGCCGGATCGCTCATTTTTCTTTTGGCTGGCCCCTGAACTTGATTATCAACTGGTCAAACTCGACAAACGAGACAAGAAAAGACGCTTGGCATTGACGCTGACGTCCTATCAATAAGCAAGGATGCGCCGCCGATGAGGGACGCATGCAGACGCAACTTCACCGATCGATCCATGCTGTGGACCGAGATGCCTGGGATCATCTGAATCCGAGTCGCTACCCCGGCCTATTGCATGGGTTTCTATCTGCACTTGAGGACTCTGGGAGTATTGGTGAGGGGACGGGATGGCGTGCGCTCTACGCCACGTGTTCGGATGCAACCGGGCTCTGTGCCGCGATGGCCTGCTTTTTTAAAACAGATTCCTACGGCGAATACGTATTCGATTGGGCTTGGGCGGATGCGTATCACCGACACGGGCTTGAGTACTACCCAAAATGCATCACCGCCG
>AACY020523118.1_pt1 | contig 18557 bp, 14 predicted proteins | sample 267378 | NCBI WGS metagenome assembly AACY02 (sample SAMN02954345, study PRJNA13694) | marine metagenome | biome: aquatic; feature: ocean; material: water; isolation source: isolated as part of a large dataset composed predominantly from surface... | reverse complement strand
TTAGGGCCCAAACCAATGCAGCGGAGCCCCTGCGTTTGTCTTTAGCGGCAGCGGAGGATTATGCCGCCACCAATGCATACACGGTCCAGGATCGCGACCTTGAAGTGGCCAAGGCCCGGCAGACCATTCGGGAAACGGCGGCCATTGGCTTCCCCCAGATCAGCGGGAGCTTTGGCTTCAGCTGGAATACCCAAATTCCAGAGCAGCCCATTCCGGCCCAGTTCTTTGACCCCAATGCCGAGCCGGGCGAGTTTACCACCGTGGCCTTCGGGGTGGAATTTCAGAATCAGGCCGCGCTCAACGTGAATCAATTGCTGGTGGACGCCACCTATTTTGTGGCCCTGCGGGCAACCCGGGTTTTTAAGGAAACCAAAGCGCTGGAGCGGGAAGAGGCGGTCATTAACGCCCGAAAAAATGCGGCCCAGGCCTATTATGCAGTGCTGGTGGCGCGGCGCAGTGCAGAGATTGCCCACGACAACCTCCGCAATGCCCAAGACAATTTTCGGCAAACCAAGGCCTTGTTTGATAACGGATTTTGGAGAGCAAGACGCTGATCAACTGGCCTGTTGGTAAACAATCTTGAAAACGCGTATGAAAACGCAAAAAGCCAGTCGGAGCTGGCCCAGCTTAGCTTAAAGTATGCCTTGGGGGTACCCCAGGAGCGGCCGATTGTGCTCACCGACCGGCTCGAAGACCTCCTCTTGCCGGAGGCGCTGGTGGAGCAGCTCAACGACGAGCGATTTGATTTGGAAAGGCACATTACCTACCGGGCCCTGCTTTCTCAGGAAAAGGGAGCCCAATTGCAACTGGCCAACGAACGGGCGGCCTATTACCCGAAACTGAGCGGCTTTATCAACCATTCGCAATCCAATTTTAGTCAGGATTTTGAGCAGGCTTTTAGTTTCAACACCTTTTGGATTCCCGGCACCACCCTGGGCCTGAGCCTCAATTGGAACCTATTCAACGGTTTCGCGCGCGACGCCCGGGTGCAGAAGGCAAAGCTTGATTTGGAGCGCCTTGAGGTTGCGAAACGCAGCACCGCCCACCAACTCAATTTGGACTATCGCCGGGCCCTAACCACCTTCAATTACCGCTACGCCAATTACCAAAACCAACAGGAAAATCTGGCCCTGAGCCGGGAGATCAGCCGGCAAACCGAGATCAAATACAGCGAGGGCCTGGCCACCAGTTTGGATTATATCCAGGCGGAAAACCAGTTTTTGCAAACCCAATACAACTACTTTCAAACCATGTTGAACTTGCTCAACAGCAAAGAAGACCTCGAAAATGCCCTAGGCAAATAACCTTATGCCATTTTGCACTATGAAAAAAACCATTCTATCCCTCAGCATTTTATTATTGCTGGCCGGCTGCGCGGAAGAAGGCCTGGAAGCCAAGCGCGAGGAGCTCAAGGGCAAGGAAAAAGAACTGGCCACCTTACAGGAAGAAATTGCCCTACTCAAAAAGGCCATTGAAGAATTGGACACCGCAGAGGTGGAGGTGAAGGATGGCACTCCGGTAAGCATCAAACGGGTAGGCCCAGAAGTATTCGAGCACTTTTTGCGGGTGAGTGGCACGGTAGAAAGCCGGGAGAACGTCCTGCTCAGTGCTGAATACATGGGGCGGGTAACCGCCATTCCCGTAAAGGAGGGTCAGAAAGTAAGCCGGGGAACGGTTCTGGTGCGCCTGAACGACGAAGCGGTGCGCAATCAGTACGAGGAGGCCCAAGCGGCCTTGGAGCTGGCACGAACCACCTACCAGCGTCGTGCCCGTCTCTGGGAGGATAGCATAGGATCGGAAATTGAATATCTGAACGCTGAGACCAATTTCAAAGCCGCCGAAAATCGATTGGCTCAGATCCGGGCCCAACTGGACAATACCGTAATTGCTGCCCCCATCGACGGACAAGTGGACGAGATTACCGTGAATGTGGGTGAGTATCTCTCTGCCGGCACACCGGTAGTGCGGGTAGTGGATTTGAGCAGACTGGAAGTGGAAGCGGAAATTTCGGAGAATTACCTGACCGATGTGGCCGTGGGGGATACCGTAAAGGTGAGTTTTCCGGCCATCGGCAGCGCGCAAACCGCCCCGCTAGCCTTCGTGGGTCAATACATCAATCCCGACAACCGCAGCTTTAAGGTTAAGGTTGACCTGGAACCCAATCCCCTCTTAAAGCCCAATTTGCTGGCTGAGCTACACTTGCGTGATTATCGCCGCGATTCAGCCCTAGTAGTTCCGGCCATTGCCATCAAACGCGATCTGCGCGGGGAATACCTTTACGTATTGAACGAAGACGCAGGGGAACTGAAGGCCAGCAAGCGCTACATCCGCAAGGGCCGCTCCTTTGCCGATCGCAGTGAAGTACTGGAGGGCCTCAATAATGGCGACCGGGTGGTAATCACCGGCTTCAATCAAGTGTCGGACGGCGACCGGGTGCGCATCAAATAAACCGCTAAACAATGGCCAACAAGACCCAAAGGGAGTTTAAGCTCAGTACCCTGGCGCTAAACAATACCATTAGCGTATTCATCCTCTCCGCCTTGCTCATCCTCTTCGGCCTGTACTCCTACCGGACCATGCCCAAGGAGAGCTTCCCTGAGATCGTATTTCCTTTGATCTACGTGCAAACCCCTTATCCGGGCAATACCCCGGCAGACATCGAAAACCTCATTACCCGCCCTCTGGAAAAGGAGATCAAGAGCGTGGACGGCATTAAAGAGTTGCGCTCTGAGTCGGTGCAGGATGTTTCCATCGTAAACGTGGAGTTCAATATCGACGTAGATACCGATAAGGCCCTGCAAGACGTGAAGGATGCCGTGGATCGGGCCATGAGCGAACTCCCCTCCGATCTCGATCAGGATCCGGTGGTTCTCGACATTGACCTGAGCCGGATTCCCATTCTCAACATCAACCTTTCCGGAAACTACTCCATTGACGACCTGGTCGACTATGCCGAGGAGTTGCAGGATGAGATCGAAGAACTCAGCGAGATTTCCGAGGCGACCATTACCGGTGACAAGGAGAAAGAGGTGCAGATTAACGTAGATCTGCCCAAGCTCAAGGCGAATCAACTGAGCTTTCAAGACATAGAACAGGCCTTGGCCGCGGAGAATGTGAACATCGGCGCCGGCGACATCTTGCTGGGTCAAACGCGGCGTAGCATCCGTACCGACGCGGAGTTTGAAAATATGGAGGAGATCCGCCGGGTCATCGTCAAGCACGAAAACGGCAACATCGTTTACCTCAAAGACGTGGCCGATGTTGCCTTTACCTACCAGGAGGTGGAGAGCTTCGCGCGCCTGGACGGGGAGCCGGTGGTGTCCTTAAACGTCATCAAGAAAGGGGGTGAAAACCTGCTCGAGGCCACCGATAAAATCCGGGCCATTCTGCAGGAGACCAAAGGGGTTACCCTTCCCGATGACCTGCGGATTACCATTACCAATGATCAAAGCAAGCAAACCCGAAACCAGATTTCCAATTTGGAAAACTCCATTATTTCGGGAGTGATTTTGGTAACCCTGGTATTGCTCTTTTTCCTCGGTTTGCGCAATGCCACTTTCGTGGGATTGAGTATTCCTTTCTCCATGTTTATCAGCTTTCTCCTGCTTAGCGCGCTGGGCATTACCTTGAATTTCATCGTGCTGTTTTCGCTTATTCTCGCCTTGGGGATGCTGGTCGACAATGCCATTGTTACCATCGAGAACATCTACCGCTTGTACGACGAAGAAGGTTTAAGTCCCTTTGAGGCGGCGCGCCTGGGGGTTGGAGAAATTGCCGTACCCATCATTAGTTCTACGGCAACCACCCTGGCCGCATTTTTCCCCTTGCTCTTTTGGGACAGCATTATCGGGGAGTTTATGGGTTACTTGCCCCAAACTCTGATCATCGTTCTGGGCTCTTCGCTGTTTGTGGCCCTGGTTATCAATCCGGTAATCGCCTCCCAGTTCATTAAAAAACAAGATCTGAACAAGGAGGTAAATCACCGCAAGGCCCTCATCTGGGCGGGCGTCCTGGCTATTCTAGGGGTCCTTCTTTTGCTGGCCCAAGCCGCAGTGCTGGGCAATTTGCTCCTCGCAATTGCCCTGGGCATTCTAATTTTCACTTATGCCCTGGAACCTTTTTCCTTTTGGTTTCAAAAGCGGCTCTTGCCCCGACTGGAGCAGGTTTATGCCCGCAGCCTCAGCTATGCCTTGGGCAAATGGCGGCCGCTGGCCATAGCCCTGGGCACGGTGCTGCTGATGTTTGTTTCCATTGGCTTTTACTTTTCCAGCAACCCCAAGGTGCTCTTCTTTCCCGAAAACGACCCGAATTATTTCAACGTGTTTGTGGAAGTTCCCCTGGGCACGGATGTGATTGCAACCGATAGCATTGCCCAGCAGGTTGAAAGCAAGTTGGGGGATTTGCTTGCCCCTTACGACAAGGTAGTAGAATCGGTGGTGACCAATGTGGGAGCCGAAACCGCCAGTCAGAATGAATTTGGGGGAGGGGCGCAAAACACCCCCAACAAGGCACGCATCACGGTATCTTTTGTGGAATATGAGTTTCGGGATGGGATCAGCACCCGCTCCATTCAGCGGGAAGTAACCGACGCCCTGGTGAATTATTGGCCTGGGGTGCGCATATCGGTAGAAAAAGAGGAAAATGGACCGCCTACCGGCAGACCCATCAATATTGAGGTTACCGGCAAGGAATTTACCGAGCTCCTGAGCATTGCCGAAAAAGTGAAGGCTGCAATAGATGCTTCGGAAATTCCCGGCATTGAAGGCCTGCAGATTGACCTGGAAACCAATAAGCCAGAGATGCTCATTCGGATTAACCGGGACCATGCCCAGCGCCTAGGCGTAAGCACGCAGCAAGTGGCTTTGGTATTGCGCACCGCGCTCTATGGCTCGGAAGCGAGCAAGTACAAAGAGGGAGAAGACGACTATCCCATTGAGGTACGGCTTAAGAAAGAGTACCGCTACGACGTGGCAAGCCTCATGAACCAGTTGGTAACCTTCCGCTCTCAGGCCACCGGTAAAATTGTCCAGGTACCCATCAGTGCGGTAGCCGACTACCGATTCGTGAGCAGTTACAACTCCATCCGCCGCAAGGACGCAGAGCGATTGATTACCGTTTACTCCAATGTGATTGAGGGATACAACGAAACGGAAGTGAACAACGCCATCAAGCGGGTAATGAAGGGCTTTGAGCTTCCCCGCGGCTACAACCTTAAATTTACCGGTTCACAGCAGGAACAGCAGGACTCTTTCGAGTTTCTCACCACTGCCTTGCTCATTGCCATCTCGCTGATCACCATCATTCTGGTTTCTCAGTTCAACTCCGCCACCCGCCCCTTTATCATTATTCTTACCGTGCTCTTCAGTACCATTGGGGTTTTCCTCGGTCTGGGGCTCTTCCAAATGGAATTCGTGGTAATTATGACCGGAATCGGCATTGTATCCCTAGCCGGTATCGTGGTGAACAACGGCATTGTTTTAATTGACTTCATCGAGCTGAGCCGGGCCCGTTTGCGCGAGAAAAAAGGCCTAAAGGATTCCGAGCTGCAGGATGGCGACCTGCGGGAGGCGATAGAAATGGGGGGACGAACCCGCTTGCGCCCCGTTTTGCTTACCGCCATCACCACGGTATTGGGACTTTTGCCCCTGGCCATTGGCCTGAACATCGACTTTTTCGGCCTGCTTTCCGATTACGATCCGAATATTTATTTCGGGGGAGACAACTCGGTTTTCTGGAGTCCCATGGCCTGGACGGTGATTTTTGGCCTGGTGTTTGCTACCTTCTTAACGCTTATCGTTGTTCCGGTTCTTTACCTCCTTCTGGAGCGCATGAACCGCTGGTTCAGGAGACGATTGCAGCGTGCTAGCTGATAGGTTAAGGTTTGGTTAATTGGTTGACAAGAACCCTTCGCGTCTGCGGAGGGTTTTTGTTTTTCCTGTCTATCTTCACCCGCTATGGAAGCGCCCTTTTTGCCGCAAATCAATCAAGCGCCTGACCTGAGGCGCTTGTTGCCTCAAGAACTTCCGGTCCTTTGCGCCGAGTTGCGCAGCCACTTGAACCAACTGCAAATGGTACTCAAGGAGGGGCATTTGCGCTCCAGTTTGGCGGTAACCGAGCTAACAGTGGCCTTGCACTACTTTTTGGACACGCCCAAAGATGTGTTGATTTGGGACGTGGGCCATCAGGCTTACGTTCACAAGCTGCTCACCGGTCGGCGGGAAGCCATGGGCAAATGCCGGCAACCTGGGGGTCCTAGTGGATTTACCCTGGCCCGAGAAAGCATTTACGATCCTTTTGGGGCCGGTCACTCTTCCACCTCTTTGTCAGCCCTGGCGGGTTTTTGGAAAGCCGATCAAATACAGAATCGAAAGCGCAAAAGGGTCGCAGTAATTGGCGATGGGGCTTTAACGGGGGGCATGGCTCTGGAGGCCCTTAACTATTTGGGTGAGCAAAGCGCGGAGGTTTGGGTGGTCTTGAACGACAATCGCTCCAGCATCGATGCCAACGTAGGGGCCTTGCAGGCTCTTGACAGCTACGCCACTTTGGCCAAAGCAATGGGTTTTGCTTTCGCAGAGGTGCCGGGCGACGATACAGACGCTCTCTTGAAGCAGTTTGGGGCAATGGCCGAGCGCAAAGGCCCACAATTCTTGCGGGTGCGCAGCCATAAGCCGTCGGTACCGCAAAAATCTTCGGGCAAGCTAAGCGCACCCTCCTTTCAGTCTTCTTTTGCCGAGGCGGCGGAAGCAGCCCTAAGGGACGATCCCCAAGTGGTGATTATCAGTCCGGCCATGTTGTCCGGGGCCCATCTTTCCGGGCTCGCGCAGAGCTACCCCGATCGGGTGATCGACGTAGGCATCGCCGAGCAGCACGCCGTTACCATGGCCGCTGGCCTGGCGGCCGCGGGCCTAAAGCCTTTGGTTCATCTGTACAGCACTTTTGCCCAGCGCGCATATGATCAGATCATTCACGATATCGCCTTGCCCCATTTGCCGGTGGTCTTCGCTCTTGACCGGGCGGGAATGGTGGGGGCAGACGGGCCTACCCATCACGGGGTGTTCGACGTAGACGCCCTTAGCTGCATACCGGGCATTCGCTTTGGGGCTCCCTCAGGCGGTAAAGCTCTGCGGGAAATGCTGCATTGGGCCCTGAGCGAACAGGCGGGACCAGTCTTTTTGCGTTATCCCAAAGCGGCTTTGGAGCAAAGTACAGAAAGCTTGTGGCGCTCTTATCGTCCCCATTGGTGGCACAAACAAAACAAAGCGCAGGTCCTCATCAGCACCGGAGCCCTGGCTAGTGCTGCGCAGCAGGTGGCGGAGGAAATGGGGCTTGGTCATTTACACGTACCGGTTTGGAGGCCCTTGCCGACCGGGGATTTGGAAGAGCAGTTGGCAGAAGCCCAAAAAATATGGTTGGTAGAAGAAAGTACCGGTCCGGGAGGCCTAAAAGCCGACCTCCAAAACCTACTCGGCCACCGTTCGGGTTGCGAGCTAAAGGCAAAAAAGCTGCCTGCTTCCTTTGCTGAGCAGGGAAGCAGATCCTTTTTGTTGGGGCGTTACGGATTGGATGCGGAGGGCATTCGCGGCTGGATTCAGCGCAGTAGGTCGCGGTCCTGAAGCAAGCGGGCTACGTATTTCCCGACCACGTCAAATTCCAGGTTAACGGCGCTGCCCGCCTTGATTTGCGCGAAATTGGTGTGGGCATAGGTGTAGGGGATAATGGCCACGGAGAAATAATCGGCTTGGGAATCCACCACCGTTAAACTCACGCCATTTACGGTGATGCTCCCTTTTTCCACGGTGAGATAATGGGCATTTTGCGGATGCCTGAAGTGAAAATACCAGGAACCGTCTCTTTGATTTACTTCCACGCATTGGGCGGTGGTATCCACATGTCCTTGAACGATGTGTCCGTCAAAACGCCCCGAAGCGGGCATACAACGCTCCAAATTGACCGCCGTTCCTTCTTGCCAGTCTTTCAAATTGCTGCGCAAAAGGGTTTCCTCCACGGCGGTTACCCGGTAGCGGTCGTTCAGTATTTCTACCACGGTAAGGCAAACCCCATTGTGGGCTACGCTTTGGTCGATCGACAATTCATCGACAAAGGAGGCGCTTAGCCAAAAGTGGTGGTTGCTTCCCTCAGGATAATGGGCCAGGACCTGACCAACTTCTTCAATAATGCCGGTGAACATTTATTTGGATTTAGCGAAACAAATGGACAAATCCGGTGAGGCTTTGTTCACGGGGCTGATTGGCGGCTTTCGGTCGGTAGCGACAAACGTAATAATACACCCCTTCTGCCGCCGGTTCACCACTGCTGGCAACCGTTCCGTCCCAACCTTGCTCGGCAAATTCTTCCAGGCTCAGCGCCTGATATACCCGCACTCCCCAGCGGTTGTAAATGTCGATGGTGAGAAATTCAAGTTGATTGAAATTGAGGGGAAGAAAACGGTCGCTCAGGCCGTCATTGTTGGGGGTAAAAACATTGGGCAATTCCAGGTTGAAGCAGTTTTCCACGCATACTTCGGGGCTAAGCGGACTTTCATTGGCCATGCCGTTGGGGTCATTGCCCGCATCGTCGGTGGCGGTCATGGCAAAGCAGCCGGCCAGGTCCGCGTCGTTCACAAACTTTACGGTACTGTCGCCCCGGCCAGTAAAGGTGAGCACCGGTTCAGAGCCAAAACTGCCGTCAAAGGGTCGGTAATAGATGTTGTAGCGCACCACGTCATCGGAGCAGCCGGGATCGGTGGGTTGTTGCCAGGAAAAATAGAGGGTATCCGGACAGGCGGTATTGAGGAAAAATATCGGCGTGCAGGGGGCGATGGTGTCCCGAGCGTTGGCGCAGTTGATTTGACTGCGGTTAAACAGAGGCGCCGGCAGGGAGTCGTTGCCGCTGTAGCGCCCATAGGCCTCGCTGCGGTAGCAGTAGGTTTCGCCGTTTACCAGGCCCGTATCGCGATAAAAGGGTCGGAAACTCTCGGCAATACTGTCGAAAATGCCACTACCGAGGGGGTTCTCACGGTAAATTACGTAGCGGTAATTCTGCCAGGGCGTAAAATTTTGCATCGACAATTCAACCGCCTCGTCAACTCCCCGGGTTTGCAAATAAATACTTGAGGCCGTGTTGGAGGGCCCCACCGAGTCCAAAGTGGGCCCCGAGCGAAAAATGACCCGATAGCGGTAAGCCTCATTTTTGGTATCCAGGTTTTCATCGCGAAAGCCGGTGTTGTTTAGCCCGTCAAAGCTGGCCAGAGTTTGAAAGTTTGTTCCCGTAAGGCCGGTGGCTCTTTGCAAAACATAGCGATAGGGGGGAGGATTAAGGCTGCTGTCCAATTCTGGCGGGGCAATCCAATCTACCCCAATGCTGCCGTTCGCCGGGTCGGTACTTTCCACGTCTACTTTGGTCATCAGCGGTAAGCTAAGGGGCAAGGAAGCACAAAACTCAAGGCTGGCTTGACTTTCTGCCTCATCGGCCCAGTAGGCGGTAACCATATAGCAATACTGCACCCCCAATTGAAGACTGTCTCGATCTACATAACTGGTATCGAGAATGCCGGCCCGGTTGGAGTCGAGCAGCACGTAGCCAGTGTAGGCGGGCACTCCTGTTTCACAACTGTCGGGAACGTAGCCAAAGAGCGATTCCCGCCGGAAGATTTTATAGCCAATCGCACCAGCACAGGGGCTGCGTTCCCAATTCAGGCGGATTTCGCCCGGACTGGCGGCAGCGCTGGGGTTTTGCGGCCCCGGGGCAATTACCGTTACCTCGGTGGTGTAGAGGTCACTCAAGCGGGTTTCAAAAGGATCACTGGGCAGGTCGGTGGCTTTAAAGGTCAACTGATAAGGACGTCGGCGCACGTGCAGACATTCGGTATCCCAATTGAAATTTCCGCTAAGGGGAGTGGGTCCGGTAAAAAAGAAGGGGTCAGCGGGGCTGTTCACGGCGAAGGGTCCGCCAAAGGCTTCCAGGTCCAGGTCATCGCCATCGGGATCGGTGGCCCGCACGTTGAAGTTCAGGGTTTCTCCCGCCAGAACACAAAAGGGTCCCACCGGCTCAACCACTGGCGGATTGTTGCCGCAATCTTCAATGTCTACCTGCAGATCGCGGGTTACGTATCCGATCTTGGTATAGCGCCCCTGGGCGTTCTTGCGCCATTCGATGATCTCAAAGGCAAAATTGAATTGGCCTACGTTGCGGGGCGCATCCCAAATTAGGGTGCCGTCTAAGGCGTCGGTTTTGATGGAGTCCTGAACGTACTGGGGGTCGTAAATGGTGCTGATGGGGTCGCCGTTGTTGGTACGGCTGAGCACCAGGCGGTAGGAAAGGCTGTCACCATCGGGGTCAAAGGCCCCGGCGTTGTGTTCAAAGCGCTTGTTGAGGCAGCCCCGCTCCACCGGGGGATTGGTAAGAATAGGCGAGCTATTGGCTCCTAAGCCGGGGGCAATAAAAATCTCCGATTCCACGTAAAAGGGAACCTGATCGCTGTTGATGATGTTATTGATGCCCGCATTGCGGTTGGCGTCTTCAAAAAACACGGTATAGGCGCCGGTAGCGGCGTAGGTGTGCTGGCCGACGTAAACGTTCTTGCGAATTTCATTGGCCGGATCGATAATCACGCCGTCCCGGGCATTGGCCCCAGCGCAACGGATGGAATTGCCATTGGCCCGCGGCAGTACCTGGGTTTGACCGTCGCCCCAGTTGATGGTCAGCTCACAGCGGTCGGCACAAAGGTCACAGGAACGGGTGTAGGTGGTTATGCGCACTTCATACGTCAACCCGCCCAACCAGCGGTAGGTAATCTCTCCTGCCCGGTTGTGGGTAGCCGAAGCTCCAAAAGCCCAGCAAATGACCATCAAAGTAAGAAAGTGCTTCATAGAGCAATGCGCAGATTCCCTTTTTGCCAGTGCAATATCTACGCCAGTTCCAGCTAAACGAGAGGCTGCGGCAAAGGTTGGGCTGTTTAGATACCTTTGTTCAAATTTACCAAATAAAGCACGATGATAAAGGCAATTGAGCCTAAGGCAAGCCTCCCCGACCGGGTGGTCATTGCCAGTGAGTGGAAGGAAGCCTATGACCCCCGCTTGAGTCCCGCACAGCAAGAATATCTGGAAAAGCATTTACCCAAGCGCAAACGCTTGCACTTCCGGTTTTATCCCGGAGGGCTTGTGGTTGTGCAATTGCCCCCTTCCGGGGATGGTCTCGCGCAACGCAAGGAGGCCCTGCGCATGGCCGGCGCCCAGGTGCAGAAGCAGGTGGAGGCCGAAGGAATCGACAATCTGCAGATCGAATGTCCGCTGGAACCGGGGCTCAGTTTGGCTTTCGCCGAAGGCCTGTTGCTCGGTGCCTATCGTTTCAACCGCTATAAGAAAACTAGTGAAGTGGCTGGTCCAGAGCCAACTTGCTGGGTTTCGCCCGCTTTGGAGGAGCCGGTGCGACTGCTCAACGCGGCCATTCAAGGCACTCTTTTGGCCCGCGATCTGGTCAACGAGCCCCTCAATAAGTTAAGCGCCAAGCTGTTGGCAGAAAGCGCCCAGAAAACAGGGGAAGCCTGTGGTTTCAGCACCGAGATTCTCGACAAGCGCAAATTGGAGAGCCTGCAGATGGGCGGCATACTGGCCGTAAACAGAGGCAGTCAGGATCCCCCCACCTTCAGTATTTTAAAGTACCATCCCGCGAAAGCGGTAAACCAACAGCCCATAGTGCTGGTGGGCAAGGGCGTGGTTTACGATACCGGAGGACTTAGTCTGAAACCCACCCCCAATTCGATGGATCAGATGAAGAGCGACATGGCCGGAGCGGCTGCCGTTATTGGGGTCTTTAAGGCTCTGGCTCTGGCCGGGCTTCCCGTGCAGGTGATCGGCCTTATTCCCGCATCCGACAATCGACCGGGGGAGAACGCCTATGTGCCGGGAGACATCATTTCCATGTACGACAAAACCACCGTGGAAGTGCTCAATACCGACGCTGAGGGACGGCTTTTGCTGGCCGATGCCTTGAGCTATGCCAAAAAGTTCCAGCCCGGCTTAACCATCGATGTGGCCACCTTAACCGGAGCGGCAGCAGTGGCCATTGGCCCACAAGGTTTGGTGTGTATGGGCACGGCGGAGGACGAGCATTTTGAGCGCCTCAGCGCAGCCGGCGAGGCAGTTTATGAGCGGCCGGTGCGCTTTCCCCTTTGGCAGGAATACCGAAAGCTCCTCGATTCGCCCGTTGCCGACCTGAAAAACATTGGCGGCCGGGAAGCTGGGGCCATTACTGCGGGTAAGTTTCTGGAACACTTTACCGATTACCCCTGGATTCACCTCGACATCGCCGGTCCGGCATTTCGTGGCAACCGCGACGCGTACCGGAGCCAAGGCGGAACCGGGGTGGGGGTGCGCTTGATTTTTGACTTTTTGTGCCGCATGTTATGAGCAATGAACAGCAAAAGCCGGTAATCGGCATCAGCGTTGGCGACCTGAACGGTATCGGAATGGAGGTGATCATCAAATCCCTGGAAGACCCGGCCGTGATGGAACTCTGCACTCCGGTGGTTTTCGCTTCCGCCAAGGTGGCTGCCTATCACCGCAATGCCATCGATAAGAAAGACTTCAATTTTCACCTTATCCGCGACTTCGAACAAATCCATCCTGACCGTCCCAATCTATACCACGCCTGGCAAGAGGAGGTGGCTTTGGAATTTGGCAAGTTGGATCCGGTGGTCGGGAGTTATGCGGTAAAGTCGCTCATAAGCGCTTGTGATCATCTGGATGCCGGTAAAACCGATGCTTTGGTTACCGCCCCTGTCCACAAACAGGGAATCCACAGCGAGGACTTTCCCTACCAGGGCCATACCGACTACCTCGGGGCGCGCTATGGGGCCTCCCCCACGATGATGCTGCTCAACGAAGATTTGCGGGTAGCCTTGTGCACCGTGCACATTCCCCTTGCGGAAGTGGCGGCCCAATTGAGCGCAGAGGGAATTGAAAAACGGCTGAATGTCTTGCACCGAAGCCTGCGCGACGATTTCGGCCTCAGCAAGGGCCGAATCGCGGTATTGTCGGTCGATCCACACGCGGGCGACGGGGGGGTGATAGGCAAAATCGACCAGGACTTGGTGGCACCGGCGGTTGAAAAGGCCTTCAACAATGGCATTCTCGCCTTCGGACCCTACCCGGCCGACAGCTTTTTTGGCTCGGGGAACTACCGGAAATTCGATGCCATTTTGGCCATGTACCACGACCAGGGCCTGATTCCCTTTAAGACCCTCAGCTTTGGGCAAGGAGTGAATTACAGTGCGGGATTGCCCATTGTGCGAACCAGTCCCGATCACGGTACGGCTTTTGAGCTGGCAGGCAAAAGTGAGGCCGATCCGGGTTCCTTTCGGGCGGCCTTGTTTGCCGCCATTGATTTGGTGCGCAACCGCGGCCTGAGTGAAGAACTCAAGGCTAATCCCTTAGTTGCCAAGCGCAAAAAAAGAAAGTAGCCTTTGTTGGGTAAGATCTTTTGCTATCTTTGCGCTCCCTAAAAAACTGCGGTCATGTCCAAAGTACGGCAAGCCTTCGAAATTGTTTTCAGCGGTTTGAAGTTGGGGCTGCACCGTTGGGAGTATCCATTGGTTCGCGCGTTCTTTGAAGAGTTTGAATTTCCTGATTTTCGGGAGGTAGCCCTGCAGGCAGAGCTGCTCATGGAGAAAAAAGAAAACGGCTTGCACCTTAACCTGGCCGTGCGTGGCAAAGCAGAGGTGCTGTGCGACATTAGCAACGAGTGGTTTTGGATGCCTCTGGAGCAGCAGGCGGAAGTGATGGTAAAATTCGGAGAGCGCTTCGACGATACCAGCGAAGAAGTCCTGATTTTGCCGGAAGGTGAGCACCGGTTGAACGTGGCGCAATATTTCTATGAGCTGTCGGTTTTGGCTAAACCCCTCAAAACCGTACATCCGGCAGTAGCCGAAGGCAAAAAAGGCCAGGACGTACTGGCCCGCTTGCAAGCCCTCGACCCTGAAAATCAACAAACTCCTCAATCAACCGACCCGCGGTGGGAGAAATTGAAGAAACTGTTAGACGATTAAATACTTTTAGCTATGGCACATCCCAAGCGCAAGCAGAGCAAAACCCGCCGGGACAAACGTCGCACCCACTACAAAGCCGAGCGCCCCACGGTTGCTGTTTGCAGCACCACTGGTGAGCCCCACCTCTACCACCGGGCCTATTGGCACGAAGGCAAGCTTTATTACAAAGGCAAGGTGGTAATGGAAAAAGACGGAGTAGAACTCTAATCCTATTTATTTTCCCCATTTTTAAGGCAGTTAATCAACTGCCTTTTTTCGTTTATGATTTGCCTAGGAATCGATCTCATGGGAGGTGATCAGGCTCCCCTGGCTACGGTGGGGGGCTTGGAGGCGGCATTGCCGCTCTTGCAAGGCGATACCCGCTTCTGCTTGTACGGGCGGGAGGAAGTCCTGGTGACCCTTTCACCGGAAGTGAAAAAGCGCAGCACCTTGGTGGAATGCAAGGAAGAGGTGTACTTTTCCGATGCGCCCCGGCAGGTATTGCAGTCCAAGGCCGAAAGCAGTTTGTTGCGGGGCCTGGCCGATTTGGCCAATACGGAAACTTCGGTCTTCCTCAGCGCCGGTCATTCAGGGGTTTTGTTGTTGGGGGCTTTGGAATACCTGGGCAAAAGGGAGGATATCCGTCGTCCGGCGGTGGCCGCACCGCTTCCGCAGATAGGCGGAGGCCAGAGCCTGCTGCTCGATGCGGGACTAAACCCCGACTGCAAGCCCGAGTATTTACTGGATTTTGCCCGACTGGGCAACGAATGGTGGCAAGCCCTGAAAAAAGGGAAAAAACCCAGTCTTGGATTGATCAATATCGGTGCGGAACCGAATAAGGGAAGCCGGCTTTACAAGGCCGCCTTTACCCTCTTGCAGGATTATTTTGGCCCTCAGTTTAAGGGGAATATAGAGGCGCGGGACTTGTTTACCGGGGCAGCGGATGTTCTGGTTTGCGATGGTTTTAGTGGCAATTTGATGCTCAAACAAGCCGAAGGGCTGCACGCCATTTTTCGGCAAAAAGGACTGGAGCGGGGTTTTGCCGAAAAGATGGATTACGAGCGTTACGGAGGCAGCCCTCTGCTCGGCATTCGGGGCCAGGTGGTTATGGGCCATGGCGCCAGCGGGGCTGAGGCCATAAAAAACCTCATTCGCGCCGCAGAATCCATAGGGCTTGCTAATTTTGGAAATTACATTTCTTCATTATAGTGATACTTATGGCCAGAAGAGCAATGATTACCTCAGTAGGAGCTTACCTGCCGGAATACCGTTTGACGAATGCTGTTCTGGAAACCATGGTGGAAACCTCCGACGAATGGATTACCACCCGCACCGGGATAAAGGAGCGCCGGATCTTGCGGGAAAAGGGCACCGGGGTTTCGTTTATGGGCATTCGGGCGGCCCAGGAAGCCCTCGATAAGGCCGGTTTGCAGGCAAGTGACCTTGACGCCATCGTTTTTTGTACCGTAACCCCCGATATGCCGGTGGCCAGTTCCGCCGCTTGGCTGGGAGCCGAAATTGGCGCCAACAACGCCTTTGCTTACGACCTCCAGGCGGCCTGTTCCGGCTTTCTTTTTGGTTTGTTTACCGCCGCCCAGTATATAGAAAGCGGCCGAATGGATAAGGTGCTGCTGGTTGGAGGAGACAAAATGTCTTCCATTATCGATTACAGCGACCGTACCACCTGCGTTATTTTTGGCGATGGTTGTGGTGCGGTGGTCCTCGAAGCCACCGAAGAAAATGTAGGATTGCAGGACGCCATTTTGCGCAGCGACGGTCACGGACGCCAGTTTCTCAACATCAAGGCCGGGGGTTCTATGTATCCCCCCTCCAAAGAAACGGTGGAGCTGGGTGAGCACTATGTTCATCAAGAGGGACAGCAAGTGTTCAAATTTGCGGTTACCAATATGGCCGAGGTTTCGGCCCGTATTATGGAGCGCAACGGTCTTTCCTCTGAAGACGTACAATGGCTCGTGCCTCACCAGGCCAACAAGCGCATCATTGACGCTACCACCCGGAGAATGGGTTTAAGCGACGAGCAGGTGATGCTGAACATCCACCGCTACGGAAATACCACCAACGGCACTTTGCCCCTCTGTCTGTATGACTATGAAGATCGCTTGCGCGCGGGCGACAACCTGATCTTTTCCGCTTTTGGCGGAGGGTTTACCTGGGGTGCGGTATACCTAAAATGGGCGTATAACCCCCCTCAATAATTTCATAGATTTGTTATTCAACCGCCAGGAAAATCGACCTTATGGACTTAAAGGAAATTCAAAATCTGATAAAATTTGTGGCCCGTTCCGGTGCCGCAGAAGTGAATCTGGAAACCGAAGATTTTAAGATCAACATCAAAACCGAGTCGGCGGTGGCCAAAGAGGCCCCGACCCCTCAGGTGATTAGTGTGCCGCAACCGGCGGCGCCATCCGGCCCCGCTGCTCCCGCCCCCGCCCCCGCCGCTCCTGCGGAGGTGAAAGCAGAAGCCAATGGCGGCAGGGCAGAAACAGAAGGCGGTGATGGCCAGGACCAATCCCGCTACGTGGCCATCAAATCGCCTATGATTGGCACCTTTTACCGCCGGCCTTCGCCCGATAAGGATGTATTTGTTAGCGTGGGCGACGAGATCAGCGAGGGAACCATTGTGTGCATCATCGAGGCGATGAAGCTCTTCAATGAAATCGAAAGCGAGGTAAAAGGAAAAGTGGTCAAAGTTCTGGTGGACGACCAAACGCCGGTAGAATACGACCAACCGCTCTTCCTCATCGATCCTGCTTAAACCAGAGGCCATGTTCAAAAAGATACTGATTGCCAACCGGGGGGAAATAGCCCTTCGGGTGATTCGCACCTGTAAGGAAATGAACATTCAAACGGTTGCGGTGTACAGCACGGCCGATAAGGATAGCCTGCACGTGCGCTTCGCCGATGAAGCCGTTTGTATCGGGCCACCAGCCAGCAGCGACTCTTACCTGAATATCCCCAACATCATTGCTGCGGCAGAGATAACCAATGCCGATGCCATACACCCCGGTTATGGTTTTCTCTCCGAGAATGCCCGTTTTTCGCGCATTTGCCAGGAAAACGGCATCAAGTTTATCGGTCCGTCACCGGAGATGATTGACAAGATGGGCGACAAGGCCACGGCCAAGGCGACCATGAAAGAAGCGGGAGTACCTACCATTCCCGGCTCGGAAGGCCTTTTGGAAAGCTACGAGGAGGCCCGGACTCTTGCGGCGGAAATCGCCTATCCGGTAATGCTCAAGGCCACCGCCGGTGGTGGAGGCAAGGGCATGCGTGCGGTATGGCAAGAAAAGGACCTGGAAAAGGCCTGGGAATCTGCGCGGCAAGAAGCCGAAGCGGCCTTTGGCAATCCCGGAATGTACATGGAAAAATTGATTGAGGAACCCCGCCACATCGAGATTCAAGTGGTGGGAGATCAATACGGAAAAGCCTGTCACCTCTCGGAGCGGGATTGCTCGGTACAAAGACGCCACCAAAAGCTAACCGAGGAGACTCCTTCGCCATTTATGACCAAAAAGCTCCGCAAGGAGATGGGTCTGGCGGCGGTAAGGGCCTGTGAACACATCGCTTACGAGGGTGCTGGTACGGTAGAATTTCTGGTGGACAAGCACCGGAATTTTTATTTCATGGAGATGAACACCCGTATCCAGGTAGAGCATCCCATCACCGAACAGGTAATCGATTACGACCTAATTCGGGAACAAATCAAGGTTGCGGCGGGTGAGCCCATCTCGGGCAAAAACTACGAGCCCAAGCTCCACTCCATCGAGTGCCGGATCAATGCAGAAGATCCCTACAACAATTTTCGGCCCTCGCCGGGAAAAATCAGCACTTTTCACGCTCCGGGTGGGCACGGGGTACGGCTGGACACCCACGTTTACGCGGGTTATGTGATTCCTCCCTATTACGATTCCATGATCGCCAAGCTCATTACCACCGCCCAAACCCGGGAAGAAGCGATTGATAAGATGAAGCGGGCGCTGGATGAATTCGTTATCGAAGGCGTGAAAACCACCATTCCCTTTCATCGCCAATTGATGGAACATCCCGATTACTTGGCTGGGAATTACACTACAAAATTTATGGAGTCTTTCGAACTTCAGTAGTAAAGCGCATACGAGCAACAAAAAGCCCCGGCATCGGCCGGGGCTTTTTGTTTTGGTCTGGGGGAAACAAAAAAGGCGGCCCATCTGGGCCGCCTTTTGGGAATGAGGTTTTTTTTAGCGAATCACAACCTTTTCGGTTTGGGCATAGCCCTCGCCGTTGCTTACGCGGATGAGGTATACTCCGGGAGCGAAGCGATTGCCTTGCAGTTCCACCCGGTTTTGGGCATCCTGTAGGCTAAACAAGGTTTTGCCGGTAATGTCAACCACTTCCAGAGTGAACTTGCCCGCCGGTAAGGCGATGGTAGTAGACTCGGTGAAAGGGTTGGGGTAAACGCTAAAGTCCGCTAGGCTTACTTCCGACAAGCTAACACCAGAGCAAAGCTCCCAGGGAGCACTCAGGGTTTTGGGCT
>AACY020353987.1_pt1 | contig 18557 bp, 19 predicted proteins | sample 267378 | NCBI WGS metagenome assembly AACY02 (sample SAMN02954345, study PRJNA13694) | marine metagenome | biome: aquatic; feature: ocean; material: water; isolation source: isolated as part of a large dataset composed predominantly from surface... | reverse complement strand
TGCGCCGCCCGGGCGCCGAGGTGGCGGGGCCAGCGGCAGAGGCGCAGCATTTGATCCCACAGCAGGCGGCACACCAGCCGGGTGTGCATCCAGGAGATGTCGCGGTTGTCGCGCCAGAGCTGGAAGTGGGAGCTGCCATCGGCGGGATAGATGACCCGGGTCGGCACGAAGCGCACCGCCACCCCGGCCCAGTAGAGGCGCACCATCACCTCGGTGTCGAAATCCATCCGCCGGCCGAGCGCCACCCGATCGAGCAGCGCGCAGGTAGCGGCCAGCGGATAGACCCGAAAGCCGCACATGCTGTCCTTGATGGCGAACGACAGCGTCTCGATCCAGACCCAGACATGGGTGATGTAGCGGCCGTAGAGGCGCCCCTTGGGCACGGAATCATCGTAGAGCGGGCGGCCGGAGACAAGCGCCGCCGGGTGCTGGTCCGCCTCGGCCAGCAGGGCCGGAATGTCCGCCAGATCGTGCTGGCCGTCGGCATCCACCTGCAGGGCGTGACTGAAGCCGAGTGCATGGGCGCGGCGCAGCCCCGTCATCACGGCGCCGCCCTTGCCCTGGTTGTGGGGGTGGCGCAGCAGGGTGACCCAGGGATAACGCGCAGCCAGCGCATCCAGCTCGGCGGCGGCGACCGGCTCGCTGCCATCGTCGATCAGCAGGCAGGGCAGCCCGTATTCGGCCAGCCGCGCCAGCACGGCGGCCAGCGGGCCGGCGTGGTTGTAACAGGGGATCAGAATGCAGGGCGTCATGAGGTCAGCCGCACCCGTCCGCTGCTCGCCGGCTCATCGCCGAGCAGATAATGAAAGAGGAGCTGGCCCTTGTCCGCCTGCCACTGCAGGTGCAGGCTGCACTCGGCCCCGGGGCGCAGGGGGCGCTGGAACTTGAGCTGATCCACCCCGTGAAACGGCTGCGCCAGCTTGAGCAGGCTGGCGGCATAGTGCATCACCCAGTGGATCTGGGTCACCCCGGGCAGCAGGGGCGCACCGGGAAAATGGCCCGCAAACCAGGGCAAGGAAGGATCGAGCCGCAGTTGCAGGCGCACCCCGTCGGCCAGCGTCTCGCAGGCCAGCACGGTGGGCAAGGTGTTCGCTGGCAGAGAGTCAACCGAGAGGCGCATCGAACAGCTCCTTGAGTTGTGGCCAGGGGCGCTTGCCCTGGGCGTTGACGGGCATCTGCTCGACCCGACGCACGCTGCGCGGCAGGGCGACCGGCTCGAGCCAGGGACGCAGCTGCTGGCGCAGGGCCAGCAGGAAACGCCCGGGCCCCAGCTCGGCCCAGCGGGCAGCGCCCAATTCGCTTAGCACCAGCACGGCGCCGAGGATCTGGCGCTGGCCCTGTTGCAGCGGCAGCACGGCGGCCGCCTCCACCTCCGCCAGTGCCTGCAGGCGCGTCTCCACCTCGTCGAGGGAGACGCGCTTCTCCTCCAGCTTGACCACCCGATCCTGGCGGCCCAGCAACTCGAAACCGCCCTCGTGCAAGGCGATGCGATCGGCGCAGACCAGCCACTCCGCCGTCGGCAGGAAGGGGGAGCGCAGCAGCAGGCCCTGCTCCGGGCCGACCCGCACCTCGACCCCGGGCAGCGTCGTCCAGGGGGTTTGTACCTGGTGGCGCTGGCGCCAGCCGATGCCGCCGGTCTCGCTGCTGCCGAAGATCTCCACCGGCAGCTGACCGAACAGCTGTTTGGCCTGCTGGGCATCGCCCGGTTGCAGGGGACCGCCAGAGGAGACGATCAGCCGGCAGCCAGCGGCAGCAATGGCTGGGTCGAGCCGGCTTAGAAACGCTGGCGAGGCAATCAGACACCAGGGGGCCGTTTGCAGCGCCAGCTGCTCCGGGTAGTCGATGCTGCGGCGATCAAAGGGGCGGCCGAGACCAAGCGGCAACAAGATGCGAAACAGCAGGCCGTAGATGTGCTGGTGACTGACGCTGGCCAGCACCCGGGTGCCCGCCAGCCGCTCGCCCCACAGCGCCATCTGCACCCGCAACTCCGCCTCCAGCTGGGGCCAGGCCTTGGGGATCGCTTTGGGCTCGCCGGTGGATCCGGAGCTGAACAGGGTGAGACTGAGGCGCTCGGGCGGCAGGGTTGCGCCGTCTGCCTCCCGCTCCTCATCCACCGCCAGCAGCGGCAGCCTGAGCTGCGCCGCCGTGAGCGCCGAACCCGGCAGCTCGCCGTCGGTGAGCAGGCCGTCGAACTGGCTCTGCAGCGCCTGCAGACCGGCCAACCGCTGATGGCCCGGCAGGATGGCCCGGTGCCCACCGAGGGCGCAGGCGAGCAGCGCCTGGGCAAACAGCAGGCTGTCATCGAAACAGAGTGCCCAGCGCATGCCGGGCCGATCGGGGCCAGCCAGACGGGCCATGGCCCGCGCCAGCTGCAGGCTGCCACGGCGCAGCTCGGCCAGGGTCACCTCGCCATCCGGGCCGAACGCCACCACGCGCTCGCCGTCCCGCTGCCAGATAGTTTGCAGCAGGGTCATGGGGCCAGCCTCTTGAGCAGGCGGCGGCGCACCAGATATTCAGCGCCCATCAGACCGCCCATCAGGGCGTAGCTGATGAGGCCGTTGTAGAGGCTCCAGAGCGCCAGATCCCCGTGCCAGATGGTGAGAGCCGCCAGCGCGCCGTTGACCACGAAGAAGCCGCACCAGACCTGGGTCACCCGCCGGGTGTAGCCGATGGCTGCCGGCGGCAAAGCGGGATCCTGCAAGCGGGCCAGCCGCTCCACCAGGCTCATGGGACGGGTCAGGCTCCAGCCGAACAGGCAGAGCAGCGCCAGGCTCACCGCCAGCGGATAGTAGAGCAGCCAGTGCCGGGCGCTGAACAGGGCCGACAGCAGAGTCAGCCCCAAGCCGATGCAAGCCAGCAGGCGGCCCAGCCAGAGCCACTCCGGCAAGGGGCCGAGCCGGACCCGCCCCTTGAGCAGGCCGGGCAAGAGTCGCAGCGAGAAGATGAGCAGCAGACCGAGCAGCAGCGGGGTCTGACCGGCGTGGGTCAGCCCCCAGTAGACCGCCAGCGGGTAGAGCAGCAGGGCACCACCGGCCAGCCAGGAGAGCCAGCGCATCATGGCAGGGCGTGCACCGGCATCAGGCGTCGGCCAGCAGACGCTCGACCGCATCCACCACGTCGTTGACGCTGCGCACCGACTTGAACTCTTCCGGCTTGATCTTCTTGCCGGTCAGCTTCTGCAGGTGCACCACCAGATCGATGGCGTCGATGCTGTCGAGCTCGAGATCCTGATAGAGACGGGCCTCGGGGGTGATGGCCTCTTCGTCGACCTCAAACAGCTCGACGAGGGCGGCCTTGATCTGGGCAAAGATGTCGTCACGGGTCATGGCTCAGGCCTCCCCTTTCGACTGGGCCTGCACCAGGGCGACCAGCGCCGCGACGGAGGCAAAATGACGACGGGTGTTTTCATCCTCGGCGGAGAGCACGATGCCGTAGCGGCCCTTGATGGCAAGGCCCAGCTCCAGCGCATCGATGGAGTCCAGCCCCAGGCCGTCACCGAACAGCGGCGCCTGACTGTCGATGTCGTCAGGGGTGAGCCCCTCGAGGTTGAGGCTGTCGATGATGAGTTGTTTTATCTCTAGATGCAGGTCTTGCATAACTGTTCCACATGCTGTCATTGGGGCCCCGGTTGCAGGGCCTGGGTGAGAAACCGGGTCAACTGGCGGGCGGCCAGCCCACTGCTCTGGCCGGTGGCGACCACCTCGTCCGCCGCCACTTGCTGCAGGAATTCTATGGTGAAAATCGGCTTATTTTCCGGGATCTTGAACCATTTGTCCTGCTTGGTGAGAAATCGGGTGCTGCAGTGGATCCGCACCAGTTGCAACGGCACCTGACTGCGCACCGCCAGCTGGGCGGCGCCGCGCTGCAGCTTGATGGGTTCGCCCGGGGTGGTGCGGGTTCCTTCCGGGAACACCAGCAACAGGCCGCCGGCCCGGATCCGCGCCTGGCACAGGGCCAGCAGATCCTCCCCTGCCACGTTGGGCAGGTAGTCGGCCGCCCGCACCACGCCGCCGATGAAGGGGTTGCGCCAGAGGGACTGCTTGACGATGCAGTCGCACACCGGCATCTCGGCCGCCAGCATGACGTAATCGAGCAGGCTGGGGTGATTGGCCACCACCAGGGCGCCGCGCAGGTGGGCGGGCATGCCGCTCACGCTGTAATCGAGCACTCCCCAGCCACGCAGCACGCCGAGAAACAGCCGAAAGCTGTGGCGGATGGTGAGCTGGGCCAGGGTTCGACGCCGCTCGCCGCGCAGACAGAGCGCCAGCAGCGGAAACCAGAACAGGGAGAGCAGCAGGCCGCCCACCCCGAACAGGGTGAAGCCCAGAGCCGTGCCGATCAACCGCCAGCCCCGGTTCAGCAACGCTGCCATCTCCACTCCTGACGGTCGTCAGCGAGGATCAGGGTCGGCTCGCCTCGCAGCAGGGCACGCCAGCAGGCCAGACTCTGGGGCAGTGGGCGGGCGGCCGACGCGGCGGTGCGATGCGCCCCCGCGCAGTGCCACTGGTCGCCCGCCGTCAGCACCAGTCCCAGCGCGTGGGGTGGCACCTCCTCCGCCAGCCAGGGGCGGTGAAATGCGGGCACCGGCCCCTCGAAGGCCACCAGCAACACCCGACTGGCACCGGCCTGCAGGGCGCAGACCGCTTCGGTCAGGCCCGCCATCAGGCTGTTCTCCCCCGCGGCCAGCGAGGTCATGGGGATGGCGGCCTTGCCCTGAATGGAGCAGAGCCCGGCGGCGGTGTTGTGCACCGACATGGAGAAATCGGTGGGCGACAACGCCTGCCCGTCCGCCAGCGCCTGCAGCAGGGTCATGGAGCGGGCCAGCTCGCCGTGGCGGCTGACGAAGACGGCACTGTCTATCTGGTGGCGGGCCAGCAGGCTCAGCCCCACCTGCACCGCCAGCCGGGCGCCCTGACTCAGGCGGCGCGCCATCATCATCGGCAGCAAGGGGGTGGCGGGAAACGGCGGGTCGACCGGCCAGCGGCCCTGCTGCGCCCACGCCTGCCAGGCAGCCTCATCGGCCAGACCGGGTGACAGGGCCTGACTATCCAGCAGCGAGAAAGAGAGCATGTTTCGGGCAACCAGTCCTTACATCGATGGGTGGACGCGAAGACGATAAAAGGCACTCACCCGGCGGGCAGTGCCTGCTCCACGACATTGAATGGCGTCATCGGCTTAATACCGGCGGATAATACCATTATTCATCAAAAATAATAGCCAGCGCAGATTATCAACCGCCTTGGTGATTGAAAATAAACTATTTGTGTTGTCTCATTGCCACGCCCAAATTGATGAATATCCTTCCCAAGGAAAATATTATGAAACTCATTAATAAAATATCCCTGCTGCTGGCCTGTGCCCTGCTTGCCGCCTGCTCCACCAGCCAGCCAATTCGCAATATGGCAGTCAATCCGGTGCCCTTCAATCTGACCGAAGAACAGGTGGCCAATGCCATTATTACGGCCGGCATCAGCAAGAGCTGGGTAATGCGCCAGGAGCAGCCAGGACTAATTCGAGGCCAGGTCAATGTGCGCCAGCATCAGGCGGTGATCAATATTCCTTATAGTGCTCGCGATTATTCCATTAATTATGTGAGCAGCGTCAATCTGGACGACAAAGGCAAGGGCAGCATCCACCGCAGTTATAACCGCTGGGTACTGGGTCTGAACCAGGCCATTCAGGCGGAACTCGCTCGCACCCAGAGCCGCTGATCCGGCAGGAGCCACCCCGTGAATCACTATCAGGCGGATCCCTACAACGCGCTGGAAGCCATCAGCGAGGCCCAGAAAATCGCCTTCGGGCCCATGCTGTTTCAGGCCAGCTGGTGCCTGCGTGAAACCGGGGTGCTGGCCTATCTCGAGACCCGCGGCGCGCAGGGGGCCCCGCTGGCCGACATCGCCCAGGCGTGTCAGCTCAGCGAATACGGCGCCGGCGTGCTGCTGGACATGGGGCTCGGCGGCGGACTCTGCTATCTGAGCGAGGAGCACTATGTGCTGGGCCGGGTCGGCAAATACCTGCTGCACGACGCCATGAGCCGGGTCAATCTCGACTTCACCCAGCACGTCTGCTATCAACCCCTCGCCCACCTGCTCGACGCCATCCGCGACGGCACCCCGGCCGGTCTGCAGGAGTTCGGCCCCTGGCAGACCCTCTATCCGCACCTGAGCGAGCTGCCCGAGCCGGCCCGCCGCAGCTGGTTCGCCTTCGATCACTTCTACTCCGACTGGGCCTTCCAGCAGGCCCAGGACAAGGTGTTCGGCTACGAGCCGCGCCACCTCTACGATCTGGGTGGCAACACCGGCAAGTGGGCCATCGCCTGCGCCAGGCGGGATCCGGCGCTGCAGGTCACCATCCTGGACTTGCCCGAGCAGCTGGCGCTGGCACGCTGCAACATCGAGGAGGCGGGGCTGGCGACGCGGGTGCATGGCCACCCGGTGGATCTGCTGCAAGCGGGCCCCCTGCCCGGCGAGGCGGACATCTGGTGGATGAGCCAGTTTCTCGACTGCTTCAGCCACGCGCAGATCGTCGCCATCCTGAACCGGGTCAGACTGGCCATGAAACCGGACGCCCGGGTCTGCATCCTGGAGCTGTTCTGGGACAGACAATCCTTTGAAGCCGCCAGTTTCAGTCTCAACGCCACCTCCCTCTACTTCACCTGTCTGGCCAACGGCAACAGCCGCTTCTACCACTCCAAACAGCTGTACCAGTGCCTGCGCGAGGCCCACTTTCACGTGGAGGCCGAGCACGAGATCCCGGGGCCTGGCCACACCCTGCTGGTTGCCCGCCCATTGCACACGAGGCCATAATGCCGCCATCGGCATGGAGATGATGATGAAACGAGAAGGAGCACGGCATGAGGCGTGACTGCATGACCCTGATGGCCCTCGGCCTGACCCTGGGCAGCCTGCTCGGCGGCTGCGCCGACATCAAGGAGGCGGGCAGAACCGTGGGGCACACCACCCGCAACGTGACCCGCGAGATTGGCCACACCACTCGCGACGTGACCCGGGAGATCGGCCACGGCACCCGGGATACCGTCAAGAAGGTCGGGGATGAACTGAGCAAATGAAAACAGGGGCCGCGGCCCCTGTTTTCATGGTGTTCATGACCAGGCTCAGTTGTCCCACATGGCCATCAGCTGAGACTCCATGGCCTCTTCCTGCTCATCCGGCAGCTCGGCGAAGAAGTCCAGTCCGGTCTGCTCCTCCACCGCATCCACCGTCACTATGTAGTCTGCCAGCTTGCTGGCCGACACGTTCTGCTGCGGCAGGATGAAGGCGATCGCCTCCTTGTTGGCCACATCCATCACCACCCGGTAATAGGCGTGGGGCACGGTCACGCCGTTGCCGATGGAGGCATCGGAGTTGGTGAAGATGGGGCCGGTGATCACATAGACATCCTGATAGGCGATAGCCCACTGCCGGGTCTTCTCCTCCAGGATGCGCCAGGCCCCCTGGTTGAGCGCCGGCAACTGCGGGGTCATGTTGGTCAGCAGGAAGCTTTGCTTCATGGTGGTGGCGGTGGAGCGCATGTCCGCCGCCGGCGCCTGGTGGCCACGGTCATAACCGGAGCCCTTGTAGTCCGCCAGGGTGGCGCGGAACTGCACCGGCACCTCCTTGTCCTCGGCAAAGGCATCCTTGCGCGGCACCTGGCCCTGGGCACTGGCGGCCGTCATCCGGTAAGAGACCCAGTCAGAGACCTTGGTGTCGTAGTTGTAACCGGCGGCATAGCCGTCCCGGCACAGCAGTTGACTGGATTGGCTGGGCACCCCGAGCTTGACGTGATCCTTGCATTGGAAACCCGCCGCCAGGCTCGGGAAGGTGGTGAGAGTGAATCCGATAGCCAGAACTAATTTATTGATATTATTCATTATTATGCCACTCCTTGTATTAGGCGGAGTGATTTGACACCAGGTCGGATGAGTAAGGCAATCGAACAAATTGTGAGCGCGTCGGAAATGTGAAGAGGGCTGCAAATCGGTAAAATCGCCGTCGCCAGCTGGGGGATTGTCATCCTTTTGTCATTGTGTAGTGCAGTAACTTCGAGAGGCTTATCAGATAGATAGGAACAAAAAAGCGGAGCCGGTGGCTCCGCTGCAATCATCACTCCCGCTCAGCTCTTGACCTGAGGCCTGGGGGTATCGGGTTGGGAGGGCGGCAGAATAGGCAACACTATCTGCGGCTGCTCGCCGGTCAGGCTCTTGAGGTAGGCGGTCATGTCGTCCGCCTCCTGCTCGCTCAGGGTCTGGCCGAGCTGGATGTCCGCCATGACCTGCACCGCCTCCTTCAGATCCCACACAGAGCCGTCGTGGAAGTAGGGGTAGGTCAGCTCGATGTTGCGCAGGGTCGGCACCTTGAACCAGCCGATGAACTGCTTCTCGCCGGTCACCCCACCGCGTCCCTGGGCCGGGTTGTCGGTCTTGAACGGCTTGACCAGCCCCATCTTCTGGTAGGAGTTGCCGCCGATGGCCACCCCGTTGTGGCAGGCGGTGCAGCCCTTCTCCTTGAACAGCTGATAGCCCTTCAACTGCTGCGCGGTCAGTGCCTTGGCATCCCCCTTCAGCCAGCGATCGAACGGCGCATTAGGAGTGACCAGGGTCTCCTCGAAGGCGGCGATGGCATCGGTCACCTCGTCGATGCCGAAGTCCGCCTTGCCGTACACGGCGCTGAACCGGGTCCGGTACTCGGGCAGGGTGTGCAGGGTCTCCACCGCCAGCTTGTGGGTGAAGGCCATCTCCAGCGGGTTCTCGATGGGGCCCGCCGCCTGCGCCTGCAGATCCTTGGCGCGCCCATCCCAGAACTGCACGAAATTGAGGCTGGAGTTGAGCACGGTGGGCGAATTGATCGGCCCCTCCTTCCACTTGTGGCCGAGGGAACTGACCTGGTTGTCTACCCCGCCAGTCGCCAGGTTGTGGCAGGAGTTGCAGGAGATGGCGTTGGATTTCGAGAGCCGCGGCTCGAAGAACAGCATCTTGCCCAGCTCGACTTTTTCCGGTGCGCTCACCTTGGCCGCTTCCACCGGCTGGATCGGCTCGTTCGCCCACCCCATCCCTGGCAGGCCCAGCGCCAGCAACAGACAATATTTATTCATTTTTTCTCTCTCCCTTGTGGCTGTGCATAACAGCAGCCTCAGCCTGCCCGGGAAAGCCTGTGCATTATTTGTTCAAGATCAAATGAGACCAACAAAAACCATATTAAAAACAATGAATTAATATATTTCAGACGGACTGGTGGCGGGGACTTGCGCGGCAAAAAAGAGCTGAATTCCGATGAATGAATTATGAGCAAATTCATCTGCGATAACAGCCAATTAATTAGATTGCTGTCATTGAATAAAGCGATTATTCAATATGCAGGCGTGACCGTCCATTATTTAGATTCATCTTGAATACATCATAAATATCGTCGGCGATCACCCAGCCAATAATAAAAATACCGTCTGACCTTCTGTATCCCGCAATTCAGATGATGCCTTCCGTTATTTCCTCGTCAACGCAGGAAACGGATCGCCGTGCTTTTCAATCAAGATAAGGATGCATGATGAGAAAGTCCCTGTTGGCCGCCGCCCTGTTGCTCTGCCCCGCCGCCTTCGCCGCCACCCCCCATTGGGAATACAGCGGTGAGGCCGGCCCGGCGCAGTGGGCCAGACTGACCCCGGAATTTGGCCAGTGCGCGGGCAGCAACCAGTCGCCGGTCAACCTCGACGGTCTGGTCGAGGCCGAGCTGGCCCCGCTGCAGTTTCACTACCTGGCGGGGGGCCGCAGCGTCACCAACAACGGCCACACGGTGCAGGTCGACTATGCCCCGGGCAGCAGCCTTGAGCTCGACGGCATGCGCTTTGAGCTCAAGCAGTTCCACTTCCACGCCCCCAGCGAAAACCTCATCAAGGGCCACTCCTATCCGCTGGAAGGGCACCTGGTGCATGCCAACGCCAAGGGTGAGCTGGCGGTGGTGGCGGTGATGTTCGAGCCGGGCCAGGCCAATGCGGCCCTGAGCCAGGCCTGGCAGGTGCTGCCAGCCAAGGCCGGAGAAAGCCACGCCTTCAAGGAGCCGATCTCGGCCGAACAACTGCTGCCCGCCAAACGCGACTACTACCGCTTCAGCGGCTCGCTAACCACGCCGCCCTGCTCGGAAGGGGTGCGCTGGCTGGTGATGAAGCAGCCGGTGCAGGTGAGCCAGGCTCAGATCGACGCCTTCAAGGCGGTGATGCACCACCCCAACAACCGCCCCGTGCAGCCGCTGCACGGTCGGCTGGTGCTGCAATAACGCCTCCGGCGACTCATAGAGCCGACATGACAAAAGAGGGCCCGCGGGCCCTCTTTTTTGTTGCGACAGCGGATCAAAGGCTGGCGGCGATGCGCGCACCCAGCGCGGCGTTGTTCAGCACCAGCTGGATATTGGCTGCCAGCGAGTTGCCGCCGGTCAGTTCGCACACTCGGGCCAGCAGGAAGGGGGTGGACTCCTTCCCCTTCACCCCCTGCTCGTCCGCCTCTCGCAGTGCCTGGGCAATGGCGGCGTCGATGTCGGCCTTGGGCATGGCAAACTGGGTCGGGATCGGGTTGGCCACCACGGCGCCGCCGGCCAGCCCCAGCTCCCACTTGAGGCGCAGCGCCTCGGCGATCGCCGCAGGGCTCTCGAGGCGGTAATCCACCTTGAAGCCGCTCTCGCGGGTGTAGAAGGCGGGCAGCTCCTCGGTCTGGTAGCCGATCACCGGCACGCCCTGAGTCTCCAGGTACTCCAGGGTCAGACCTATGTCGAGGATCGACTTGGCGCCGGCGCAGACCACGGCTACCGGGGTCTGGGCAAATTCCTGCAGGTCGGCCGAGATGTCGAAGGTCTCCTGGGCACCGCGATGCACGCCGCCGATGCCGCCGGTGGCGAATACCCGGATCCCGGCCATGGCGGCGATGATCATGGTAGAAGCCACCGTGGTCGCCCCCAGCCCCTTGTTGGCCAGCACGAAGGGAATGTCGCGGCGGCTGCACTTGGTGGCGGCATGACCGGCCCGGCCCAGCGCCTCCAGCGCTCCCTCATCCAGACCCACCTTGAGGCGGCCATCGATGATGGCGATGGTGGCCGGCACGGCGCCGTTGTCGCGCACCACCTGCTCGACCTGGCGCGCCGTCTCCACGTTCTGCGGATAGGGCATGCCGTGGGAGATGATGGTGGACTCCAGGGCCACCACCGGCTTGCCGGCAGCAAGGGCTTCAGCGACGACCGGTTGGATATCGAGATAAGCGTTCAACATGGGTACTCCTCCAGCATGCGTTCAACGGCGGCCTTGGATAGGCCGGAAAAGACGGTATCGGAACAATTGACGGTGAGGGCGGCGCAACCGAGGGCGAACCGGGTTGTCTCCATGATGCCCTGCTCCTGCAACCAGGCGTGGGCCAGCCCTGCCATGAAGGCATCGCCGCCACCGGTCACGTTGACGACCGGGCTGCCGAGCACGGGCAGATGGCCCTGGCACTCCCCGTCGCTATAGAAAATCCCCTGATCGCCGAGGCTCAGGAACAGCCGCTGCACCCCGGCGCGGTGGAACCAGGCCGCCGCCATGGGCCAGGTATCGGGGCCGGCGATGGTAAAGCCGCACAGCTGCTCCGCCTCGCTGCGGTTGGGTTTGAGGGTGTGGATGCGGTGCAGCCAGGGGCGGATCTTCTCCACCTTGGCCACCGAGACGGTGTCGACGAAGATGATGTGCTCCCCCTGGCGCTCGAACAACCAGTCGAGGGTGTGGGTGGCGAGGTTGGTGTCGAGCACCCAGAGCCGGGCCGCGCCGAGAAAACCGCTCAAGGGGGTGAGCCGGGCCGGGGTGAGCTGCTCGATGATCGCCATGTCGTTGACGGCGCAGCTCATCTCGCCGCTGCCATCGTGCAGGCTGAGGTAACAGGAGGTGGCCTGGCCATCCAGCATCAGCACCTGGCGCACGTCGACGCCGGCACGCTGGGTCACGTCCAGCAGATGATGGCCGTATTGATCGTTGCCCACTGCGCTCAGCAGCCGGGTGTCGGTGCCAAGGCGCGCCAGGTTCTCGGCGATGTTGCGCCCCACCCCGCCGGCCGAAGTACGCACCTTGCCGGGGTTGGAGTCACCGATGCGCAGGTTGTCGTGGCTGCAGCCGCAGATATCCATGTTGGCGCCGCCGATCACCACGGCGTAGGGCCCTTCCCGCAGCACATAACCGCGCCCCTGCACATAGCCCTGGCGCATCAGGCTGGAGATATGGCTCGCCAGCGCCGAGCGGCTGATGCCGAGCCTGTCCGCCAGCTCCTGCTGGGCAATCATGGGGTCCTGGCGCAGCAGGGCGAGGATCTCTTGCTCACGTTCCGTCATAGACAAACATCCAGTTGCAAACGTTTGTCCATTATTTCCGAAAAACGTTTACCCGCCATCGCCTCGTGCAAAAATTGTCGGTTTGCGCACAAAAAATCACCGGGTAAAACCCGGTGACAGGAAAACGGTTTTCAGATGGTGCCATTCACCCCAACAACACCCAGACTTCGCCGGCACTGTGCATCACCGGCCAGCAGGCGACCCGCAATGCCGGGTCGTCCAGGCAGCGGCCATCTGCCAGGGCGTAACGCTGCTTGTAGAGCGGCGAGGCCACTACCGGCTCGCCATCGCAATCCCCCACCAGGCCGCGGCCCAGCACCGCCACCCCGGTCAGGGGATCCACCGCGTCCAGCGCATAGACCCGCTCGCCAAGCCGGAACAGCGCCAGCGCCCTGCCCCCCAGCCAGGCGCTGCGCCCCGCCTGCTCCGGCAGGGCCGCCAGCTCGCATGCCCGCAACCACTCGCCATGCTCCGATGGCAACATATCGTCCTTGAGTCTGTTCATCTCAACCTCCTGCTCTTTATGGCTGCTGCCCAACTCACAGCTCCCGCTCATACCCTCTCCTTGATGCCGATGACTGGCTTGCAACGCGCTGGCCCCGTTCATACCCTCTCCTTGATGGTGATGGCTGGTGTGCAACCCGCTAACCCGGTTCATACCACCGCCTTGACTGCGATATCCGGCACCCACTGACCCCGCTCCTCCCGCCGTGGCGGCGTCTGGTCCTCGGGCCGGTTGACGAAGGCCTCGAACAGTTTGAGCTTGTCCGGATCCGCCAATGTGCTCTTCCACTCGCACTGCCAGCTGCCGACTATCCCCTCCATCATGGCCTCCAGCTCGGCGCCGATGCCGAGCCGGTCCTCGATGATCACCGACTTGAGGTAGTCGAGCCCCCCCTCCATGCTCTCCATCCAGACCGAGGTGCGTTGTAGCCGATCGCCGGTGCGCACGTAGAACATCAGCAGCCGGTCGATGTAGCGGATCAGGGTCTGCTCATCGAGATCGGTGGCGAACAGGTCGGCGTGGCGCGGCCGCATGCCGCCGTTGCCGCATACATAGAGGTTCCAGCCGCGCTCAGTGGCGATGACGCCGATGTCCTTGCTCTGGGCCTCGGCGCACTCCCGGGTACAGCCGGAGACCGCAAACTTCAGCTTGTGAGGGGCCCGCAGCCCCTTGTAGCGGTGTTCCAGAGTCTGGGTCAGGGTCATGGAGTCCTGCACCCCGTAGCGGCACCAGGTCGAGCCCACGCAGGATTTCACGGTGCGCACCGACTTGCCGTAGGCCTGACCGGTCTCGAACCCCGCAGCCACCAGCTCGCCCCAGATGGCGGGCAGCTGGTCGACCCGGGCTCCGAACAGGTCGATGCGCTGGCCGCCGGTGATCTTGGTGTAGAGGCCGTACTTGCGCGCCACCTCGCCGATGGTGATGAGTCCGTCCGGGGTGATCTCCCCGCCCGGGATGCGCGGCACCACCGAGTAGGTGCCGTCCTTTTGCAGGTTGGCGAGGAAGGCATCGTTGCTGTCTTGCAGGGCACGGTGGGGCTGCTCCAGCACGTGCTCGTTCCAGAGCGATGCCAGGATGGAGGCGACCGTCGGCTTGCAGATGTCGCAGCCCAGCCCCTTGCCGTGCTTGTCGCGCAGCGCCTCGAAGCTCTTCAGCTCGCCGACCCTGGCCAGGTGATAGAGCTCCTGACGACTGTGGGCGAAGTGCTCGCACAGCCCCTTGTCCGCCTCGACCCCGAGATCCTCCAGGGTCTGCTCCACCACCTGCTTGAGCAGGTTGCCGCAGCCACCGCAGCCGGTGCCCGCCTTGGTGCAGCTCTTCACCGCCGCCAGCTCGTGATTGCCCGCCTTGACCGCGGCCACCACGGCCCCCTTGCTGACGTTGTGGCAGGAGCAGAGGATGGCGCTGTCCGGCAGCACCAGGGGCGCCGCCGCGCCGCCCGCCTCCCCCACCAGCAGGGAGAGCGGCGGCTGGGGCAGTGCCACCCCGTTCTGGTAGTACTGCAGCAGCCGCTCATAATCGGTACCGTCCCCCACCAGGATGGCGCCGAGCAGCCGGCTCCCCTCGCCGTCGGTCACCAGCTTCTTGTAGATGCCGTTGACCCTGTCCAGCAACAGCAGCTCCTGGGCGCCGGCGGTACTGGCGTGGGCATCGCCGATGGAACCCACATCCACCCCCATCAGCTTGAGCTTGGTGGACATGTCGGCACCCGCGAAGCGACTCTCGCCGCCGCACAGGCTGGCCACGGCGGCCCGGGCCATCTGGTAGCCGGGGGCCACCAGCCCGAAGATGCGGCCCTGCCAGAGCGCGCATTCGCCGATGGCGAGGATGGCGGGATCCGAGCTGTGGCAGCCGTCGTCGATGCAGATGCCGCCGCGCTCGCCGACGCTCAGCCCGGCCTGCCGGGCCAGGCCGTCGGCGGGTCGAATGCCGGCCGAGAACAGCAGCACGTCGGTCTCCAGGTGAGAGCCATCCTTGAAGCGCAGCCGGTGACGGGCCTGCTCCCCATCCTCGATGCACTCGGTGGCCTTCTCCACCAACACCTCGACCCCGAGCGCCCGGATCTTGTCCCGCAGCACGGCGCCGCCGCTCTCGTCGAGCTGCACCGGCATCAGCCTGGGGGCGAACTCCACCACCCGGGTGCTGAGCCCGAGCAGGCGCAAGGCGTTGGCCGCCTCCAGCCCGAGCAGACCGCCGCCGATCACCACGCCGCTGCGGGCGCCGGCGCAGGCATCGCGGATGGCGGCGAGATCTCCCAGGGTGCGATAGACGAAGCAGCCGGCCCGCTGATGGCCGGGGATGGGCGGCACGAAGGGGACCGAGCCGGTCGCCAGCACCAGTCGGTCGTAACCGAACTGCTCGCCACAGGCCAGGGTCAGGGTGCGGGTGTCTCTGTCCAGCACCTCCACCTCGGCCCCCAGCCGCAACGCTATGCCCTGCACCTCATACCAGGCGGGATCCGCCATCCGCAGCGCCTCCGGCGCCTTGCCGCCGAATACCTCGGAGAGGTGCACCCTGTCGTAGGCGGGATCCGGTTCGGCACCGAACACTGTCACCTCGAAACGCTTGAGGCCACCGGCCGCCACCAGCTGCTCGACAAAGTGATGACCCACCATGCCGTTACCGATCACCAGCAGCCGCTGTTTCTCAATCCTCTCGGACGACTCGATGCAGTGATGGTCCATCTCATCATCCATGCCGTTGCCCGCCACCAGCAGTTTCTCTTTGTTAGTCATATCTCTCTTCCTTGAATAGATGGGCTCAGGCCCGGCGCTGGCTACGAACTGGCTCGGCCACCTTGAGGGGCGTCACCTTGCGCTGCTTCTCGTAGAGGAAGCGCAGCACCTGCTGGCGCAGCTTGTGATAGTGACCATCGTCCGCCAGGGCCACCCTGTCCCTGGGCCTTGGCAAATCCACGGTCAGGATCTCGCCGACGGTGGCGGCGGGGCCATTGGTCATCATGACGATGCGATCGGAGAGCAGCACCGCCTCGTCCACGTCGTGGGTGATCATGATGACGGTATTGCCGAGCTCGGCCTGGATGGCCATCAGCGCGTCCTGCAGATGGGCACGGGTCAGGGCATCGAGGGCACCGAACGGCTCGTCCATCAGCAGCACCTTGGGGGAGAGCGACAGGGCACGGGCGATGCCGACCCGCTGCTTCATCCCCCCCGACAGCTCGTGGGGCATCTTCTGGCTGGCGTGCTCCATCTGCACCAGGGAGAGGTAGTAGTCCACCCGCTCCGCCACCGCCCGCCGGTTCGGCTCCACCTGCCCCACCGCCAGCGCCACGTTCTGCTGGACGCTGAGCCAGGGCAGCAGGGCATGGTTCTGGAACACCATGGCCCGCTCCGGGCCCGGCCCCGCCACCTCACGCCCGTCGAGGATGATGCCCCCCGTGGTGGGCTCCAGCAGCCCGGCCACCAGATTGAGCACAGTGCTCTTGCCGCAACCGGAGTGACCGATGAGGGAGACGAACTCCCCCCGCTCGATGCGCAGGTTGACCCGGCTGAGGGCCTCGAAGCGCCCCTGCTCCGTCTCGAACGAGATGCCGACGTCGCTTAACTGCAGATAACTCTTCATTGGCTCTTCTCCCGCCTGAATATGGAATTGGTTGTTAACGCAGCACCTGGCGCTTGTCCTGAAGCAAAGCCACTGCTGCAGGGCCTGGTTGCCTGCCGGCGGCCCTAGCGCAATACCTGGCGCTTGTCCCAGGACAACCACTGCTGCAGAGCCAGCATGCCTCTGTCCAGGGCGCAGCCGATGAGGCCAATGGTGATCACCGCCACCATGATGCGCGCCAGCGAGGCCGAGCCGCCGCTCTGGAACTCGTCCCACACGAACTTGCCGAGCCCTGGGTTCTGGGCCAGCATCTCCGCCGCGATCAGCACCATCCAGGCCACCCCCAGGGAGAGCCGCAGCCCGGTGAAGATCATGGGCAGGGCGCCGGGCAGCACGATGCGCCGCACGTGGGTCACAAACGACAGCCGCAGCACCCGGCTGACGTTGTGCAGATCCCGGTCCAGCCCCGCCACCCCAACGGCGGTGTTGATCAGGGTCGGCCAGAGGGAGCAGAGGGTCACCGTCAGCGCCGAGGTGAGGAAGGACTTGGCAAGCCAGGGAGTCGGGTTGGCGTAGAGGGCGCTCACCACCAGGGTGATGAGCGGCAGCCAGGCCAGCGGCGACACCGGCTTGAGCAGCTGGATCACCGGGTTGGCAGCGCGATAGAGCCCCTGATTCATACCGAGCAGCACACCGCACGGGATGGCGATCAGGGTCGCCAGGCCAAAGCCGCACAGCACGGTGAGCAGGCTGGTCCCTATCTGATCGAAGAAGGTGGGGCGCCCTGTGTAGGGGCGCAGCTTCACCTCGGCCGCCGGATCCGCAGCCAACCGCTCGGCGTTGCGCACCCGCTGGCGCTCGAGGAAGGCGCTCGCTTTCTCCCGCTCGGCCAGGTGATCCAGACCCAGCGACCAGAGCTGGCTGGCGGTGGCGAGCGGCCCCGGCAGGGTGCCCAGGCTGGTCTGCACCTGACTCGCCCCCCACTGCCAGAGGCCGAGGAACAGCAGCACACCCAGCAGGGGCTGCACCAGGGTTTTCCAATCCATGATTTTCCACTGATGTCGTTTCATTGTGCGCTCCTCGCTCATTGCACCCGCTCATCGCCCTTGAGGCCGATGGCGAACTGCTGCAGATAGGCGTTGGGGTGGCGGCCGTCGTAGATGAGGCCGTCGATGAAGCCATCCTGCGGGCCGCGATAGCCCTGCTCACTGGCAAAGTCGGGGAAATCCTGCGCCTTGAGCTTGCCCTCGGCGATCAGCGCCTCGGCGGCCTGGCGGTAGACCTCGGGTTGATACACCGCCTTGGCTACCTGCTCGAACCAGGCATCCGGCTTGGCCTCGGGGATCTGGCCCCAGCGCCGCATCTGGGTCAGATACCAGATGGCGTCCGAGTAGTAGGGGTAGGTAGCGTGATGGCGAAAGAAGACGTTGAAGTCCGGCAACTGGCGCACGTCCCCCTTGGCGTACTCGAAGGTGCCGGTCATGGAGCTGGCGATCACCGCCTCGTCCGCCCCCACGTACTCGGGTTTTGCCAAGAGTCTGGCCGCCTCGCGCCGGTTGCCGTTCTGCTCGGCATCCAGCCACCAGGCCGCCCGCAGCAGCGCCTTCACCAGCCGGATGTGGGCGTTGGGGTGGCGCTCGGCCCACTGCCGGGTGACGCCGAACACCTTCTCCGGGTTGTTGCGCCAGATCTCCTGATCGGTGATGACCGGCACCCCGATCCCCTTGGCGAGCGCTTGCTGGTTCCAGGGCTCCCCCACGCTGTAGCCGGCGATGGTGCCCGCCTCCAGGGTGGCGGGCATCTGCGGCGGCGGCGTCACCGACAGCAGCACATCCGCCTGGCGCTGGCCCGAGTTGTCCCCCAGCTTGGGCGCATAGAAACCAGGGTTGAGGCCGCCGGCCGCCAGCCAGTACCTGAGCTCGTAGTTGTGGGGAGAGACGGGGAACACCATCCCCATGTTGAACGGCTTGCCCGCCTGCCGGTATTGCTCCACCACCGGCTTGAGGGCGGCGGCGCTCACCGGCGCCGGCACCTTGCCCGCCACCGACTTGGGCAGTTGGGCCGCCATGGCGGCCCACACCGGCTTGGCCACCGTGATGGCGTTGCCGTTGAGATCCATGGCAAACGCCGTCACCAGCTCGGCCTGGGTACCGATGCCG
>AACY020300490.1_pt1 | contig 18589 bp, 16 predicted proteins | sample 267378 | NCBI WGS metagenome assembly AACY02 (sample SAMN02954345, study PRJNA13694) | marine metagenome | biome: aquatic; feature: ocean; material: water; isolation source: isolated as part of a large dataset composed predominantly from surface... | reverse complement strand
GCCGAGCCCCGCCAGCCTGCCGGCGGCGGATCAGCGCCGGCTGAAGATTTTGCTCGGCGCTCGCCGCTTCGAGTATTACGAAGACGAGCGAATGGTCTGGTCCGGCAAGATCTCCGCTGGTGTCGAGGCGCATCCGACGCCGCGCGGGGAGTTCCGTGTCACCGCCAAGGACATCGACAAACGCTCGGGTAGTTACACCAACGCTTTCAACCGGCCCACGCCCATGCCCTTCGCCCTGCAATTCAATGGGCCCTACTGGGTACACGAGGGCTACGTGCCGAACGTCAATGCATCCCACGGTTGCGTGCGTCTGCGCTACGCCGACGCTAATTTCGTGTATCAACGCATGCGCATCGGCGACGCCGTCACCGTGGTGGACTAAAGTCCGCACGGGCGCGGGCGCGGCGCGTCGGCTCGTCATCGGGGCGCAGGATTCGATCGGGGTTGCTAGACTCCACCGGGACCATACCCCGCGCTCGGAGCTCCTTATGCTGCTTACCAACATTATTCTCATCGTCGCCTTCGTGCTGATGATCGCCATTGCGATTGGCCTCTCGCGGGACGGCTCGGGCAAGACTGGTCATCGCAGCGAACGCCCACAGGTGCGCATCATCGATGCGGATGCCGAAGACGATCGCTGATGTCCCCTCGGCTGCCCCGATCCCGCGGGCAGCACCCCCGTTCCGCAGCGTAGATTCGCCGGATGCATGGCCAACAGCGCGCAACCGCACTGTCCACAGGGGTTACACTCGCGCTAGAATCGGGCGGTTATGGATCTGAACTTCCTGCCCTTCGAACAGCCCGTCGCCGAGCTCGAGGCCAAGATCGAGGAGCTGCGGCACGTCGGCGACGACAACGCGCTCAACATCGCCGAGGAGATCGAGCATCTCCAGGTCAAGAGCCGCGCCCTCACCGAGCAAATCTTCTCGGGGCTCACCCCGTGGCAGATCTCGCAGCTGTCGCGGCATCCGCTGCGGCCCTACTTTCTCGATTACGCCCGGCGCATCTTCGACGACTTCCAGGAGCTCCACGGCGACCGCGCGTTCGCCGACGACCACGCCATCGTGGGCGGCTTGGCACGCCTGGACGGCCGCTCGGTGGTGGTGATGGGCCACCAAAAGGGCCGCGACACCAAGGAGAAGATCCAGCGCAACTTCGGCATGCCCCGGCCCGAGGGCTATCGCAAGGCGCTGCGTCTCATGCAACTGGCCGAGCGCTTCGGTCTGCCGATCTTCACCTTCATCGACACCCCGGGCGCCTATCCCGGCGTCGGTGCCGAGGAGCGCGGTCAGAGCGAAGCCATCGCACGCAACCTCCAGGTCATGGCCGCCCTGCGTGTGCCCATCGTCTGCACCGTCACCGGCGAGGGTGGCTCCGGCGGCGCCCTGGCCATCGGCGTCGGCGATCGGCTCATCATGCTGCAGTTCAGCACTTACTCGGTGATCTCGCCGGAGGGCTGTGCGTCCATTCTCTGGAAGAGCGCCGATAAGGCCCAGCTCGCCGCCGAGGCCATGGCCATCACCTCCGCCCGCCTCTACGATCTCGGCCTGGTGGATGCGGTGGTGCCGGAACCCCTGGGCGGCGCCCACCGCGATGTCGACGCCATGGCTGATGCCTTACGCCACACCCTGATCGAGGCCCTCGGTGAGCTCGAGGCCCTGTCCCAGGAGCAGCTGCTCGCGGCCCGCTATGACCGCGTGCGCGGCTTCGGGCAGCTCAAGGACTGAGGCGATTGCGGCTACAGCGCGTCGCGTCTTGCTTGTCCTGTCGCCCGCCCGCGGCTTCGCATCGGCGATCGCAGCGCGCGGTGATGTGCCCGGCGATGACGCTTGCGGGCAAGCACACCTGCCGCGCCGTTCGGATGGTTGCCTCACCACCGATCGCCTGAGCCCTCGGGCACGTGGCGTTTTCCACCGCCCACACCCGAGGCCGCCGTCATCTCCCCATGCCGATTGCTGATCAGGTCATCACCGCAGCGCTCACCGCGGCGTTGGCGCCCGTCGCAGGCCGACGGTTGTGGATCGCCTACAGCGGCGGGCTCGACTCCCATGTTTTGTTGCATGCCGCCGCCGGACTCCGTCGGGTGCTCGGGCTCGAGCTGTGCGCGGTGCACGTTCACCACGGCCTGCAGCCGGCGGCCGATGCGTGGGTCGGGCACTGCGAGCGGGTCTGCGCCGAACTGGATGTGCCCTTGCACACCCGGCGGCTGGCGTTAGCGCCGGCGACGGGTGCGAGCCCCGAGGCCGTCGCCCGGGACGCCCGCTACGGGGCGTTCCGCACCCTGCTGCGCCCGGGCGACGTCCTGGCCACCGCCCAGCACCGTGACGACCAGGCCGAGACCCTATTATTGGCGCTGCTGCGCGGTGCCGGCGTGCATGGTCTCGCGGCCATGCCAGCCCGGGCACCCCTCGGGGCGGGGCTGCTGCTGCGCCCGCTGTTGGATCTGCCGCGGGCGGCGCTGTGCGCCTACGCCGACGTGCATGGGCTGCGCTGGATGGAGGACCCGAGCAATGCCGACATCGCGCTGGATCGCAACCGGCTGCGCCAGTCGATCATTCCACAACTGCGCCGGCGCTGGCCGGCGCTCGACAAGACGCTGTCGCGCTCCGCGGCCCACTGCGCCGAGGCGGCGGCGCTGTTGGACGAGCGCGCCGACGAGCTGCTGGCGGTGCTCGATACTGCGCCCGCGGGCCGCACGCAGGTGCCGGTGGCCCTGTCGGTGAGCGGCCTGCGTCGGCTGGCGGGTCCGACGCAGCGTCTGGTGCTGCGGCGGTGGCTCCAGCGGCGGGGCTTTCCACTGCCGAATACACAGCGCTTACATCGCATCATCACGGAGCTGTTGCCCGCCGCCGCCGACCGTCAGCCGCTGGTGGCCTGGCCAGGCTGTGACGTACGCCGCCACCGCGATGCGTTGTATGCGCTGCCGCCCTTGCCAATGCCGCCGCCGATCACGCCGCTGCGGCCCGTGTCGGGGACGTCTGTGCTGGCGCTGCCGGCGCCGCTGGGCACGCTGAGCTGGGCCTTGACGCCGGCGGCGGCGGAGGTCGTGGTCAGCGTGCAGTTCGCGGCGGTGGGGCTGCGCTGCACGCGCCCCGAGCGGCCGTCGGCGACCCTCAAGGCCCTCTTCCAAGCGGCCGGCATTCCGGCTTGGCTCCGGCCCTATGTGCCGCTGTTGGTGCTGGATGGCCGGCTCGCCGGGGTCGCCGGCGTCCGGCTCTGCGGCGACGCGGTGGCGTGGCTGCGCTGGCGGGGCCACCCCTGGACAGCGCAGGGTTGGCTCAGGCCGTTGCTGCGGCGAGCGCCCATCGACAGCGGCTGATCCCTATGGCAGGGTATGCCACCCGATAAGCTGTGAGTCGGTTTGGAGTCGTCGATGGCCCGGCAACCTTTCGCATCCATGTCCCCCTGGTATGGCGGTTATGCCTTTCAGGGCGTGGTGGTGCTCGGCACCGCCCCCATCCTGCTACCGCTCATCGTCGGCGGCGCCGCCGGTCCGGCGGAGGCGGGACTGGTGGTTGCGGCGCTCTACATCGGTCAGTTGACGGCGCCCGTATTCGGTGCCCTCGCAGACGGTAGCGGACGACATCGACTGATCTACGCCGCGGGCTACGTGCTGCTGGCCATTGGTCTTGGCCTCTTCCCGCTGGCGGAGACGGACCTGGAATGGTTCGTGCTGGCGTTGATGCAGGGGCTCGGGGTCGCCGCCACCAATACGGTGGCGTCCATGTTCATCGTGGAATTCCGCCCCAAGGCCGAATGGGACCAACGCATCGGCTGGATGCAGACCTGCTACGGCATCGGTCAGGCGGCGGGGCTGGGGCTGGCCGCCTTGCTGCAGCAGGCGCCGACCTGGGGCATGCTGGCGTCGGCGGCGCTGATGCTGCCGGGGCTGCTCATCGGTCTGCTGGGGACGCCCCGGGGCCGGCGCGCCAAGCCTGAGACGCCGGCGGCGCAGGCCGGGGCGGGCGATAACGCCGCCTCCCGCCGGCACGCGCCGCCGCGGCAGATCCTGCCGCATGGGCACGTCGGCCCTGCCCCCTCTGCCCTGCTGGGGCGCTTTCTCGCGCATCTGCGCAGCCCCTACGCCCTGTTCATGCTCTGCTGGCTGTTGGTGATGCTCGGCACCTGGCTGATTTACAACCTTTATCCGTTGCTCATGAAGGATGTGTACGGTGTCGACGCCGGGGTCTCATCCATCTATTACGCCGTCGGCGCCGGTATCGGTATCTTCGCCTACGCGCCTTCGGGTGTGCTCGGACAGCGCATCGGCGACGGTGCCGTGGTGCTCATCGGTAGTCTCATGAGCTTGGCCTCCGTCGGCGCCATGGCGGCGCTGGCGCTCTGGCAGCCGGCAGGGCTCGGGGTGCTCGGGCCGCTCGCCTTCGTGCTGCTGCCGGTGGCCTGGTCGCCGCTCATCGTCGCTGGCACGGGCTGGGCGGCGCAGTTATCCACCATGAATGAGGGCGAGGCCGTGGGCATCCTCAACTCCACCACGGCGCTCGCCAGCGTCGCCGCCGCCTTCGGCGCTGGTGTGCTGGCGAGCCGCTTCGGCTTCGATACGGTGCTCTACGTCGCCACGGCGGCGATGGTGCTGGGCTCGCTGCTGGTGCTGCCGCTGCTGCGGGCCGGCCGCACGGGCACGGCCTAGCGGGCTGTCGGCTCAGGCCGGCGGGCGGCAAGGCCCGCGCATCGTTGCATGCATCAGCCGGCGGCGAGTGCCACGAACCGCCGGCAGCGCTGCACCAGCTCTTCGCCCGGCTCCAGCGCATGCAGGTCGCCGCCGATGAGCAGCATGCAATCAAGACCGTAAAAATCGCGCAGCTCGCGTACCCGGGCGAGTGTCATGCCACCGGCGGGCACGGGAAAGATGGGCGCAAGCCCCGCCATGGCATCGGTGCAGCCGGCGGCGATGTCGCGGCAGTCCGTAGTCGAGAACGCAAAGCGCCCACCCAGATGCGGGAAGATGGCCGCATCGGCGCCGGCGAGGCGGTTCAGGCGGCCATAGAGCATCCCGGGGGCGAGGCCCGTGTCCGGGCTCAGGGCGAGGCCGCCGACGAAGGCCGGATGGCTCAGGATGGGCAGATCCAAGTCGGCATCGGCGCTGAGCGCCCGCAGGGTATCGAAGCCCGTGAGTCCGGGGCAGATCAGCAGCCCGCCGGCGCCGGCCTCGCGGGCGATGTGGGCGCGCGCTCGCACCACCGGCGCCGGTGCCGTGACATTCGGCAGGTAGAGACAGCGACGGCCGCTCTCACGGTTGGCGCGGGCCACGGCTTCCGCACAGCGGGGCACGCGGTCATGAAAGGGTGAGAAGGGCTGATCGGCGAGGCCATGGTCGTCCTTGATGAGGTCGATGCCGCCCAGCGCCAGCCGGTAGGCGAGCTGCGCCAGGGCGCGGGATGACAGCCCCATGGGCTTCAGCGCGGTGCAGAGCAGGGGGCGCTCCGGCACCTGTAGCAGTCGGCGCAGTCCGGCGATGCCGAAGCGGGGGCCGGTCAGGCGCACCACCAGCGGGTCGGGCAGGTCGATGTCCATCAGCCGCACGCCGGGCTGCAGCGCCACATTGCCGAAGAGCACGTTGAGGAACTGCGTCAGCTCGCCGCCGGCGGCCTCGATGGGATAGTGGATGGCCACATCCCAGGCGCCGTCGCCGGCGGCCACCGGCCTGTCCGGGGTGCCGACGATCTGCTGGCGGATCGCCGCGTTGGGGATGAGCGCGTCCGGGAATTCCACGGTCTGCTCCAGGCAGATCTCGTGGGCACGGGCGCGTGCCGCCGAAACAGCGTCGGCCCGGATGCGGTAGCGGGCCGTGAAGCGCTCGCCGCTCAAGGCGAGGGGCACCGGGTCGTCGATGGACATGTCTTCACTCCGCCACCGGAAAGACCACCAGGTGATCCGCCTGCAAGCGGATGCCGATCTCCTCGCCCACGGCATGGCGGTGGTGACTGGGCACCAGGCAGAGTACCTCTGTGCCGCTGGCGAGCCTCAGGGTGTACATGAACTCGGCGCCGCGGAAGGCGCGCTCGACGATCACCGCCTTTCTGGGGCTCGATTCGTCGTAGACCATGTCGTCCGGGCGAATGAGCACCTCCGCGGAGGTGCCCGGGGCGAGGCCGTGCGGGCGCTCGCCGGCGACACGCCCGAGCTCGGTCTTCACCCGCAGCTCGTCGTGCACGGTGGCGGGCAGCAGCACGCCCTGGCCGATGAAGTCCGCGACGAAGCGGTCGGCGGGCTCATGGTAGAGGCTGAAGCCGGTACCCCACTGGTGCACCCGGCCGCCGCCGATGACGCCGATGAGATCGGCCATGGCAAAGGCTTCCAGCTGGTCATGGGTGACGAGTATGGCCGTCACGCCCTCGCGCTTGAGGACATCGCGGACCTCGCGCGCGATCTGCTCGCGCAGCTCCGCGTCCATGCTGGAGAAGGGCTCGTCCAGCAAGAGGATTTGCGGGCGTGGTGCCATGGCCCGCGCCAGGGCCACGCGCTGCTGCATGCCACCGGAGAGCTCGTGGGGATATTTGCGGGCGGCGCCCGTGAGGCCCACCAGCTCAAGCAGTTCTCCCACCCGCCGGCGGCGCGCCGCGGTGGGTTGCCCGCGCAGGCCGAAGGCGATGTTGCGGCTCACGCTCAGGTGCGGGAAGAGGGCAAAGTCCTGGAATACCATGCCGATGCGCCGCCGCTCCGGGGCGAGCGTGTAGCCGGGCCGGGATACCTGCTCGCCATGCAGGCGGATCTCGCCGCGGCTGACGGGCTCGAAACCCGCGATGGCACGCAGCAGCGTGGTCTTGCCGCAGCCGGAGGGGCCGAGCAGGCAGCCGATATTGCCGGCCTCCAGCACGAAGGCGATGTCTGCGACCACGGTGGTGTCGCCGTAGGCGACGCTGACGTCGGCCACCGACAGTTGGCTCGCGCTGGCGTTGGTCTCTGCGGGGGCGCTGGTGGCGGCGTCCTGAGCGGGCGGCGCTGGAAGTCGGGAGCGGCAATCGGGCATGTGGCTCAGGGTCTGCGGCGAGCGATGAATCAGAAGCGGGCCGGGCGCGCCGGGACGCTGGCGGCCTGTCCGCGGGGTGGCTTGTCGTCACGGCGGCCGTTCGTGCGAATCGGGCATTTGCGCGCTTCGGCGGCGCACCTGCCACGTACAAGTCGCTGCGAGCCTGAAGTCGACAGCACCGTGTCGTGCCCGGCCCCGGCCCCCGTCACCGCGTTGCCGTCATTGGTGTTCGCCGACACGCGATCGCCCGCCGGCGTCTGGTTGCGATCGAGCACGCAGGGCACATGTCGCAGGCCGTTGGACGCTCCATGCTAGGATTATCGACGATTCGGCCGATGGCGCACAGGCCTACGGTTGCTTTGATGCGTTGACTTTGGGCATCGATGCTTCGGAATGCCAGCGGTATTGACACCCGCCAACCAGGATTGCGTCGGCGTTCGGCGCCCGCGCAGCCACGGCGCATCCGCACTGGTTGCTTCGTGATGTACTCGAGTGTATCCGCCCCAGCGCCGGTTGCTGCCGCCGCCGAGTCGCCGCCGAGCCGTCCATGGGCTCGGCGGGGCAGCCGCCGTCACCGGACCGCGCTGAGCACGACCCCACCGGCATTGTGCTGGCGTTCACCCCGGCGGCTGCGATAATGCGGACGGCGCCGCTAGCGCATCGGTCGCCGCGACCGGGGGGCTCGGTCTCGATACATGCGCGGACGTGGGTCCCGGGGCCGCACCAACGCGCGCTCGGTATCCGCAGCCCCTGCGACAATTGCACTCGCCGTAACGCCCATGTCCGTCCCCTACCATGATGACTGAGGAGCGAGTGCCCGCGACGTGTCGTGTCGACCTCCCGCGGCGCGGCGATGCGACGCCGAGCGGGGCAGGGGCCTTGAAACCCGTGTGCCTCGCATTGACTTCCGCTGCGCGCACGCCGGCCGCGACCACCGCCCCGCGGCGGCTGAATTCCCTGCGACGAGCGCCTTGAATAAGTGCGAACGCACAATACAATAACCGAGTAATCTACTCAGAAATCGGAGCGAGCCATGAGTGCAACACCCGACGATGTCCTCCCCGGCGACGCCAACACGGCGGCGCAGACCTCCACGAAGGCTGCGCAGGCCGAGGCGGATTACGGCCATCTGGTCAAGTCCGAGTACGAGCACGGCTTCGTCACCACGATCGAGTCCGACACCCTGCCGCCAGGCCTGGACGAGTCTGTCATCGCCACCATTTCCCAGCGCAAGGGTGAGCCCCAGTGGATGCTCGACTGGCGCCTGGCGGCCTACCGCAAGTGGCTCGACATGCCGACGCCCGAGTGGGCGGCGGTGCACTATCCGGCCATCGACTATCAGGCTATCTCCTATTTTTCGGCGCCGAAGAAAAAGGAGCTGAAGAGCCTGGACGAGGTGGACCCGGTGCTGCTCGAGACCTACGAGAAGCTCGGCATCCCCATCGAAGAGCAAAAGGCGCTGGCCGGTGTGGCCGTGGACGCCGTCTTCGACAGCGTCTCGGTGGCCACCACCTTCCGCGACAAGCTCGCCGAAGCCGGTGTGATCTTCTGCTCCATCTCGGAGGCGGTGCAGGAGTACCCGGAGTTGGTGCAGAAATACCTGGGCAGCGTCGTGCCGCCGACGGACAACTTCTACACCGGTCTCAACTCCGCGGTGTTCACCGACGGCACCTTTGTTTATGTGCCCAAGCATACCCGCTGCCCCATGGAGCTCAGCACCTACTTCCGCATCAACGAAGCCAAGACGGGACAGTTCGAGCGCACGCTCATCGTCGCCGACGAGGGCAGCTACGTCAGCTACCTGGAGGGCTGTACCGCGCCCCAGCGTGACGAGAACCAGCTGCACGCCGCGGTGGTGGAGCTGATTGCACTGGATCATGCGGAGATCAAGTATTCCACGGTGCAGAACTGGTACCCGGGCGACGAGGAAGGCCGCGGCGGCATCTACAACTTCGTCACCAAGCGCGGCGACTGCCGCGGCGATCACTCCAAGATCAGCTGGACCCAGGTGGAGACGGGCTCCGCCATCACCTGGAAGTATCCCAGCTGCATCCTGCGCGGTGACAACTCCGTGGGCGAGTTCTACTCCGTGGCCGTCACCAAGGGCAGGCAGCAGGCGGACACCGGCACCAAGATGATTCATTTGGGCAAGAACACCCGCTCCACCATCGTCAGCAAGGGGATCTCCGCCCAGCACGGCATCCAGTCCTACCGGGGGCTGGTGCGTATCGCCGGCAAGGCCGAGGGGGCCCGCAACCACACCCAATGCGACTCATTGCTCATCGGTAACAAGTGCGCCGCCAACACATTCCCGTACATTGAGGTGAAGAACCCGACGGCGAAAATGGAGCACGAGGCCACCACGTCGAAGATCAGCGACGATCAGCTCTTCTACTGCCGCTCCCGCGGCCTCACCGAAGAGGACGCCGTGTCGATGATTGTCAACGGCTTCTGTAAGGAGGTCTTCAACGAGTTGCCAATGGAATTCGCCGTGGAGGCGCAGAAGCTGCTCAGCATCAGCCTCGAGGGTGCCGTCGGCTGACGCGCAGCAGCCGGGCGGCGCGCCGGCGCGCGGTGTCCGCCGGCGCCCGTGCCACCCGCTCGCCGCCGCCGCAAACGCAGGGCGGCGAGCGGCACCGATACCGTCGCGGGGCTTCTCACTCCGCGATCCAACCGTCGCGCCATCCACGGAGGCGTCACGGTTTCAACGTCACAAGCAAGCCGCATCCGATGACAGGCGCACGGATGCCGTCAGCCGATTGGGAGTCGAACATGTTGTCAATACAAGGCCTGAAGGCCGAAGTCGACGAGAAAGAGATCCTCAAGGGACTCGATCTAACCGTGGGCGCCGGCGAGGTGCATGCCATCATGGGCCCGAACGGCTCCGGCAAGAGCACGCTCGCACACGTGCTTTCGGGGCGCGAAGGCTACGCGGTCACCGGCGGCAGCGTCACCTTCGAAGATCGGGATCTGCTGGCGCTGGAGCCCGAAGAGCGCGCCCGCCTGGGCCTGTTCCTGGCCTTCCAGTATCCGGTGGAGCTGCCGGGCGTCAACAACACCTACTTCCTCAAGGCGGCGCTGAATGCCAAGCGTAAATACCACGGCGAGGACGAGTTGGATGCCGTCTCCTTCCTGCGCCTGATGAAAGAGAAGCTGAAGGTGCTGCACCTCGACGACTCGCTGCTGAAGCGGCCGGTGAATGTGGGTTTCTCCGGCGGCGAGAAGAAGCGCAACGAGATCTTCCAGATGGCGCTGCTGGAGCCGAAGCTCGCCATTTTGGACGAAACCGATTCCGGTCTCGATATCGACGCGCTGCGCGTGGTGGCCAACGGCGTCAACGCCCTGCGCAGCCCGGAGCGCTCCATGCTCGTGGTCACCCACTACCAGCGCCTGCTCGACTACATCGAGCCCGATTATGTCCATGTGCTGGCCAAGGGCCGCATCATCCGTTCCGGCGGCAAGGAACTGGCGCGGGAGCTGGAAGACAAGGGTTATGGCTGGATCGTCGATGAGGCCGCGGCATGAGCGCGCAGGCACTGAAGTCCGATATCACCGCCACGGCGCCGGTACCGGAGGCCAGCCCCTTCGACCGCTGGCTGCCGGCGACGCCGGCCACCGCCGAGCCCGACTGGCTCGCACGCATCCGCGCCGCCGCCCTCGCGCGGGTACGCACTGAGGGTGCCCCCACGGGCAAGTCCGAGGGCTGGCGCTACACCGGCCTGCGCACCCTGCTGGAGCAAGGCTTCACGGCCGTGGACGAGCCGCTCAGCGCCTTGCTGCCCGAGGACATCGACGAGGTGCTGGTATCCGGGCTGGACGCGCATCGTGTGGTCATTGTCAACGGCCGGTTTGCGCCTCAGCTCTCCGACCTGTCCAACCTGCCGGCGGGAGTGCGCATCAGCCCGCTACGCACCGAGCTCGCCGGGGCGCAGACGGCCCTGGCCGATCACCTGAACGCCGTGGCCGGGGAGGGTGCGCACGTCTTTGCTGCCCTGAACACCGCGGGCTTCGAGGACGGCATGATGCTGCACGCCGAGCGCGGCACTCTGGTGGAGAAGCCCATCGAGCTGCTGCACCTCTCCGTCGGCATGGACGAGCCGCGGATCGCTCAGCCGCGGCATCTGATCAGCCTCGGTGACGGCGCCCAGGTCGCGCTCATCGAGCGCTTCGCGAGCCTCGGGGATGCGCTTTACGGCAACAACGCCCTCATGGAGATCCGGCTCGAGCGTGATGCCGCGCTCAAGCACAGGCGTATCCAGCTGGAGAGCCCGAGCGCCTTCCATATCTCGGGCGTTTATCTCAGCCAGGCCGCCAACAGCCGCTATGACGGCATCAATGTGGGTATCGGCGCGCGTTGGGCACGCACCGATCTGGTGGCCCGTTTCAGCGGTGAGTACGCCGAGTGCAATCTCCAGGGCTTGTATCTGGCCGGCGACAAACAGTTGCTGGATTATCACTTGGATGTGCACCACGGACTGCCGCACTGCGCGAGCCGAGAAAACTTCAAGGGCATCGTCCATGGCAGAGGCAAGGCCGTGTTCGACGGTTTGGTGTACGTGGCCAAAGATGCTCAGCACACGGACGCGGAGATGTCCAACCGCAACCTTCTCCTGTCGGAGCATGCGGAAGTGGACACTAAGCCGCAGCTCGAGATCTATGCCGACGACGTCAAGTGCAGCCACGGCACGACCGTGGGTCAGATCGAGCCGGAGATGCTCTTCTATTTGCGCTCCCGCGGTATCCCCCAGGCGCTGGCGCGGCGGATGCTCTGCATCGGATTCGCCGGCGAGATCATCGACGCCCTGGGCAATGACGCCCTGGCGGCGTACGTCGCAGAGGCCGTCGGTCATCGATTGGAGACCGCGCCGCTGTAGGGGGTAACCCGACTCTCCTTCGGGAGTCGAACCGAAACCCGTTCCGGGCTCGCGTGTTGGGGCTCGGGCCCGAAAGCCGTAACGGTGGTGAAGTGATGAATAGACTTGCGCGTTTCGCCGGCTTCGGGGCCGGCCACCAAGAAGGCGTCGATCGTGACGAGGCCGAGGACGGCACCGCCGCCACAGTGCCGGCGCAGGGTGATGCCGCACCCGGCGGCGAGGCCCTGCGGGAGCCCATCATCGCGGCGTTGCGGGAGGTCCATGACCCGGAAATCCCGGTCAACATCTATGATCTCGGTCTCATCTACAAGATCGACATCGGCGAGGCCAACCACATCGCCATCGATATGACCCTAACGGCGCCGGCCTGTCCCGTCGCCGGCATGATGCCGGTGATGGTCAAGGACGCCGTGAAGACCGTCGACGGCGTGGGTGAGGTCGACGTCGAGCTGGTATGGGATCCACCCTGGAGCCCGGACACCATGTCCGACGCCGCCAAGCTGCAGCTTGGCATGCTGTAGCAGGCGTGTGGTCGAGACCGAATCAGCGGCCCACAGGCACGGCCGCGGCTTCGCCGCACCCATGGACGGCGCCAACACGGCTGCTCCGGCGTTCGAGCTCGCCAGCGGCTCACTCGTAGAAGCCGACCTCGGCGATACAGAGCTCGGCGCGCATCACGCGGCCGATGGCGACGACGCCGAGGCGCTTCAGGCGTGTCGTATCCAGGGCCGGCACGAGGCGGTGGGGGCTGAAGGCGGTGAAGGGGAGGCGGATCTCTCGCCAGGTCGTGTCTGCAATGAAGTCCGCACGATATGACTGCCATGGCATGCTGGTGGCCGTCGTTTTGAGATGCACGTTGTAGGTCTCGCCATTGCCGCGCACCACGAGCCGGACGCCGGTGAAATGGCTGGCGTCCAGCGGGCCAGACCGGGACAGGTCGAGGTTCACCTGCACGAAGCCGCCGTTGTTGGCCAGGCTGACGTTGCCTTGCAGACACAGCGCCCGGCGGCCGTCCAGCGTGCGGCGTTGCAGCGCCGCGCTCGACACGCCGCCCATCACCTGATCGGTCACGAGTCGCCAGGGCGTGCCGAGACGCGATAGTCCGTCGGCGGCGGCGAAATCGTCGATGAGACCGCCGGCATTGGCGCCGGCGATGGTGGTGAACAGGGTGGTCATGGCCAAGAGTCGGGCAGCCCGTCGCATGGCGACAGTCTGCATCAGCGGTGCGACCCTGTCATCCTGGGGACGCTTGCGACGCAGTCGACTTCGCCGGCGACGCAACGCTGTTCGCAGGTGATACCCTCGCCTGCCACGCCCGTTTTCGTGCGCCAACCAGACACCTGCCATCAGGAGCAAATCATGTACGGATTTTCTACAACCGTGGACACCGGCTTCGATGAGACCATCACCCGCGTCACAGCGGCGCTGAAGGAGGAGGGCTTCGGTGTGCTGAGTGACATCGACGTCGCCGGCACGCTGAAGGCCAAGCTCGACGTGGCGCATCGCCCCTACCGCATTCTGGGCGCCTGCAACCCGCAGCTGGCGCACCAGGCACTGACCGCGGAGCCCGACATCGGCCTGTTGCTGCCCTGCAACGTGGTGGTGCGGGCCGAGCCGGACGGGCGGACATCGGTGCTCTTCATGGACCCGGCGGCGGTGCTGGGGCTGGTGAACAATCCGCAGGTACCCGCGCTCGCGTCCCAGGTCCGCGAGCGCCTCGATCGCGTCGTCACGGCCCTTTCCGGCTGATCGGGCACGCCCCATCGGGGGCGTTGCGGCGCATGCCGCTATGGCGGCGGGGATGCGCCGCGTTTGGCGCTGACGCGCGCAAGGAGCTCGCGCCAGCTCAGGACCTCTCCGGGCCCGTTCGGCGTCAGGCTCCGATAGTGCGGCAGATTCATGCCCTCACCGATGGGCGGCCAAGCCGGCGGCGGCTGGTGCCAGCCACCGTCGGCGGTGCGCATGTGGCTGCGGTCGCTAGCGAATCGCGCCCGGTAGTCCACCGCCGGCACCAGCCGAAACCAGGGCATGAGGTCCGCGGGCAGGCGTTCGATGGATGGGAATGTCTGGTGCAGCCAGTCGGCGGCGCTGACCGGCAAACCGAGCCGGGAGTCCAGGTCCCAGATACGCGCCCGTGCATCGAGCACCACCACATGGTAGTCCCACCAGCAGAGCATCCCCGGCGGCACGGCCCGCTGGGCCGCAAGCGGGCATGCGCCGCCCGCGCTCGACATGAACAATACAGCACGCGGGCCGTCGCCCAGCGCGGGCTCGGCGCAGAGCCACCAGGCGTTCTCCTCGCAGAAGAAGGGCTGGTAGCGGAAGCGGTGGCCGTCTGCGGGGGGCTGCGCTGTGGCTGGGCTATCCGGAATACTCACACCTGTGCTGACCATGGCTGCTGCTTCGATTCGGCTGTGGCGCAGGGCGCGCGTTGGCACCGCGGGCTGCGCGCGCGGGTCGACTGCGCAAGGCATCAGTAAGCCCGGGCGACGGCGTGCGCGGCAGGCCGGTGTGTCGGCAGCGTTTGCTTCCGCCGGTACTGCGGTTACACTCTGACCCTTTTATCGCTGCGGACAAGGCCGAGGTTTCAACGTGGTCGCCCCCAAGCCCAATTTTCGCCGCATCGAGCGGCTGCCGCCCTACGTTTTCAACATCGTCAACGAGTTGAAGGCTGCGGCGCGGGCACGGGGTGAGGATATCATCGACTTCGGCATGGGTAACCCGGATCAGCCCACGCCGCAGCACATCGTCGACAAGCTCACCGAGGCCGCAATCCGCCGCGACACCCATCGCTATTCGGTCTCACGCGGTATTCCACGGCTGCGCCGCGCCATCACCCGTTGGTACGCCGAGCGCTACGGCGTGGAGCTGGACCCGGCCACGGAGGCCATCGTCACCATCGGCTCCAAGGAGGGGCTGGCGCATTTGGCGCTGGCCACCATGGGCGCCGGCGACACCGTGCTGGTGCCGAATCCCGCCTATCCGATCCACCCCTACGGTTTCATTATCGCCGGCGCCGATGTGCGCCACGTGCGCCTGACGCCGGATGTGGATTTCTTCGAGGAGCTTCAGGACGCCATCCAAAGCTCCTGGCCGCGGCCCAAGATGCTGGTGCTGAATTTCCCCGGCAACCCAACCACCACCTGCGTCGAGCTGGACTTCTTCGAGCGCGTGGTGGAGGTGGCCCGCGAGCACGGCATTTGGGTGGTGCATGACCTCGCCTATGCCGACATCGTCTTCGACGGCTACACGGCGCCTTCCATCCTGCAGGTCCCGGGCGCCAAGGATCTGGCGGTGGAGTTCTTCTCCATGTCCAAGAGCTACAACATGCCCGGCTGGCGCGTCGGTTTCATGTGCGGTAACCCGGACCTGGTCTCGGCGCTGGCCCGCATCAAGAGCTATCTGGACTACGGTACCTTCACGCCCCTTCAGGTCGCGGCCATCCATGCGCTGGAGAGCTCCCAGCAATGTGTCGCTGACATTCGTGCCATGTACCAGCGCCGGCGCGATTGTCTCTGCGACGGTCTCAACGACGCCGGCTGGTCCGTGCCCAAGCCGCGGGCCACCATGTTCGTCTGGGCGCGGATCCCCGATCAGTACCGGGACATGGGCTCGCTGGAATTCTCCAAGAAGCTGCTGCGCGATGCCAAGGTCGCCGTGTCGCCGGGCATCGGCTTTGGCGATTACGGCGACGATCATGTGCGCTTCAGCCTGATCGAGAACGAGCACCGCACCCGCCAGGCGGTGCGGGGGATCAAACAGATGTTCCGCGAGGACGCCCGCGGTGGCGAAGCCGAGGATGACGCCGTCGCGTCCGGCGCGCAGCGCCCGGCGTCGCAGCCCGCCTGAGACGGGCTGCGGCCACCGCCCGGGCACCGCCGCGGATACACGAACGACACTGAGGACAAACCATGGAACCCGTGAATATCGGACTCCTGGGACTCGGCACCGTTGGCGGGGGCACTGTCACGGTGCTCACCCGCAACGCCGCCGAAATCGCCCGCCGTGCCGGCCGCGGCATCCGCATCACCCACGCCGCGGCGCGCAGCTACGACGCCGAGCGCATCGAGGGTCTGGGCGCGATCGGGCGCATCGGCGAGGACGCCTTTGCGGTGGTCGACGACCCGGACGTGGATATCGTCGTGGAGCTCATCGGCGGTTATTCTCCCGCCCGCGAGCTGGTGCTGCGGGCCATCGCCAACGGCAAGCACGTAGTCACCGCCAACAAGGCGCTCATCGCCTTGCACGGCAACGAAATCTTCGCCGCCGCCCAGGCACGCGGCGTCACCGTCGCCTTCGAGGCCGCGGTGGCCGGCGGCATTCCCATCATCAAGGCCCTGCGCGAGGGTCTCGCGGGCAACCACATCGAGTGGATCGCCGGCATCATCAATGGCACCGGCAACTTCATCCTCACCGAAATGCGCGATCGCGGTCGCGATTTTGCGGACGTGCTCGCCGAAGCGCAGGCGCTGGGCTACGCGGAGGCCGATCCCACGTTCGATGTCGAAGGCATCGACGCGGCCCACAAGCTGACCATCCTGGGCTCCCTCGCCTTCGGCATCCCACTGCAGTTCGACAAGACCTTCACCGAGGGCATCGGTGCCATTCAGGCCCAGGACGTGGCCTACGCCGGCGCGCTGGGCTATCGCATCAAGCACCTGGGGATCGCCCGGCGCGCCGCGGACGGCATCGAGCTGCGGGTGCATCCGACCTTGATCCCGCACCGGCGGCTCATTGCCAATGTGGACGGCGTCATGAATGCCGTGCTGGTGAAGGGCGACGCGGTTGGGCCGACCCTCTACTACGGCGCCGGTGCCGGTGCCCTGCCGACGGCGTCCGCCGTAGTGGCCGACGTGGTGGACGTGGCGCGGGTGCTCACCACCGATCCCACCAACCGGGTGCCGCACCTGGCTTTCCAGCCCACCGAGCTCGTCGATACGCCGGTGCTCGCCATGGAGAACGTGGAGACGGCCTACTACCTGCGGCTCACGGCGCTGGACCGCCCCGGGGTGATGGCGGGCATCGCCGGCATTCTCGGCGAAGAGGGCATCAGCATCGAGGCCATCCAGCAAAAGGAGCCGGCGCCCGGGGAGACCCATGTGCCGCTCATCATGCTGACCCACCGGGTGCGGGAGTCGTGCATGAACCGTGCGCTCTCGCGCATCGAGGCCTCTGGTGCCGTCCAGGGCGAGACGGTACGCATCCGCATGGAGACGCTCGCCGGCTGAGCCGTGTGCCTCGGGGCACCGTCGTCGGCCGCCACGCGCCGGCGGCGACCGCAGCGGGTTGGTGGTCATCACCAGCGGTGATACCAGGGCCCGGCGGGTGGACCCGGCCGGTACCAGGGTCCGTGCCCCCAACCGTACCAAGGGCCCCAGCCCCAGGGGTCCGCAAGCAGCGGCTGCGGCTCAGGCATGGGCCAAAGGTGCCAGCCCAACACGTGCACCACGGGGTAGCGGTACGGATAGGCGCCGATGTCCCGCGTTTCCACAGCGACGAGTGTGCCGGTCACCGTAAGCGCTCGTCCCTCGGAATACTGCGCGGGGTCCAGGAAGCCCACGAAGCGGGCGATGAAGCGCCCGGCGTCGATGCCCGCTGCGACGGTAGCGGTTTGTGGCTTGGCGGCGCCATCCAGGGGCCTGGCCAGCACGATGATGTCCGTGGCGTCGGGCGCGTTGTCGACCTCCAGGATACGGCCGCCCCAGCGCACCGTCGATCCCAGGTGTTGGGCCGGCTCCGTGCGCGCCTGCAGTGGCGTCAGCGGTGCCGGCTCCGGCTGCCGAAGAGCCGCTGGCATGCGTGCCGCGCAGGCCGTGAGCTGCAGCACCAGCGCGCCCAAGAGCATGCAGGCCATGCGGCGGCCCGGCCCCCACCGCAGCTTCGCCCACGCCCGGGCAGAGGCCCTCAGCTGTTGTTGATCCGGCCGTGGCATGACGCTGCGCGGTTCAGTCACGCCGCGCGGCGGGCGGCTGCTGCGCCACCAGTCGCTGCGCCAATGCGTGGTAGAGGGGTTGCGGACTGAGCAGGAACGATGCCCCATAGCCCACCATGGCGGCCCCCATCAGTGCCAGTAAGGTGTATTGATCATCGGTCATTTCCATGACGATGACGAAGCCGGTGAGGGGCGATTTTACGGCCCCGGCGAAATAGGCCACCATGCCCAACAATACCATCAGCTCCAGCGATGCGACGGGCAGCAGACGATACAGATCGGCGCCGATGCCGCCGCCGGTGGAGAGCGCCGGTGCGAAGATGCCGCCGGGAATGCCGCTGAGGTAGGACGCGAGCGAGGCCACGAACTTATAGATCGGATAGAGCGGGTCTGGGGGCTGCCCCTCCACAACCAGAGCTTTGGCGATGTCGTAGCCGGAGCCCATGACCCGATAGTCGGTGAGCACACCCATCAGGACCAGCACCGCACCGCAGACGAAGGCGACGGCGACGCCGTGGCCTGCGACCAGTGGCGCGATGGCGCCGGAGATGCGCAGAATAAGAAACGCGAACAGACCGCCAGCCAATCCCGCGACTACGCCACACAGCAGCACCGCCAGCCAGTCGCCCAGGGCGTCGGGGCGGCCGGCTGACACGGTGCCAAAGTAGTAGCGTTGATCCATGAACAGCATGGACACCAAGGCCGACAGCAACACCGTCAGAATGACCAGCCCGGCCAGCCTGGGCGTGAAGCCACGCAACATTTCTTCGAACGCGAACACCACCCCCGCCAGTG
>AACY020521340.1_pt1 | contig 18595 bp, 15 predicted proteins | sample 267378 | NCBI WGS metagenome assembly AACY02 (sample SAMN02954345, study PRJNA13694) | marine metagenome | biome: aquatic; feature: ocean; material: water; isolation source: isolated as part of a large dataset composed predominantly from surface... | reverse complement strand
CGCAGATGGACAAGAAACTGGTACTTCTTGGTCAGGGCCGCAAATTTGAGATCTGGAGCGAAGACCAGTGGTTGGAAGCTCGAGATCAATACCTGGCTGAGACCGATGAGTCGAGTGCTCTGCCAGATGATCTGCAAACTCTTTCGCTTTAGGGGTGGCTCAATGAGTGACTCTTACAAGCACATCACAGTCCTTCTAAACGAAGCGGTCGACGCTCTGGTACAAGATCCGGGTGGTATCTATGTCGATTGCACCTTTGGTCGTGGTGGTCATAGCGCACTGGTGCTTGAAAGGTTGAATGAGAAGGGTCGCCTGATTGCTATTGATAAAGACCCTGAGGCGATTGCGTTTGCTCATCAGCGTTTTGCGGATGAGCCGCGTTTCTCTATTGAGCATGGCTCATTTTCACAGCTGCAGTCCTTTATTGAAGCGCGCGGATTAACAGGCAAGATTTCTGGTGTGCTCATGGACTTGGGTGTCAGCTCACCGCAGCTCGATGATCCTAAGCGTGGCTTCAGCTTCCAAAATGACGGTCCGTTGGATATGCGAATGGATACAACCTCGGGCGAAAGTGCGGCGGATTGGGTCAACCGAGCTTCAGAAAAAGAGATTGCTGATGTTCTGTTTACTTACGGTGAAGAGAAGTTTGGTCGTCGCATGGCGGCGGCCGTTTTTCGCGAGCGAGAGATCGAGCCAATCACTACGACCGCTCGTTTGTCATCAATCATTGCCGAAGCGAATCCTAAATGGGAGAAGGGTAAAAACCCAGCGACTCGTGCCTTTCAGGGTATCAGGATTCATGTCAATAAAGAGCTTGAAGATGTTGAGCAGGTTCTTGATCAATCCCTAGAGGTACTTGCCGTTGGTGGGCGCCTTGCAGTTATCAGTTTCCACTCGTTAGAAGATCGTATTGTTAAGCGCTTTATTCGTACATATGTGAAAGGGGATGAGCATCTTCCTGCAGGTATACCGGTTACGCAGGATATGTTGAATCAACGGCTTAAGGCGATAGGTAAAGCTGTTAAAGCGGGTAAAGATGAGGTGTCTGATAACCCTCGATCCCGAAGCGCTGTAATGAGAATAGCGGAGAAACTCAAATGATCCCGTTCTCAATACCCTTTAAGGATAGGCTGTCCATAAAGCAGAAGCCTAAGCAACACATTAAAGAGCTGCCCATGTTAGAACTTGGTCAGCTTTTTGCACCTCTGGTCTCTGGCTTTTTATTGATTGCGTTTATCTTTATTTCTGCCTTGGCGGTGATCTACGCCGCTTACGACTACCGTCGACTGTTCAATCAGCATCAGGTCCTTGTGCGTCAAAGTGACGAGTTGCGCATTGAGTGGGGACAGCTGTTGTTAGAGCAGTCTGCATGGGGAGCAAACAACCGCGTTGAAGTGTTGGCAGAGCAGCGCTTGGGCATGAAGATGCCTAAAGCGAATGAGATTAGGCTGGCGATTGATGAGTAACGAAGAGGTGGTTCAGACTCAAGCTGCTAAAGGCTGGCGACTGTGGCTAGTCTTCATTGCGCTCGTGCTCATCTCAGGGGTCATTGTCGCTAAGATGGTGTCGCTCTACACGGCGGAGCAGGCGTTTCTGCAGAAGCAGGGTGATGCTCGATCGCTTCGGACTCGTCTAACGCCTGCGCATCGAGGATTAATTACTGATCGCCATGGTGATCCATTAGCTGTCAGTGCGCCAGTGGCGACCATTTGGGCCGATCCTAAAGAGACCGATCTACAAAATTCAAACTTGCCTCAGCTGGCTCGTCTGTTGAGTCTCAACCCTCAATCTCTACTCAACTCGCTGAAAGAGAATCCGTCACGTCGCTTCATGTACCTCAAGCGACAGGTGACACCCGAATTGGCTGAGCATGTTAATGATCTCAATATTCGTGGTATCCATGTCGATCAAACTTTCCGCCGTTTTTACCCCACAGGTGAGGTCTCCACTCACTTGGTTGGCTTCACCAATGTGGATGGTAAGGGGCAGGAGGGCTTTGAATTGGCCTTTGATGAGATGTTGCATGGTGAACCTGGCCGAGCTCTGGTTCTTCAAGATCGTAAGGGACGCACCATCAAACACCTCAAATCTTTGCAAGAGGCCGATCCCGGTGAAGATCTGGCGTTAAGCATCGATCTGCGTTTGCAGTATTTAGCCTACCGAGAGCTTAAAGACGCTGTTCAGACGCACAAAGCGGATTCGGCATCGGCTGTTATTCTAGATGCTCGTACCGGTGAAGTGCTAGCGTTGGTCAATCAGCCTTCATACAACCCGAACGATCGTCGCAACTTGAATCCTAATGGGCTGCGTAACCGTGCGGTCACCGATATTTTTGAACCGGGTTCAACCATGAAGCCGATTACGGTGGCGGCTGCGTTGATGAGTGGCGATTACCAGTTTGAAGATGTGATCGATACGTCGCCAGGTTACATCCGAGTCCGTGGCTCTTCGATTCGCGATCACCGTAACTACGGTGAATTGGATATGACAGGCATCATCACCAAGTCGAGTAACGTTGGTGTCGTTAAACTAGCGCTGTCGATGGAGAATGACGCGGTTCGCAACCTGATGTTCAACATGGGGTTGGGTCAGCCTACCAATACCGGCTTTCCGGGTGAACGCTCGGGTGTGTTGCCCTTCCTGAGTGAGCGACAAGAGGTTGAGCGAGCGACCTTGTCTTACGGTTACGGACTATCTGTGACGCCGCTGCAGTTGGCGCAATCGTACATCCCCTTTGCTAATCAGGGCGTTAAATTGCCCGTTTCTCTCTATAAACTGGATGAGAAGCCTGAAGGTGAGCGAGTTATGCCGGCTGAGGTAGCGACTCAGGTGCTGGGCATGATGGAGACGGTTGTTTCCCCAATCGGAACGGCTAAACAAGCAGCCGTTCCAGGTTACCGTGTTGGGGGTAAGACCGGTACTGCTCATAAAGCCGTTGCAGGTGGCTACGCGGAAGATGCCTATGTGTCAGTGTTTGCAGGCATAGCACCAATCAGTGATCCACGCATCGTGATGGTGGTCATGGTTGATAACCCGAAAGGACAAGAGTACTACGGCGGTGCAGTTGCTGCGCCCGTTTTTTCTCGGGTGATGGGCGGCGTGTTGCGCCTAATGAACATTCCGCCCGACAACTGGGACGAGGCAAGTATGCAGGTGGCCTCTAAATGACGCAGTTATCGATGCAGTGGAAACTGAATGAACTCCTAGCGCCATTTGACCTTGGGGGTTCTGACATCTGTGTGGATCGATTATCACAAGACAGTCGTGACGATCAGACGGGTGCTCTGTTTATTGCTCGCTCAGGTGCCAATTTCAGTGCGGTCGATTTCGCTGAGCAGGCCGTGAGTAAGGGTGCTAAAGCGGTTCTGTTACAAGGGGGCGCAGCTGAGGCTTCCCAGTTGGCTGAGCAGCTTGATACGGAAGTGATCGCTTGGCAACCAGAAACCTGCTCGTTGGCTCAATTGGCGGATCGCTTCTACCATTCACCATCCCAATCGATGACCCTGGTTGGGATTACCGGTACAAATGGCAAAACTTCCTGTGCTCATTTCCTCGTGCAGCTGCTCTCACTCTTGGGTCGTCGAGCCGCTATGTTGGGCACTATTGGTATAGGATTCTTAGATAATCTTAAGGGCTCTTCACATACCACGTTGGATCCCGTTGCATTGCAAAGGACCTTGGCAGAGTTGCTCGAGGCAGGTGCCGATACTGTTGTGATGGAGGTGTCGAGTCACGCCATCGATCAAGGACGAATCGATCAACTGGCTTTTGATTTAGTGGCCTACACTAACCTGTCACGCGATCACTTAGATTACCATGTCACGATGGAGTCCTATGCAGCGGCCAAGGCGAAGTTGTTTGACGCTTTTGGAGTGCCATTGCAGCTGATCAATGCCGATGATGCCTACGCTGCGCAACTATTAATTGAAACGACTGAAGCAACACGCTTAAGCTTTTCAGCCCAATCGAGCACGGCGAATATCACCTCTAACAATCCTCATTTCAGTGCACAAGGTTTGTCGTTCACCCTGACGATGAATGAGCAAACTATCATCGTCGATGCCCCGCTAATGGGAAGCTTTAACCTCTCTAACCTGACGTTAGTGTTGGGTGCAGCGGCGATGCTTGGAAATGACCTAAAAGATATTGAGGCTTGCGCCTCTAAACTGCAGTCTGTGCCTGGCCGCATGGAGGTTGTCTCCAGTGCCGGCGATCCTTGTGTCATTGTGGATTATGCCCACACGCCGGATGCATTGGAGAAAGCGTTAATCGCTTGTCGAGAACATTTGGTGGGCGGCGAATTGTTGACTCTCTTTGGCTGCGGCGGTGACCGTGATCGTGGCAAGCGCCCAATGATGGCTGCCATAGCAGAACAGTTATCCGATCGTGTCTGGGTGACCAGCGATAACCCGCGCACTGAAAACCCGCAAGCGATCATTGATGAAATTATGCACGGCTTTACTGGAAGTAAACCGGTTGTTGAAGTGATCGGTCGCGCCGATGCGATTGATCAGATCATTGCTCAGGCCTCTTCTAGCGACATCGTTTTGATCGCCGGTAAAGGCCACGAAGAGTATCAAGAGATCAATGGTGAGCGCCTGTCCTTTTCCGACCAGAAGCAGGCTCTGTCAGCCTTGAGAGGGGGCGCCACACTATGATGCGCCATTTCTCTCTAGTCGAGCTGGCAGCAGCATTGAATGCTCAATTTAAAGGTTCTGATGCGCAAATAGAACGCGTGATTACCGACAGTCGAAAAGCCCAGTCTGGTGATCTGTTTGTTGCGTTGAAGGGTGAGCGATTTGATGCGCATGATTTCGTTTCGCAAGTTAGTCAGCAGGGCGCATCAGCTGCCGTTGTGGATCACCCGCTTGAATTGCCGATCCCTCAGCTAATTGTGGCAGATACTCGAAAAGCATTGGGGCAACTGGGTGCGCTGAATCGTCAGCAATTCTCTGGTCAGGTTGTCGCAGTGACTGGCAGTGCCGGTAAAACCAGTGTCAAAGAGATGCTGGCGTTAATGTTCTCTTCATTAGCACCCACTTTGGCGACCCGGGGTAATCTCAATAATGACATCGGTGTACCACTGACGCTGCTTGAGCTCTCACCTCAACATGAGTTTGCGGTCATTGAATTAGGAGCTAGCGCAGTGGGTGAGATCGATTATACCTCTGCACTGACCCAGCCCAATGTCGCCATTCTTAACAATGCCATGGAAGCTCATGTAGAGGGGTTCGGAAGCCTTGAGAATATCGTTCAGGCTAAGTCAGAGATCTATGATGGGCTAGTGGATAACGGCACAGGAATCGTCAACCTAGATGATCCTCATGCTGCCTTTTGGACGGACAAGCTCGATCGTTTAAAAAGGCGTTGGATCGGTTTTGGGATAAATGGTGCGGCGGATCTGTCTGCAACGGATTTAAACGTTAACGATCTTGGCTGTTATGGCTTCAACTTGAATTACCAGGGTCAACAATATTCAGTACAGCTCTCTGTTATGGGACGTCACATGGTCTCCAATGCGCTAGCTGCTATGGCTGCTTGGGTTGCATCAGGTCAGTCTGTCGTTAGCGCGATCGAACCACTAGAGAGCTACACAGGATTTAAGGGCCGTCTTCAGGTTCACTCACTCGACTCTGCAGTCACATTGATCGATGACTCCTACAACGCGAGTCCGTCAGCGGTTAAAGCTGCAATCGATACGTTGATGACACTCGGTGGGGAGCACCTACTTGTCTTAGGTGATATGGCTGAGTTGGGTAGTGACGAAGTGGCTCTCCATACAGAGATCGGTCGTTATGCCAAACAGCAGGGTGTTGAGCGTCTGATGGCAACCGGCCCACTGATGGCGAATGCAGTATTAGCCTTCGGCGACGGAGCGGAACATTTTGCGTCACGTGAAGATTTAGTGACTGAATTAACTAACAACCTACCTAAAGAGGGCGCTCTGCTGGTTAAAGGTTCACGAAGTGCAGCGATGGATCGTGTGGTCGATGCACTGATAGAGATGGAAAAATAGTATGTTGGTCTATTTAGCAGATTACCTGTCACAGTTTTACAGCGGCTTTAATGTCTTCAAGTACATTACACTGCGCGGCATTATGGGAGTGTTGACGGCTCTAGCGATGGCGTTATGGATGGGGCCGCATCTGATCAGAAAACTTCAGATTAAACAGATTGGTCAGGCCGTTCGTCATGATGGACCTGAGTCACACCTAAGCAAAGCAGGCACGCCAACCATGGGCGGTGCGCTGATTATACTGGCCATTATCACAAGTACTCTTCTCTGGTCCGATCTAGCTAACCCCTATGTCTGGGTAACGCTGTTTGTACTCGTGGTCTTTGGCGCAGTGGGTTGGGTTGATGATTGGCGCAAAGTGATTGAGAAGGACTCACGAGGCTTGCCTGCTAAATGGAAATACCTTTGGCAATCAGTGGGCGGTGCCGCTGCGGCAGTGGCGCTCTTTTGGTTAGCGGAAACACCCGCTGAAACGGACCTGTTAATCCCGTTTTTTAAAGATACAGCGTTGTCATTGGGTCTACTGTTCATCCCCTTTGCCTATTTCGTGATCGTCGGCAGTTCTAATGCGGTCAATCTAACCGACGGCTTGGACGGATTGGCGATACTTCCTACTGTGATGGTCGCTGGCGCACTGGCGGTTTTTGCCTACCTGACAGGCCACGTTAAGTTTGCAGAGTATCTCAACATCCCCTACATCCCTGGTGCAGGTGAGTTGATCATACTGCTGGGTGCCATTATTGGTGCCGGTCTTGGATTCCTCTGGTTTAACACCTACCCAGCGATGGTCTTTATGGGCGATGTTGGAGCATTAGCGCTGGGTGCTGTACTGGGTGTAGTCGCTGTTATTGTTCGCCAAGAGCTAGTGCTTCTTATCATGGGCGGGATTTTTGTACTGGAAACCGTTTCAGTCATTCTGCAAGTGGCTTCGTTCAAATTAACAGGACGTCGCATCTTCAGAATGGCGCCGATCCATCACCACTTTGAGTTGAAGGGGTGGCCTGAGCCGCGAGTCATCGTCCGTTTCTGGATCATCAGTTTTGTACTGGTGTTGATCGGCTTAGCGTCACTGAAAATACGATAGGAACTAACGTGTCACTGATTATTAGCGATAAACGCAGAATCATTATCGGCTTAGGTCAAACCGGCCAGAGTATTGCACGCTTCTTCGCCAGCCGTGGTCTGCCGTTTGCTGCCTGTGATACGCGTGAGAGTGGTGCGGCCATTGATGCGTTTCGTAATCAGTTCCCTGAAGTTGAACTACAAACAGGTTCCCTCGATAGCGAATGGTTGAGTCAGGCTGATGAGATGGTGATCAGTCCAGGAGTGGCTAAAGATCAGCCTGCTATTCAAACTGCCATCGCCGCTGGCGCCAAGTTAATTGGTGATATCGATCTGTTTGCTCGCGAGGTGACGGCACCAATCATCGCGATTACCGGTTCCAATGGTAAAAGTACTGTTACAACACTGGTTTGGCGGATGGCCGTTGATGCAGGGTGTCGTGCAGAAATTGGGGGCAATATTGGTATTCCGGTTTTGGATCTATTGGCCAAGCCAGCGGCAGATCTCTATGTGCTGGAACTCTCAAGCTTCCAGCTCGAAACCACCCATGACCTTAAGGCATCTGCCGCCACCGTATTGAACATGTCGGTCGATCATATGGACCGTTATGACGGTATGCAGGATTATCATGCCTCGAAACATCGCGTCTATCGTCACTGTCAGCAGGCGATTTTTAATCGTGAAGATGCCCTCTCAAGACCCTTAGTGCCCAACAGTACTAAACAGACCTCATTTGGCTTGGGCGCGCCCGATCTTAATCAGTATGGCCGATTGATGATTGACGGTAAGCCCTGGTTAGCAAAGGGGGCTGAAGCTCTAATGCCGGTCGCTGATATGAAGATGCGTGGCGAACACAATGAGTTGAATGCACTAGCGGCTTTGGCGCTCTGCGAATCACAAGGGCTTGAACTAGCGTCACTGTTAAAAACATTGGCTCAATTCCCGGGACTCGAACACCGCTGTCAGTGGATTACAGAGCAAGAGGGTGTTAGCTGGTTTAATGACTCTAAAGGGACCAACCTTGGCGCTACCCTAGCCGCTATTGTTGGCCTTGGGGAGACTCAGGAGCGTTCTCATTCATTGATCTTGATCGCTGGTGGACAGGCGAAAGGTCAGGATTTTTCTGGCTTGAAACAACCCAGTCAACGTTACCTAAAGTCACTCATTCTGATCGGTGAAGATCGCCAGCAGATGGCGAATGAGATCGGTTTTGAAACAACCTATTTTGCCGATTCGTTGGTGGACGCAGTTCGTATGGCTGAGATTCAAGCTGAGTCAGGTGATGCCGTTCTGTTGTCACCTGCCTGTGCAAGTTTTGATATGTTTTCAGGCTTTGAAGATCGTGGTCAGCAGTTTGTGGCGGCGGTAAAGGAGGTGTTGTCATGCGATTAGCACTCCCTAATATCGGTAAGCTTTGGCGTTTCAAATTACCTGCGGAACTGCGTGTTCCACAGGGTACTCTACCTTTCGATCCACTGTTGATGATGAGCATGCTGGCGCTGATGCTGACAGGCTTGGTGATGATCTCTTCAGCCTCTATGGATGTCGCATCGGCTAAATTTGGTGGGCCGTTCTTCTTCATTTTTAGACACGGTCTGTTTGTTGTGGCGGCTCTGTTAGCCGTTGTTCTACTGGTGCGAATTCCCATTGCTGTGTGGGAGCGCTTCTCGGTCTGGTTGCTCTTCTTGGGACTGCTGTTGCTGTTGGTTGTGTTGGTGCCCGGTATCGGTCGTGAGGTGAATGGTAGTCAGCGTTGGATTGGTCTAGGTAGTTTCAACCTGCAGGCCTCAGAGGTCGCTAAGGTCTGCATGGTGATGTTTATTGCGGGATATCTGGTGCGCCGTCTGCATGAGGTTCGATCAACTTGGAAGGGGGTGGTTAAGCCGGCTATTCCTTTGGCGTTTTATGTCTTTGCACTCTACCTAGAACCGGATTACGGAGCTATCGTGGTTACCACTGCGACGGTTATGGGTATGATTTTCCTTGGTGGTATGCGACTTTTACAGTTGGTAACCGTCGTTGGCGTTGTGGGTGTTTTAGTCGGTGCGATGGCATTGACTCAAACCTACCGTTTGAAACGTCTGCAATCCTTCTCTGATCCCTGGGCGGATCCCTACGGGGCCGGTTATCAACTCTCTCAAGCGCAGATCGCTTTCGGTCGTGGTGAATGGTTTGGCACAGGCCTTGGTAACAGCGTACAAAAGCTCTTCTATCTACCTGAGGCTCATACCGACTTTGTCTACTCGGTACTCGCTGAGGAGCTCGGGCTGATTGGTGCCATGGCCATCGTTGCTCTTTACGTGATTTTAATCGCTCGAATCTTCTTGATCGGTCGTCAGGCTGAGAAGCAACAACGCTTCTTTATGAGCTACATCTCGTACGGTTTCGGTTTTATTCTTGCGGGTCAGGCGATGATTAACATCGGTGTGAATGTAGGCGCATTGCCCACTAAAGGTTTGACGCTGCCGCTAATGAGTTACGGTGGCTCATCGCTGATTATCTGTGCGGCAATGATCGCCATCGTGCAGCGTGTTGATTACGAGTTAAAACGTGAACGTCTCGGCATCAAACCGGTCGAAAGTCGCTGGAGTCGCTTCTGGTCACGTTGGACACAGGAGGCCTCTCATGAGTCAGCCTAAACGTCTTCTTATTATGGCCGGTGGTACCGGTGGACATGTCTACCCAGCACTGGCTGTGGCTGACCTGTTACGTGGTGAAGGTCACCAGGTGGAGTGGCTAGGCTCGGTGCGCGGTATTGAAAATCGAGTGATCCCCGATGCCGGCATTAAGCTGCATGCCATTAATGTCTCAGGCTTAAGAGGTAAGGGAAAACTGAGCCTATTAGCTGCACCGTTTAAGTTGCTAAAGGCGCTGTGGCAAGCCTACAAGGTCGTGAAACAGGTGGAACCTGACGTCGTTCTTGGTATGGGTGGTTTTGCCTCGGGACCCGGTGCTGTGGCTGCTCGGTTGCTTAATAAACCGCTAGTGATTCATGAACAGAATGCGGTTGCTGGGTTGACAAACACCCAGTCCCGCCGATTTGCTAAACGTGTACTGCAAGCCTTTCCAAATGCCTTTAAATCAGGTTCTCAAGGTGTGGTGGTCGGTAATCCTATTCGTGGTCCTATATTGGACTTGGCTACTCCTAACGAAAGGTTTGCTGAGCGCAGCGGACCCATTAACTGCTTGGTTGTGGGTGGTAGTCTCGGCGCTTTGGCGATCAATGATTTGGTGCCTCAGTCTGTGGCTAAATTGTCACCGCAAGAGCGTCCTAATCTACGGCATCAATCGGGGCCGACGCACATTGAACGTTGCCAACAGGCTTATGCTGATGCCGGTGTTGAAGCCGAGGTAGTGCCTTACATCGAGTCCATGCATGAAGCCTATGCATGGGCTGATCTGGTGATCTGCCGAGCGGGTGCTTTAACCGTCTCTGAAATTGCTATCGCCGGTGTACCAGCACTGTTTATTCCGTTCCCACATGCTGTCGATGATCACCAAACAGCTAATGCTCAGTATCTGGTTAACGCTAAGGGTGCGGAACTGATTGCACAAAAGAATTTAACAGCCGAGGGGCTCGCCCGCTGGCTGAAACAACATCAATGTCGAACCGATCTATTGGCAATGGCTAATGCATCGCGTTCTCAGGCGAAACCAGACGCAACCCGTCAGGTCGCAGATATCTGTTTGGAGGTGGCCCTATGAGCCCAAAAGCCGGACATCGTAAAGAGTATGAAGTACCAGAGATGCGCCGTATCAACCGAATTCACTTTGTTGGCATCGGCGGTGTCGGTATGTGTGGTATCGCCGAAGTCCTGTTGAATCAGGGCTATGCTATTTCGGGTTCAGATATTCGTGAATCAGCAGTCACCAACCGTCTTCAATCACTGGGTGCGACCATTTTTATTGGTCATGCAGCTGAGAATGTAGAGGGAATTGATGTCCTAGTTACCTCGACAGCTGTTGATCAAACCAACCCAGAAGTTGCCCGCGCTAAAGAGCAGTTAATTCCGGTTGTTCGCCGTGCGGAGATGCTTGCAGAGTTGATGCGCTACCGCCATGGAATTGCAGTAGCAGGCACTCATGGTAAAACAACCACCACCAGTTTAGTCGCCTCAATTCTTGCCGAAGCGCAGCAATCACCGACGTTTGTAATAGGCGGCCGCTTAACCAGTGCCGGTACCAATGCTCAGCTTGGCCGTAGCCGCTACCTTGTGGCTGAAGCGGATGAGTCCGATGCCTCATTCCTGCATCTGCAGCCGATGGTGGCGATTGTGACCAACATCGATGCCGATCATATGGATACCTACGAAGGTGACTTCGGTAAGTTGAAACAGACCTTTATTCGGTTTCTTCAGAACCTCCCATTCTACGGATTGGCGGTGATGTGTATCGACGATCCTGTCGTGCGCGAATTGATGCCAGAGGTTGGGCGACCTATGCTCAGTTATGGCTTCTCAGAGGATGCAGATTTCCAAGCCTACGATCTTGAGCAAAACGGTCTGCAGAGTCGTTTTAAAGTGAAACGCCCAGGTGGACTCAGTGAGCTAACGGTCTGCCTAAATATGCCAGGACGCCACAACGTTTTGAACGCACTCGCTGCAATTGCAGTGGCAACCGATGAAGAGATTGATGATGCGGCTATCTGTCGAGCGCTCGAGAAGTTCGAAGGTGTTGGGCGTCGTTTCCAAGTGTTGGGTGAGCTGCCAATAGAGAACGGTAGTGTGACGTTGGTGGATGATTACGGTCACCACCCACGCGAGGTTCAGGCGGTTATTAGTGCTGTTGAAGAGGGGTGGCCGGGGCGTCGCTTAGTGATGGTCTACCAACCACACCGATACACACGCACACGAGATCTCTACGAAGACTTTGTGCAAGTGCTACAACGCCCAGATCAGCTGCTGTTGCTTGAGGTGTATGCGGCGGGTGAAGAGGTGATTCCAGGAGCGGATACACGATCACTTTGCCGTTCATTGCGTCAACGAGGCAAAGAACCCATTTTCGTTGAGTCAAACGAGCACATAGCAGAGATGTTGAAAGAGGTTTTGCAGCCGGGTGATCTACTGCTAACACAGGGTGCAGGTAACATCACAACACTCGCACATCAGCTTCGTGAACACTGGGGAGAGGCCTGAGTCTCATGACTGATTCGATCACTAAATACTCTTCGCAAGAGCTGGAAAAGTTGGGACGCGTTGCTGTCATTATGGGCGGTAATGCCTCAGAACGTCAGGTTTCACTTAATAGTGGTAATGCCGTGTTAGGTGCGTTGAAAAGTGCTGGCGTCGATGCCTTTGCGCTGGATTTAACTGGCGATGGACAGAATCCATTAACACAGCTGGTTGAAACTGAATTTGATCGTGCTTTTCTGATTGTCCACGGTCCGGGTGGTGAGGATGGTCAACTGCAGGGTGCCCTTGAATTGATCAACAAGCCCTACACAGGTAGCGGTGTTGCAGCCTCTGCGGTTGGCATGGATAAGATGCGTACCAAACAGCTCTGGCTAGGGGCAGGTCTTCCGACACCTGCCTATGCGTCGCTTTGTCCCAACAGCGACTTTGATCAGATTGTCGAAGATCTCGGACTTCCGTTGATGGTGAAGCCCGCTAATGAGGGCTCAAGCATTGGGATGAGTCGTGTCAGTAGCGTTGCAGAGTTGCGCGAAGCCTATGCTCTGGCGGCCCAGTTTGATAGTCGAGTGATCGCTGAGCAGTGGGTCAACGGCCCAGAGTTTACTGTTGCGATTCTAAATGGACGTGCACTGCCGATCATTCGACTGGTGACACCCCATGAGTTCTATGACTTTGATGCGAAGTACCAAGCAAACGACACCCAATACCTATTTGATACCGGTCTAGAGTCCGATCAAATGGATCAGATGCAGAGTTTGGTCGAGCAAGCGTTTCAGGTTGTTGGCTGCAGTGGTTGGGGTCGCGTGGATTTAATGATGGATCAAGCCGGTCAGTTTCAGCTACTGGAAGTGAATACGACCCCTGGCATGACTGATCACAGTCTCGTGCCTATGGCGGCAAAGCAGGCGGGTATTAGCTTTGCTGAGCTCTGTGTCGAAATTGTGATGGAGGCTCGATAGTCGTGGCCTTTAGCCTCCCTTGGAATAAAACAATCCCCACTCAGGTGGTTGAGATTGTTGAGACTCAACAGTCAGCTGCAGAAGAGGCGGAAATCCTCTTTGAACGGGCTGATCGTTTGGTTGAGTCCGAGGTGGCCAATGAGTCGGACTGGATCTGGAAGCCGGTGTTGATACTGACTATCTGCGGTATTTTGCTGTCACTGATCTTTACAGCCGTGCGTGAGTATACCCAGTGGTTAAATCGTCCAGTCGAGACCGTCGTTGTTGATGGTGCGACTCGACATATCGATAAAACCATCATCGCTAATCAGGTGGCGGCAGGTATCAATGGACGCATTTTAGAGCTCGATTTAGGTGCTATTCAAGAACGCCTAGTTGAGGAGCCATGGATCAATGAAGTCGAGGTGCGCAGAGCGTGGCCACCTGCGTTACAAGTGAAACTGATTGAAGAGGTTCCCGTTGCACGTTGGGGTAACCGAGGCTTGTTAAACCATCAGGGCGATATCTTCTGGCCAGACAAGGTTGATGCGTATCAAGCACTGCCTGAGTTGTCCGGTCCGTCTCATGAGACAGTGCGAATCATGCAGCAGTTCAGGGATCTCAACTCGTTGTTCATACGTTCAGGCATTACTTTGGCAGGTCTGGAGTTGGAGTCGCGGGGCGCATGGACACTACATCTCAATAATGGAATTAAAGTGGTGGCAGGTCGTGATGATCTGATGCCAAGACTAAGGCGCTTTATACAGGTCTACGAAACGCAGCTAGTAAAGCAACAAGAGTCGATTGATGAGGTTGATATCCGTTACACCAATGGTGTGGCGGTTAAATGGAAAAAGAGTTCAGGAACTAAGGGTTCTTAAGACAGGTTTTCACGACTCAATCATCAGAATTTGAGCGTGAGTGTTTAATGTTTCACCTCTATTGGGGAATAGAGTTGAAAGGGGGAGAGAAGATGTTTCAGTTAATTGATCATGCCGCTGAAGGTGCAAAGATCAAAGTAGTCGGCGTCGGTGGTGGTGGCGGTAACGCTGTTGCGCATATGCGAACGCAAGCCATGGATGGGGTGCAGTTTATCTGTATCAATACCGATGCTCAGGCGCTGAGTGATATTACCTTGAGTGAGGCACTCCATATCGGTCGTGAAACGACCAATGGTCTTGGTGCAGGTGCTAATCCAAACGTGGGTCGTGCAGCAGCTCAAGAGAGTCGAGCTGCGATCGCTGAACAGCTAACCGGTGCGGACATGGTGTTCATTACCGCAGGCATGGGTGGTGGTACAGGTACCGGTGCTGCACCGGTGGTTGCTCAAGTGGCACGTGAATTGGGTGCCCTTACCGTTGCCGTCGTCACTAAGCCGTTTAAGTTTGAAGGCAAGAGCCGAATGCGCATAGCGGATCAAGGTATCGCTGAGCTTAAAGAGGCGGTCGACTCATTGATCATTATTCCTAATGAGAAGCTGATGAGTGCGCTTGGCAGCAAAGTGACGCTGATCAAAGCATTCGCTGAAGCGAATAATGTTCTGAAAGGCGCGGTCGAGGGGATCTCTGATCTGATCACACGTCCTGGCATGATCAATGTCGACTTTGCTGACGTGCGTACCGTAATGACAGATATGGGCATGTCTATGATGGGCACGGGTCGCGCTTTAGGTGATGAGCGTGCTCGATTGGCAACCGAACAAGCGGTGCAGAGCCCACTACTGGAAGGTGTCGATCTTAAAGGGGCTAAGGGTGTCTTGGTCAACGTTGCGGCAGGAAAGGATCTTAGCTTGGGTGAGTTTTCCGAAGTGGGTGATCTTGTTGCAGAGTACGCAGCTGAAGATGCCACCATCGTGGTTGGCACAGTGGTTGATGAGACCCTAGGTGAAGAGATCAAGGTGACGGTTGTCGCGACAGGTCTAAGTTCTACTCAGCAAGCAGTGAAGCCAGAGCCCGTTCTTGTCGTTGAAAACCCAGAACCTAAAGCGACTTTGGACCTTAATACGCTCGAACTTCCAGAGATTCTAAAACGAACCAGTATTGAAGCGTTGCTAGACAAGCCTGAGCCGGAAGACCCCTATGCGGATCTCGATTACTTTGATGTTCCAACCTATCTTCGTCGCTGAACGGAACCTGAATATTTTTTGAGTAAACGCTAGGAAGCGGGGTGGCTTTCCTTTATGATGTGCTGTTAATACGTCATAACTGGATTGGTTGCCCCCGCGGATGATTAAACAGCGCACACTCAAAAACAGCATTAAAGCGACAGGTATTGGCCTGCACTCAGGTCAGAAAGTCTATCTGACATTGCGCCCAGCCCCTGTTAATACGGGTATCATCTTCCGCCGTGTGGACCTTGATCCCGTGGTCGAAATCCCTGCTGTTGCGCACAATGTTTCTGACACAACGCTGTCTACTAACATCTCCATGGGCGGCGCTCGTGTCGCAACAATCGAACATCTTCTCTCAGCGCTTGCTGGCCTTGGTATTGATAACGCCTACATCGAGCTAAGTGCCGAAGAGGTTCCAATCATGGATGGCAGTGCGGCACCTTTTGTATTCCTTGTGCAGTCAGCCGGTATTGAAGAGCAGAATGCGCCTAAGCAGTTCATCCGTATCCTCAAAGAGGTTCAGGTTGAACATGAAGGTAAGGTCGCAAAATTCCTACCATTTAATGGTTTCAAAGTCGGTTTTCAGATTGAGTTTGATCACCCAGTATTTGAAAACCGTACTCAGCATGCTGCACTCGACTTCTCGAGCACCTCATTTGTTAAAGAGGTAGCACGTGCGCGTACCTTTGGTTTCATGCGTGATATTGAATACCTACGCTCTCAAAATCTGGCTCTGGGTGGCAGTTTTGACAATGCGATCGTAGTTGATGACTACCGTATCCTCAATGAAGATGGCCTGCGTTACGAAGATGAGTTCGTGAAACACAAAATTCTTGATGCAGTCGGTGATCTCTACCTATTGGGCAAGAGCCTAATAGGTGAATTCTACGGTGATAAGTCAGGTCACTTCCTGAATAACCGTCTACTTCGTACGCTATTAGAAGATCAAACGGCATGGGAGGTTGTGACCTTCGAAACCGATGAGCACAAAGCACCCATTTCATATCAGCGTCCAGCAGCAGCTGTCTGATTGATCAAAACATGGTATAAAACAGGGCCGACTTAGATCGGCCCTATTTTTTTGCAAAATAGGTAAGGGTTTCCTCAGCAAAAGGTTGTTTTTACGCTGAGAGCCCCCATAAAAATATTTAATTAATAATGACTCACTAGTTGACCCAATCATGCTTACCTCTTTTCTCTCTAAAATCTTCGGCAGTAAAAACGATCGTGAACTTAAACGTATGGGCCGCATCGTTAAACAAATTAACGAGTTAGAACCTGAGTTTGAATCACTCACTGACGAGGGGATCAAAGAGAAGACCGCTCAATTTAGAGAGCGACTTGAACAGGGTGAGTCACTCGATAAACTCCTACCAGAAGCCTTTGCCAACTGTCGTGAGGCGTCAAAACGCGTCATGGGCATGCGTCACTTTGACGTGCAATTAATCGGTGGTATGACCCTTCACGACGGCAAAGTAGCCGAGATGCGTACCGGTGAGGGTAAGACACTGGTCGCAACCCTTGCGGTCTATCTAAACGCGATTTCGTCGAAAGGTGTTCACGTGGTGACGGTCAACGACTATCTAGCGAGTCGTGATGCTGAGTGGATGCGTCCGCTGTATGAAGCCCTTGGCCTTTCAGTTGGTGTGGTTGTTTCGGGTCAGGATGGTGAGACCAAACGTGCAGCCTATGCCTGTGATATCACCTATGGTACTAACAACGAATTCGGCTTTGACTACCTTCGCGACAACATGGCGTTCAACCTGACCGATAAGGTGCAGCGTGATTTCAACTTTGCCGTGGTCGATGAGGTTGACTCGATTCTGATCGACGAAGCTCGTACGCCGTTGATTATCTCAGGTCCTGCTGAAGACAGTTCAGAGACCTACAAAGCGATTAACACATTGATTCCGCATCTGACTCAATTCGAAGGCGAAATTGATGTTAAAGATGAGACGCAGGTGATCAATGAAGATTTCCACGTCGATGAGAAGAACCGTACCGTTGAATTGACCGAAGCGGGACATGAAAAAGTTGAAGGCATGCTCATTGAAGCAGGCCTGTTGGCGGAAGGTGATAGCCTTTATGCACCGCAGAACCTAACGCTTCTGCACCACGTACTTGCAGCGCTGCGTGCGCACCATCTGTTCGTTAAAGATCGTGATTACATTGTTCAAGGTGGTCAGGTTGTTATTGTCGATGAGCACACGGGTCGTATCATGGCGGGCCGTCGTTGGTCTGAGGGTCTACACCAAGCTGTTGAAGCGAAAGAGGGTGTCGAGATTCAGATGGAAAGTCAGACACTGGCGTCGACCACTTTCCAGAACTACTTCCGCCTCTACAACAAACTTTCAGGTATGACCGGTACAGCGGATACAGAAGCGTTCGAACTGCGTCAAATATATGGCCTAGACGTAGTCGTTATTCCTACCAACCGTCCGATTCAGCGAATTGATTACAACGACCTTGTCTACCTCTCGATTGAAGATAAGTTTGAAGCGATCGTTAAAGAGGTTAAACACTGCCAAGAGCAAAAACGCCCAATCTTGGTGGGTACCGCATCTGTAAGTTCATCTGAACTACTCTCTCAGATGCTCGATAAATCGGGTATAAAACATAACGTACTGAACGCTAAACAGCACGATCGCGAGGCGGGAGTCATCGCGGAAGCGGGCCGCCCGGGTGCTGTAACCATTGCCACCAACATGGCCGGTCGTGGTACCGATATCATGCTGGGCGGTAAGCTGGAAGTTGAGCTTGAAGCACTCGGTGAAAATGCTACTGAAGAGCAGATCGAGGCAGCCAAGCGGATTGGTCTAAGCGTCATGAAGCGGTGCTTGAAGCCGGTGGTCTCCACATTATCGGTACAGAACGCCACGAATCTCGTCGTATCGATAACCAACTGCGTGGTCGTGCAGGTCGTCAGGGTGACCCTGGTTCATCACGTTTCTTCCTCTCTCTTGAAGATGACTTGATGCGTATCTTCGCTTCCGATCGTGTGCGTAACATGATGAAAGCGTTGGGTATGGAGAAAGGCGAAGCGATTGAGCACAAGATGGTCTCTAACGCCATTGAGAAAGCTCAGCGTAAAGTAGAAGGTCGAAACTTCGATATTCGTAAACAGCTTCTTGAGTACGATGATGTAGCTAATGACCAGCGTACTGTCATCTATGATCAGCGCAACGAGTTGATGTCTAGCGATGACATCTCTGAGACCATTGATGCGATCCGTGAAGAGGTGGTGAACGATACCATCAGTACCTTTATTCCACCTGAGTCTCTCTCTGAGCAGTGGGATATTCCCGGCCTTGAAGAGGAGATCAAAACGCGCTTGCGA
>AACY020562865.1_pt1 | contig 18601 bp, 18 predicted proteins | sample 267378 | NCBI WGS metagenome assembly AACY02 (sample SAMN02954345, study PRJNA13694) | marine metagenome | biome: aquatic; feature: ocean; material: water; isolation source: isolated as part of a large dataset composed predominantly from surface... | reverse complement strand
TTTATATCATTTTTAATCATGTAATGCTTTTTAATGTCATTGTAATTATTTGTTTTATTCTAGCATTTAGAGAGTTTGAGAAAATTATAAAAAAGTTTTCTAATAGAATGTCTTGGTTATTTTTTGGAATTTTCTACATTTTTGGAAGCATGATTTCTTTGGTTTATTTAAGAAGTATAGATGTTGAATTAGATTCTCCTTTTACTTTTTTGTTATTCGCTGGGGTTATGATTAACGATTCAATGGCTTTCATTACTGGAAAAATTATTGGTGGTCCTAAAATTCTTCCCAAAATAAGTCCGAAAAAAACATATGCTGGTTTAATCGGCGGGTTATTTGGTTCTATGATATTTATATATCTGAGTGATAAATTTTTTCTTAATGGATTTTCAAATTTTTCCCTCACAGATTTGGACAAAATCTTTTTAGTTTTTGTATTTAATATTGTTGGATTTTTTGGCGATAGTTTTGAATCATATATAAAAAGAAAAGCTCAAATTAAAGATTCATCTGGGTTACTTTTAGGTCACGGGGGAATGTTAGATCGATTAGACTCTTTAATATTGACAACTCCAGTAACAATGTTTTATGTTATTGCGTATTATTTATGAGTAAGAAAATCAAATCAATTTTAGCTACCGATTGTGGTAGTACTACAACTAAGGCTATCTTAATTGAATGGAAAGAAGATAGATATCGTTTGACTTTTAGAGGGGAAGCACCTACAACTGTTGAGGCTCCATTTGAAGATGTTACTAAAGGTGTATTAAATGCAGTAATGGAAGTTGAAGAATTATCTGGAAGAACAATATTAGATGGAGATAAGATTATTACTCCAGATGATGGTTCTAAAGGTGTAGATATCTATGTTTCTACAAGTTCCGCAGGTGGAGGTCTTCAAATGATGGTTGCTGGAGTAGTTAAATCTATGTCTGGAGAGAGCGCAGAAAGAGCAGCATTAGGAGCTGGATCTATAGTTATGGATGTTCTTGCTTCTAATGATGGTAGACTTCCTCACGAAAAAATTACAAGAATTAGACAGTTGAGGCCAGATATGATACTTCTTTCAGGAGGTACAGATGGTGGTACAACTACCCATGTAATGGAGCTTGCAGAAATTCTTGCTGCTGCAAATCCAAGGCCCCGCTTAGGTCAAAATTATAAGCTTCCTGTTATTTATGCTGGAAATAATAAAGCACAAGATTCTATTAGAGAGACTCTTGGTGATATTTCTGATTTAGATATTGTAGACAATATCAGACCAGTTTTAGAAAAAGAAAATTTAGAACCATCCAGAGATAAAATTCATGATCTATTTATGGAGCATGTAATGGCACAAGCTCCAGGTTATAAGAAATTAATGTCATGGACTGATGCCCCAATTATGCCTACTCCTGGTGCAGTAGGGTCTTTAATTGAAATGATTGCCAAAAAAGAAAATATATCTGTTGTGGGAGTAGATATTGGTGGAGCAACTACTGATATTTTTTCGGTTTTTGAAGGAAAATTTAACAGAACAGTAAGTGCTAATCTTGGTATGAGTTATTCTATCTGTAATGTTTTAGCAGAGTCTGGATTAGATAATGTTTTACGCTGGGTACCTTTTGATATTGATAGAAGTGAATTAACAAATAGAATTGGTAATAAAATGATTAGACCAACAACTGTGCCACAGTCTCTTGAAGAGTTAGTTATTGAGCAGGCTATAGCAAGAGAGGCTTTAAGGTTGTCATTTATTCAACATAAAGAGTTTGCTACAAGCCTAAAAGGAGTTCAATCAGAGAGAACTATATCAGATGCTTTTGAACAATCTTCAAGCGGGCAATCGCTTGTAAATATGATGGATTTAGATCTGCTAGTAGGATCTGGAGGGGTTCTTTCTCATGCTCCAAGAAGGCAACAGTCAGCCAGAATGTTGATAGATGCATTTATGCCTGAAGGTATTACTCAGCTAGCAGTGGACTCAATTTTTATGATGCCTCAGCTAGGTGTATTGGCAAATATTGATAAAGATGAATTAAAAGAAGATGCTTCTCAAGCAGCTCTTGAAGTTTTTGATAATGATTGTTTAATTAGACTTGGAACTTGTATTACACCTGTTGGAAACGCAAAACCAAATTCTAAAATGGCTGACATAAAATTAACATTTAATGATGGTTCAGTTAAGGAATTAGAGGTTAATGAAGGTTCTCTTGAAATGATAGATCACCCTTATGAAGAAGTTAAAGTTTCAATTGTTCCAGCTAGAGGAATTGATGTTGGAGCTGGTAAAGGAGAAACACTAGATTCTGTAATTTATGGTGGTGTTGTTGGATTAATTTTTGATGGTAGAAATCGTCCTATTGCTTTATCTAAAGAATCTGATAAAAGAATTAACAGTCTATTAAATTGGTCTCAAGCAGTAGATGAATATCCGAAGGGAGAATTGTTTTAATGGCTCATTCATATACACCTGGACTTAAAGTTTTAAAAAAGACAATCTTTAAAAAGGAGAGAATATTACCTCTTAAAGGAGAAGTATTAGTTAAAAGCGGAGATTCTCTTAATCCTGAAACTATTGTTGCTTCTACAAACCTTCCTGGAAATGTTCAAATGTTAAAAGTAAGTAATATTTTAAATATTGATCCAAAAGATGTTGTAGATGCTCTTAAAGTTAAAGAAGGACAAGACGTTGAAAAAGGGGATATCATAGCAGAAACATCAGGAATCTTTGGAATGTTTAAATCGTCAGTTGAAAGTCCAGTTGATGGAACTGTTGAATCAATTTCAAAGAGTACTGGAAGAGTGGTTGTTAGAGAAGCGCCAATTCCTGTTGAGGTAGATGCATATGTTAGTGGAAAAGTTGATCAAGTAATTGAAAATGAGGGAATTATTCTTAAATCAAATGCTGCATTCATTCAAGGAATTTTTGGAATAGCTGGAGAAAAAAGAGGAGACCTACTCCTTGTTTCTTCAAGTCCTACGGAAGAACTTACTGCAGAACAAATCACTCCTGATATGAAAGGAAAGATTTTAATTGGAGGATCATTTTTGAGCTTAGATGCTTATAAAAAAGCTTTAAGCGTTAAAGTGGCTGGTATAGTAGTTGGTGGTTTTAATTATTACGATTTAAAAGCAGTTTTAGGTTATAATTTGGGTGTTGCTATTACTGGAACTGAAAAGTTAAACACTGCTTTGATTGTTACTGAAGGATATGGATCAATACCAATGAGTGAAGCAACTTTTTCTTTGTTAAAAGAAAATAACGGTAAACCAGCATCAATTAATGGTGCAACGCAAATTAGAGCAGGAGTAATTAGACCTGAAATTGTTATTCCAATCGACGGTGGAAATTTGGATAATGAATCAGAATCTAAAATGCCTGAAGGTATTCAAGAAGGCAGTACTGTAAGAGTAATTCGTAGCCCAAATTTTGGAAAGATTGGTAAAGTAACTTCTCTTCCAGCAGAGTTAAATAAAATGGAATCTGAAACAATGGTTCGAGTAGCAGAAATAAACATTGAAGGAAAAAACATTTTAATTCCGAGAGCTAATCTTGAAATGGTTGAAACTGAATGAATAATTCACTCAATATAGAGGATAAAGATTTTTTAACAAAATTGGCTGAAGAAGTGAAATCTAGAAGACTTACTACTCCTGCAATATTTTTTTTAGAAATGACAAGACCTTTAAATTTTGTTGGAAGTCAAGCCATGGTTTTCTTTGGGCCAATAATTAGTGCATTTGTCAAAACTGATGGTTATTATAAGGCTGCTGAAATTTTTGAAAATCATAACAGCATAGAATTTTTAATTCAAGAAATTGAGAGATTAGACAGAAATGAATAATAAGTTTACAGTATATGCATTAGGAATTGTAGGTATTGTCCTACTTACTTTAGCGTTATCTGTAATGCCAGATTCATTAAATTTTTTCAGAGAAGATAAGTCAGCAATGTTTGTTTTTACCTTAATAGTGATAATGATTATGCTATATGAGGTTAAATTAGCAAAAAATTCATCTGAACCGATTTTTCTTAGAACTATTCCAGGTTTAAAGGCTGTTGAAGAAGCAGTTGGTAGATCAACTGAAATGGGAAGACCTATTTTATATGTTCCCGGAATTATGGATATGAATGAAGTTGAGACTGTAGCAGGCGTTGTTGTTCTTGGACACGTTGCTAATATGACTGCTCAATATGAAACAGAATTAGATGTTCCTGTTGCAAGAGCAATTGTAATGCAATCTGCTCGTCAAGTAACCAAAGAAGCTTATTTGACTCAAGGAAGACCTGAAATGTTTAATGAGGATATGGTTCATTATATTACTGATGATCAGTTTGCATATGCTGCTGCTGTAAATGGAATTATGCAAAGAGATGAACCAGCAGCTTGTTTGTATATGGGTAAATTTTTTGCTGAATCATTACTTTTTGCTGAAACTGGTAATAGTATTGGAGCTATTCAAATTGCTGGAACTGGTTCGCAAACACAAATCCCATTCTTTGTAACTGCTTGTGACTATACATTAATGGGTGAAGAGTTCTTTGCCGCCAGTGCATATTTATCAAAACAACCAGAGTTAATAGCTGGTATTACTGCTCAAGATATTATTAAAATTATTTTAGTTGGCTTTATTTTGCTCTTAATTGTTTCAAGGGCATTTTTTGATTTAGGAGTGACAGAGTTTAATCTAGTAGCCTGGTTAGGACTGTAAGGTGTTATTAAAGAGATACATACCAATTGCCATTGTTGCTTTTTTTGGAGCTTTAACTCTTAGTGCATGGTTTATTGATAATGAAACTATTGAAACATTTGCTAATGATGATGCAACACAATTTTTTGATATTATTGCTGCTTTTGCTGTGTTTCTTGGCGCATTAAATCTATTGAAGCTACAATTTATTAAGGTCTTAAAACAACAATCTGGTTGGATCTATAGTGCTATAGCAATTGCTTCATTCTTTTTTGCATTTATTATTGGTTTCTTTATTAGAGGAGCTTATTTCGTAGGAGAAGATGTTTACTTTAGTCAGAAAGCTGCAGAAGCTGCTATCCTAGGCTCAGGTTCTTCTGAAGTCGTTGTTCCTGTAGATTGGGGAGCACATGTTCAGACTGATGGAAGTTTATTTCAATGGATGTTTAAATATATCTTTTCTCCTTTATCTGCAACTATGTTTGCTTTGCTTGCTTTCTTTGTAGCTTCTGCATCATTTAGAGCTTTTAGAGCAAGAAATTTTGAAGCATCATTATTGCTAGTAGCAGGAATCATTATAATGTTAGGAAGAGTTCCAATTGGAAGTTTGATTTCCAGTTGGACAATCATGTATATTTTAGCTTTTAGTATTGGTATTGGTATTAATTCTTATGTTAAAAATCGTAATGTAATGTTTGGATGGATTTTAGGAAGCTGTGGAGCTATTACTGGATTTGGAATGACCATGGGTTGGCCAATTGATCAACCTGCAATTTTCTTTTTACCTGCTCTACAAGAATGGATTTACCTAGTTCCTAATTTAGCAGGTTCAAGAGCAATTTTAATTGGTATAGGGCTTGGAATTGTCGCAACAAGTCTTAGATATATTTTTGGTTTAGAAAAATCTTATTTAGGTGAATGATGAAATTTTTAGAAGATATAATATTAAAGCTTGGAGCAGTAGATAGAAGAGTTATCTTCGTTTTAATTGGGCTAGCTGTTCTTATTCCACTGCTTACACCTATCAGTTTACCTGTTAGAGAAACACCTACTACGGTGAAGTTTTATGATGGAATTGAGGATATACCTAAAAATTCTAAAGTATTAGTTTCTTTTGATTATGGTCCTAGTACTCGCCCTGAAATTCATCCAATGAATGTTGGAGTATTAAGGCATATGTTGCGTAATGGTCACCAAATTTATATATCTTGCTTATGGCCTGATGGTATTTATATGGCTTTAGATGCGCTTGAAGAAATTACCGATGAAGTTAATCCTGATAATGAATCTACATTTGATATTAAAGAGTATGAAGATTATATCTTATTAGGTTATAGACCTGGAGCTGAAGCAGTGATTAAAGGTTTAGCTAGTGATTTAAGAAAAGTCTATACAGTAGATGCAAATGGAAACTTTATTGATGACATTGAAATGATGGACGGAATTAAGAATTTAAATGATTTTGCATATATTTATAGTGGTTCTGCAGGTTATCCTGGCACATTTGAATGGGTAAAATATGGAGGAGATCCAACTGGAGTTCCTATGTCTTCTGGTACTACATCAGTGCAGGTAAATGAAGTCATTCCTTACGTTCAAACAGGGCAGTTAATTGGTCTTTTAGCTGGTATGCCTGGAGCCGCAGAATATGAAAAGCTAATCAATGTTCCCGGAATTGCAATTCAGGGTATGGCTGCACAATCTTTTGCACATATCGTTATTGTGCTCTTTATAGTTTTTGGAAACTTAGCATTCTTTATTAAACAAAGAAGAGATAGGAAATATTAGTATGAGTTTTTCTGCAATACTTGGAGCTTGGATCGCAGCGTTTTTAACGTTAGGTATTTTCTCTTATCTCTACAGAGATAATCCTTTTTATAAAATTGCTGAACATGTATTTGTCGGTGTATCCGCTGCCTATGTAGCTGCAATAAGTTTTTGGACACAGATTTATCCAAATCTTTTTGGAAGGTTATTCCCAAAAGATGGACCATTAGCTTTCACTGGTCTTGAGTTTGACTTTAACCATGAATTTAATATTCTTTATTTATTTCCTTTAATTTTAGGACTTATGATGTTGATAAGCGTCTTTCAGCAATTTAGTTGGATGGCTCGTTGGGGAATTGCATATACTGTAGCTATTGCTGCTGGATTAAAAGCATTTGGATATCTTAATTCGAATGTTTTAAATCAAGTTAAAGCTAGTTCTGTAGATTTATTTAGCGGTTCTTTGCCATTCTTTAGCTTAGGAGGTGATAGTGTTTTCAATAACATAGTACTAGTTGTTGGTACATTGAGCGCTTTAATGTATTTCTATTTCTCTAAAGAGCAGACTGGAAATTTTGGAAGATTTACAAGGCTAGGTATTTATTTCCTAATGGTTAGTTTTGGAGCATCATTTGGTTTTGCAGTAATGGGAAGAATTTCCTTGCTCGTTGGAAGATTTAATGATTTAATTGATTATTCATCTGCAGATTATAATTATGCTACTCTAGGTGTTTTATTATTTATTATCGTTACTTTAGGAATTTGGTCATTTCAAAATCCTGAACAAAAGGAGAATTAAATAAATGAACAAATCTGATATTAGGAAAGTTATTGGTCAAAGTATCTTAGCCGATGGAATGTCCCCTGTAATAGATCTTGAGAAATCACATGGTTCTTGGCTTGTTGATAAAGTTACAGACAAAAAATATTTAGATTTATTTTCAATGTTTGCATCACTTTCTGTAGGATATAATCATCCATATGTTTTAGAACAATCAGAAAGATTAAAAATTGCTGCTATCAATAAACCAACAAATTCAGATGTTTATTCACAGGAAATGGCTGAATTTGTTCAAACCTTTAAAAGAGTGGCACAACCAGACTATCTTCCATTGACATTCTTTATTGAAGGTGGGGGGCTAGCAGTCGAAAATGCTTTAAAAGCTGCTTTTGATTGGAAAAGGAGAAAAAATTTAGCTAAAGGGAGTTCTGCTAAAGGCGAGAAAGTAATTCATTTTAAACAATGTTTTCATGGCAGAACAGGTTATACAATGTCTCTTACCGATTCTCCAGATAAGCGTAAAACTATGTATTTCCCTAAATTTGATTGGCCTAGAATTACTAATCCAAAAATTACCTTTCCTCTTGCAGATAATATTGATCATGTAATTGAGTTAGAAAATCAGGCGATTAATGAAATAAAAGATGCTATCAGCGATAATCCAGACAATATTGCTTCAATTATTATTGAACCTATTCAGGGTGAAGGTGGAGATAATCACTTCAGATGTGAATTTATGCAGTCATTAAGACAAATTGCTGATGAAAATGATATTATTTTAATTTATGATGAAGTTCAAACAGGCGTTGGAGTGACAGGAAAAATGTGGGCGCATCAGCACTTTTCAAATGATGATTGTAGTGCTAGTCAGTGTAAGTGTGGAGATGGTTTATTGGCAGTGCCTGATATAATTTCATTTGGTAAAAAAACACAAGTTTGTGGAGTTGCAGCTAGTACTAGATTTGATGAAGTTGATGGTAATGTTTTTAGAGAATCTTCAAGAATCAATTCTACTTGGGGTGGAAGTTTAGTAGATATGGTAAGATTGACAATTTATCTTGAGCTAATTGAAAAAGAAAATCTTGTTGAAAAAGCTGCAGAAACTGGAAAATTCTTACAAAAAAATCTTCATGATTTACAAAATGAATTCCCTTCATTAGTATCCAATGCTAGAGGAAAAGGGCTATATTGCGCTTTTGATTTACCGTCTAGTGAAGATAGAGATAAATTAGCTGAACTTTTATTAGATGAGGGTTCTATTTTACTTGGCTCTGGAAATTATTCTATTCGTTTTAGACCTCATCTAAATGTTACTGAAGAAGATATTAGCTTCGGTATGGATTGTTTTAAAAGAGCTTTAAGTAAACTATCATAATGTCTGATAAGGGTCATTTATTTGTCGTTGGTACCCCAATTGGCAATCTAGAAGATATTACTTTACGTGCTATATCAACACTTCAAAATGTTGATCTTATTTTAGCAGAAGATACAAGAAATTCAAAAAAACTTTTAAGTGCCCATAATATCGATACAAAGATGATGAGCTATCATGAGCATAGCAATGAAAAAGAAACAAAAAGAATCATTAGTTTATTGTTAGACGGTAAAAATTTAGCATTAATTTCTGATGCAGGTACGCCAACAATAAGTGACCCGGGTTATGGTTTAATTAGGGATTGTATTAAGAAAGAAATAAAAATCATACCTATTCCAGGAGCTTCAGCTATAACAACTGCTATGAGTGTGTCTGGATTGCCTTCAGATTCATTTACATTTTTTGGATTTCTTCCTCAGAAAAAGGGAAGGATAAAGAAAATTAAAGAATTATTAAATGTTGATAATACAATCATTCTCTTTGAAAGTCCATTTAGGCTTGAAAAAACATTAAATCAATTAAAAGAGTATCTTGGAAATCGTTCAGTTGTTGTTGGAAGAGAATTAACGAAGTTGTATGAAGAAATTATTAGAGGTAATTTAGAAGATGTAATAAAATACTTTTCTAAATCAAAAGTAAAAGGTGAAATAGTAATAATGATAGGTAAGGACGATGACAGAATCAATTTCTAGTGGAAAGTTTATCACAGTTGAAGGTATCGATGGTTGCGGAAAAACCACTCAAGCAGAGTTTATAATTGAAACTCTTGTTGATTTAGGTAAATCTGCTAAGATTGTAAGAGAGCCTGGAGGAGACCCAATTTCTGAATCAATACGAAAGCTTCTTTTGCATGCAGAAGAAGCTATGTCTGATAGAGCTGAAGCTTTACTTATGATTGCAAGCAGGGCCCAGTTAACTGATAAAATAGTATTACCTCAAATTATTAATGGAGCATGGGTGGTTGCAGACAGATATGCTGATTCAACTTTAGCTTATCAGGGCGGTGGAAGAGGGTTGAGCGTTAAATCCTTAAACGAAATTAATGAATTTGGTACTTACACTTTAAAACCTGATTTAACTTTTTTCATTGACATATCAGTTGATGTTGCAAATTCAAGAATGAGAGTAGAAAGAGATCGTATCGAAAAAGAGGGAAATGATTTTCAACAAAGAGTTCGAGATCAGTATATGAAATTACATGAAAGTGAACCTGAGAGAGTTATATTGATAAATGGTGAACAATCAGTAGAGGAAGTAAGAGCAGAAATCTGGAACCATATTAAAGAAAAATTTAATTTATGAAGAATTTGAGAAAATATTTTTACGCATTCATCTTACTCGCAGTTATTTCTTTCAGTTATGTTAGAACTCAGCAAATGGATATTTATAGAGAAATTGCTCGTTCTCAGCAACAAATAATGACTGTTTATAAATATCTTCTGACAGAATACATTCATGAACTTGATGTTGCAGAACTCACAACAAGAATTATCGATTCAATGTTATCAAATTTTGACCCTTATACTGAATATTATGAGGAAAAAGATCTTGAAGATTTAACCTTAAAAACGGAAGGTGAATTTAGTGGTGTTGGATTAGAGATTTACATGTATGAAGATCAACTTACTGTTGTAGGTCCTATCGAAGGTTCACCCGCATCCAAATCTGGAATTTATACTGGTGATGCAATAATGAATATAGATGGTGAATCAACTTCAGGTTTAGAGCTTAAAGATGCTACAAGCAAAATAAGAGGCAAAGCAGGAACCGAGGTTATTTTAACAATTAAAAAACCTATTACTGGAGAAGTGCAAGATTATTCAATTATTAGAGACGTAATCACTATTAAAGATATCCCGTTTTATGGAATGGTTAATAATGACGTTGGATATTTAAGAATTACTAATTTTTCAATTAATACAGCAAATGAAACCAAAAATGCATTTATTTCTTTAATGCAAGATGGTGCAAACAGTATCATTATTGACTTAAGAGATAATCCTGGAGGATTGCTTTCATCTTCTTTAGATCTTTTAGATTTAATACTTCCAAAAAATTTAGACTTAGTTTCAACAAAAGGTAGAGAAGGTAAAAATATTAAAAGTTATAAAACCTTAAATAATGCCCTAATACCAGAAAGTATCAATCTAGCAGTTTTAATTAATGGCGCAAGCGCCTCTGCAAGTGAAATTGTTGCTGGAGTACTACAAGATTATGATAGAGCTGTTGTTTTGGGTAGTCAGTCTTTTGGAAAAGGGTTGGTTCAAACTGTTATTGGAATTAATCAAGACACTGCTTTAAAAATCACTAATTCAAAATATTTTATTCCTAGTGGAAGATCTTTACAAAAAAGAGAGTTTATTGATGATGAATTAATTGCAAGTACATCTTCTACAGCAGATTCCTTATATCAAACAAAAGCAGGAAGAACTGTTATTGGAGGAGGAGGTATTGCCCCAGATTTAACTGTAAAAGATGAAGGTTCATATCCATTAGCTGCTTCAATATTAAGAAATGGAGCTTATTTTAAATTTGTTCAGCAAAATAGTGATCAATACTCTTCAGTTGAAGAAGTATTATCTGATCAAGAATTGATGACTAAATTTGAGTCCTTCATAAATGAAAATGATATTAGTGGATATGTTGATGGCCAAGAAGATTTAAAAGTAGCAAAAGAAAAACTCTCTAAAAAAGATGAGAAGAATTTGTTTATTAATAATGCCTTTAGTGTTATTGAAAAGCAAATAGAAAAAAACCAAACTGCCATGTTTGAGCAAGAAAAAGATATTATTCAACGAATGATTCATGGAGAATTTGCATTTTATTACAATGGTTATGAAGGTAGATATAATCTTTATCTTAAAGATGATATTGTAGTTCTAAAAGCGTTAGAAATTTTTGCAGATGAATCGCAGTATTTATCTATTCTATCAAATACAGAATCCACTGAAGTGGCTTCAAATAATAGCTAGTCATGAGTTCAGATATGCCACATATTGGGCTCGATATAGGCTCTTTTTTTAAACAAAAAAATATTTCTTCAATTTTTACTCTATGTGGCGGTCACATTTCTCCAATATTAGTTGGTTGCGAAAAAGAAAATATCGATATCATTCAAGTTAGAGATGAGGTTTCAGCTGTTTTTGCAGCAGATGCAGTTTCACGATTAACTGACTCAATAGGTATAGCAATTGTTACAGCTGGGCCAGGTGTTACCAATACAGTTACTGCTATTAAAAACGCACAAATGGCACAATCTCCGGTGCTTTTAATTGGAGGTGCAGCAGCGACATTATTAAAAGGCAGAGGATCACTTCAGGATATTGATCAAATTTCATTATTAAAAACGTATGTAAAATCGGCGGTTAGCGTAAAAAAAACAAGAGATGTGATACCAACACTCGCTAATGCCATTAATACAGCAATCTCGGGCGTTCCAGGCCCTGTATTTGTTGAACTACCAATTGATTTGTTATATCCAGAAGAAGATATTAGGAATGAGTTTATGAATCAGCTTCCAAAAATTGGTTTTTTTGGAAAAATAGCTCAATGGTATGTTAACAGACATTTGAATGATTTATTTTCTTCAAAAAAATCTTCTATAAAGGTTAATCCTGTAAAAGCGTTCAAACTAGATCAACATAAGATTGATAAAGCTGCTTTAAGTATTGTTAAAGCGAAAAAGCCTGTTTTTCTTTTAGGGAATCAAGTAACACAAAATAAAGAATTCTTATCAATGTGTTTAAAAAGTTTAGATAAATTGTCTGCCCCAGTATACACTTCAGGAATGGCTAGAGGATGTTTTAATTCATCAGATAAATACTTTTTTAGACATAACAGAAAACATGCTTTAAAGAATGCAGATGTAGTTGTGACTTTGGGTGTTCCATTAGATTTTAGATTGGGATATGGATTTTCAGTCAATAAAGATGCAACTTTAATATCTATTAATAAGTCTAAAGAAGATTTAAATAAAAATAGAAAACCAGATATTGCAATTCATGCAGATCCAACAAGGATTATGCATGAAATAGGAAAAATTATTAATCCACCATCGTGTCAAGAATGGATTAAAGAATTATCTGTTCTTGAAGAAAGTAGAGAAAAAGAAATTCAACAATTTTCAGAAATAGAAACTGATTTTGTGAATCCTGTTTACTTATGCAAAACCATTGATAAACTAATAGATGAAAATAGTATACTGGTAGCTGATGGTGGAGATTTTGTAGGAACCGCATCTTATACTGTTAGACCAAGAGCAGCGCTGGGGTGGTTAGATCCAGGACCATTTGGAACATTGGGAGTAGGAGGTGGATTTGCAATAGGAGCTAAATCCTCATTTCCTGAAAAAGAAGTTTGGGTTTTTTATGGTGACGGTGCTAGTGCGTATAGCTTAGCAGAATTTGATACTTTATGTAGACATAAATTACCTGTAATTGCAATTATAGGAAATGATGCCTCATGGCAACAAATTGCACGTGAACAAAAACAAATGTTAGGCAGTAATATTGGAACAGAATTAGCATTTAATGCTTACGAGAAAGTTGCTGAAGGATATGGAGGCAAAGGTTATTATGTTGATAATCAAGACTCATTATTTGAAACTTTAAAACTAGCAAAGGAAGATGCTAAACTCGGCTATCCTGTTTTGGTAAATGTTAAGCTTTCAAAATCTGACTTTAGAAAGGGATCAATTTCTGTATGAAGGTTAATATAAAATTCATAACTATTTTAATTATGTCATGTTTTTACATGAATGTTGGTGTAAAACATTTTATTGAACCTGAATGGTTTCTTCAGATTATGCCACCTCAATTTCCAAATCACTATGAAGCAGTATATCTAAGTGGTTTTTTTGAATTACTTTTTGGTTTTTTGTTAATTAATCCTCAAACTCGATTTTTAGCTGGTTGGGGACTTATTTTTGTCATGATTACAGTTTTTCCAGCAAATTTATATTTAGCTGTTTCAAATGGAGAAGCAATGGGAATTAGCAAAGAACTTGCATGGGGAAGGCTTCCGTTTCAATATGTTTTCATTGGATTGGCATATTGGCATTCACAGGACTAAATAATTAATTTTTAAAATTGATGTTTGAAAAAATACTAAATAAAATTATGGGCTTTTTTGCCTGGTTTATAATTAATTCAAAAGACAAATAGGAGTTAAAATGTTTAAAAAAATTGTCTTATCAATAATACTGCTTGGAGCTATTTTTGCAACTGATAAGCAAAAAGTAATTTTAATTACTGGTACCGCACATGGTATTGGAAAATCAACTGCTCAATACTTAATTGATAAGGGTCATATTGTTTATGGCGGAGATATCCTCATCGAAGAGAATTTATATCTAAATGATATTGGAGGTGTGGCTTTAGAAATGGATGTTACAAAACAAGATCATGTAGATAATGCTATCAATAAAATTATTGCTGAACAAGGAAGGATTGATGTTTTAGTTAATAATGCTGGAATTGCTGTAGGAAGTGCTATCGAAGATGTTTCAATGGAAGATGCTCTTTATCAATTCGAAGTAAATTTATTTGGCATTGGTAGAACTGTTAAAGCTGCCTTGCCTCATATGCGAGCACAGGGAAGTGGAACTATAATAAATATTTCATCTGTTTTAGGAAAAGTATATAACCCTCTTTATGGATGGTATGTTTCATCTAAACATGCACTTGAAGGCTGGTCAGATGTTTTGAGAATTGAGGTTGAACAGTTTGGTATAGATGTGGTAATTATCGAGCCAGGAATGATTAAAACAAATATTGGTAACTATTCTGCTCAATATTTTGAAAAATATAGCAAGAATTCTGCTTATGCGAACTTTTATGGCTCTCCAGATGACAAGGAAGAAAATAGTTTTGATAATTATTCTGATCCAATTGTAATAGCAAAAGTAATTAATAAAGCTATTGATGCTAAAAATCCTAAAACAAGGTATTCAGCTGGTGCATATAGCTGGATACTTTTGACAATGAGAAGTATATTACCCGATAAGTGGTTTGACAAATTAATCGTAAAAGTTACTAGTTAATAAAAATTTGAAAATTGGGGCGATTAGCTCAGTTGGTTAGAGTATCTGCTCGACACGCAGAGGGTCACTGGTTCGAATCCAGTATCGCCCACATATTAGTATGTCTTTTAAGCTTTTAAGAAGTAGTTTGAGCAGCTAGTTGATAGCCTTTTGAAAGATATGATTCTATTTTTTTGAATTTTACTTCAATTTCTTTACCATCTGGAGAAATCAACTTAATCTTATCATTTCTACCAACTTTTTCCCCATTATTTATCATTGGAATATGATTGTGATTAAGATCTAAATCAGATTCTAATCTATGTACTGGCCAATTGTCGCTAGATTCCATTTTTCCATGATTCATTAGCTAACTCTTGATCTGTTAGTAAGCAAGCATCAAGTTCAGATTTAATTTTTTCTTTATCAAGTTCAATACCGATAATTACTAGTTCATTTTTACGATCTTGAAAGGTTTTATCCCAACCATCTTCAATTTGTTGTTGATTTTCTATAAATGCTTCCTGTTCAATGCGTTGGCCAAAAGGCATGCTACCCCACCAAACACCAGCACTTTCAGCTCTTAATGATCCACCTGCTTGACTCCAGGAGATAGCTTGGTCAGGTCTAGAAGATAGCCAAAATAATCCTTTACTTCTCACGATTGAGCTTGAAAATTTATGTTGGACATAATTCCAGAATCTGTCTGGATGAAATGGTTTTTTACTTCTAAAAACAAACGAGCTAATTCCATATTCTTCCGTTTCAGGAACATGCTCTTCATTATTTAGTTCTGCAATCCAACCTGCACTTTGTTCCGCTGTTTCGAAATCAAACATTTTGGTATCTATAATATCTGAAGAATTTATTTTACTAAAGTTTGTTTCGATAATCTTAGCAGATGGATTTAGTTTTTTAACAATTAATTTTAATAGATGAAGATCATCTTTATTTGCAATGTCACATTTATTTATAATAATTACATTTGCAAATTCAATTTGATCGGTTAGTAAATTTACTATAGTACGATCATCGCCTTCGATATCACTTAGTTTTCTATCAACTAAGCGTTCAGGACTTGCAAAATCTTTAAAAAAATTATATCCATCAACCACAGTTACCATTGTATCAACATAACTGAACTTTGAAAGATCTATTCCACTTTCTTCATCAATAAATGAAAAGGTTTGAGCAACAGGAACAGGTTCACTAATTCCCGTACTTTCAATTAGTAGATAGTCAAATCTTTGTTCTTTAGCTAATCTTTCAACCTCAATCATTAAATCTTCTCTTAAGGTACAGCAAATGCATCCATTACTCATTTCAACTAATTTTTCTTCTGTTCGAGAAAGAGTGTTTTCATTTTTAACTAAATCAGCATCAATATTAATTTCGCTCATATCATTTACAATGACGGCTACTTTAAGACCTTCTTTATTATGTAGAATATGATTGAGAAGGGTGGTTTTACCAGCACCAAGGAATCCGGATAGGACCGTTACAGGAAGTTTTTGAATTTCTGTCATTGAAAGCAATAATAATATTTTAATATTTAATAATTTGCAAATAAAAAATAAATTATCTTGTGAAAAAAATACCTAATTGGTTAATGCAAGAACTGCCATATAAACATTCATGGATCGATGTTAATGGTAAAAACATGCATATAATGGAAAAAGGTGAAGGAAAACCCATAGTAATGGTTCATGGTAATCCGATGTGGGGTTATTTATATAAAAAAGTCTTAAAAGGTCTAGATAACAGTCATAAATATATTATCCCAGATTTAATTGGATTTGGGTTTTCAGATAAGATAAAGTTAAATGAACATTCACTTGAAGCTCATAGTAAGTGGATGGCTGAATTCTTTTTAAGTATTAAAGAAGAAAAGATTGGTTTGGTAGTTCATGATTGGGGAGGAATGATTGGAATTGCTGGTGCCATGAAAGCTGGTAAAAAAATTGATGGTTTAGTAGTTATGAACACTGCTATAACTGCACCCAAAGATGGATTTAAACCTACTTGGTTTCACAGTTTATCACAAATGCCCATAATCAGCAATCTTTTGTTTAGAGGGTTGAATTTTCCTCTGTCTTTTTTACATAGATTTGCTAATACTCCAGAATCTTTTGATCAAAAAGCTATGAAGGCATATAAATATCCTTTTAGAAATTTTAAAGATAATTGTGGTCCATTGGCTTTAGCGCGTATGGTTCCAAATAGCATGCATCACCCAAGCGTTCCATTAGAACAAGAAATTGAAGAATATCTTAAAGAGTATAATGGACCTGCTCAAATTGTTTGGGGAATGAACGATCCAGTAATGTGGAAACTTCGAAGAAGAACTTCAAGATTATTACCGCAAGCAAAGGTTGTAAAAACTACAGCTGGGCATTTTGTACAAGAAGAAACTCCAGACGAGGTTATAGCTGCAATTAATAAAGTGTTTAAATAAAGCTTTACAAAGAGTTTATAAATAAATATTATTCTTACGTGAAAAATGTCTTAAATATTAATCTTGATAAAGTTGCAATTGGTTTTTCAGTTGTTTGTGCTGTGCATTGTTTATTTTTACCTATTGCAATCTTATTATTTCCTGCAATATCTGCTTCAATTTTAGGGTCCGAAGATTTTCATTCATTGCTACTTTATTTTATAATTCCTTCAAGTTTACTAGCATTAATTTTAGGATGTAACATGCATGGAAAGTTCTACGTTTATTTATATGGTATTACTGGAATTGGAATTCTATTGACCGCTTCAATTTTTGGTCATGATTATCTTGGTGAAACTGGAGAGATAATTCTTACACTCATAGGAACTGGTGTAATTTCTTTCGGGCACTTAAAGAATCAAAAATTGTGTGATGAATGCTGTAATTAATTATTGATAAGACTATTTATTCCATTCTCATTTTTAATTAACTCAAAAGAATCAAATAAGTCTCCAATGGCAGTATAAGATTTGTAAGAAAGTTTATTTCCATCAATTGATATAACCTGGAAAAGCTGTTTATTTTCTCCAGCTTTATATCTAGTTGGTTCATATTGATCCCAATCAGGCTTTGCATCATAATGTTTAGGTCCACTTACTGAAACAACATAGACAGTACCTGTAGCATCTTTAACATTCGTTCCAGTTATTAAATTTTTCTCATATAAGCTTTCTGAACCTCTTGCATAGGCATGATCATGGCCTTGGAGTGCTAAATCTACTCCGTACTTATCGAATAATGGTTTCCAGCGTTTACGTCTTTCTGGGTAATCTCTTTTGGTTGTTGCGGAGTATAATGGATGATGAAAAAAAGCAATAGTCCATTTATGTGGATTGTTTTTTAAAACAGTTTCTAGCCATTCCGTTTGTTCCTCAATTTTTACATTACTATTTAAAGCAATAAAACGCACCCCTTGATAGTCTAGAAAGTAATTTGTTTCAAGAAGGCCACTAACTCCATTATTTGGAAGAGTAAATTGATGATTCCATTGAATAGATAATGTTTTTTTTCTTATAGGAATATCTTTTTGATATAATGGTCTATATTCATGATTTCCAGGAACTGCTAAAGAGGGAAGAGTTCTATGAATCCATCCTCCTGCAGCAAACCATTCATGCCATTCTTCTTCATTATGTGCATCGTCTACTAAATCTCCAGCATGTAAAATGAAACTAGCTTCAGGAGCTTTTTTATATCCTTCTCTTATCAATCTTGACCATAAATCATATATGTAATTTTGAGCATCTCCCACATATAAAAAAGAAAATGGTTCGTTGGTTTTATATGCAGTGGTAAACTGTATCCATTCGCTCCAATGTTTACCATCACCTACACGATATGCATAAGTAGTATTCGGTTCTAAATCAGTAAAAGTAACTGAATGATAGTTGTGGTTTAAACTATTAAAAGATTTTTTAGAATTAAGATAATGATTTACAACATTTGAATACCTTAGATTTGAAGTCTTGGCTAGAAATCTTTCTGAGTTTA
>AACY020301037.1_pt1 | contig 18627 bp, 22 predicted proteins | sample 267378 | NCBI WGS metagenome assembly AACY02 (sample SAMN02954345, study PRJNA13694) | marine metagenome | biome: aquatic; feature: ocean; material: water; isolation source: isolated as part of a large dataset composed predominantly from surface... | reverse complement strand
CATGAAGCCCGTAATGCCCACGCTGGGGTCAATCATGCCGACTTGGTTAGCGGCTGTGGGTTGGAGCATGTTGTTATACATGCCGCTCATGCCGTCGAGATAGCGATAATCCAGCATTAGAAGAACAGTCCTTCCGGCATTTCACGCCCCTCATTGCGGCCATAGCGCTCAGCGTGGAAGCGTCCGTACTCGTCCATGTCCAGCCGGTTATCGCGGCTCAAGTCGTAGCTTGCCGGAACACGGTCATTGCCAAACGGGGCGTAACCTTGAAGGCGCTGGAACTCAGCCATCAGGTCGGGGTAGGCTTGAACGTATCGGGAGCCTGGTGAGCCCATCATGCCGTTGAAGCGGCCAGAAGGCGCATTAACCGCCTGCTGATATGTGCCTTGCACGGGGGCGCTAGGGTAGAACTCCTGCCCGCCGCCAAGGGAACCCGCTTCCGGTGCGGCGTAGATGTCGCCAAGGCCCAGCATGCCGCTGATTTGAGACAGGGCGCGGTTGGACGCTTGCTGCCGGGGGTACATCTGGGCTTGCTGCTCGCCGTAAGGCGGTTGGCGAACTCCAACTGCTGCCGAGCGATGCGCTCCTGCGCGGCGGCTTGGTCTCGCGCGGCCTGTCGCTGTGCTGACGCGGCAGAGCGTTGGGAGCTTGCCCCAAGTGCGCCAGCGCCAAGCGTAGCGCCAGCGCCAATAAGTGCGGCGGTAGTTGTTCCAATAGCCATTACACGTCTTTCCAGTAATGCCGCTCACGAAGCGTATAGCCGCGACGGCGGTACATGGCGTCCATTACGCGGTCAGTGCGATCATCAAGTGCGAGATTGACCATAAGTACACCATCAGCTCCAGACTCTTCGGCCCAATCTTCAAACGCATCAAGAAGCTCCCGACCGTTCTTTTCTGCAAACCAAAATAACTCTTGCGCTACAATTCCGCCGCCAAAGTAAATGGGAGAAAGAAAGCCCGCGATCATGCCTGTGCCGTTGTAAAGCAAAATAGCATTCGGATTGCGGATAATGTTGATGAAGGTTTCGCGCATTGAGTCCCGATTAAACGGACGGTCGCGCCAAGAGGACATGGCGTGAAACTTCTGCGCCAATTTAAGGAGGTGCGGAACGTCCGACACAGAGGCCAACAGCGTATCGTTTTGCTCAATCGCTGCGACCATCAGATAGCCCTTTCGTTAATGCGAACGCCGTCAATGCGGTAAAGGTTGGGGTCGTTGAATGTCATCTTGAAAAGCCTTCCCGGTGGCTTCATGCGGCCAAGGCGCGTGGTGTAGATTCGGGTGGAGTATGCGCCGGAAGCCCCAAGGGCCAGCGTGCGGGAATTACCGTAGGAAATAAGGTCATCGGACCATTCAAGCGTCAGCGTCGGGGCTGCCTCATCCCCATTGCCGACACCTTTGGCGGCGTCCACGATGAAATTATAACACGGCGCATAGGAATTTGTGGGCACGAAGATGGTGCAGGTTCGCGTAATCGCCCCGCCATCCTCGTCATAGGCGCTCTTGCGCTGATAATAGAGGTCAGGCCCCTGACTGGACCCCACGATATACTCACCATTCCAGTAGGTGATGTCTTGGCAGATGTGGGTTGTCGCAGACGTTCGCTTGTGCCATTCTCCGGTGGTCACATCAAATACGAAAGACCCGACGCCGGGCAGGAAAAAGCCAGCAAACGTATGACCTTCTTCCGTGTAAGTCCACGCCTTGATGGCGCGCTTGTTTGCATCCGAAAGACCTTGGATCGCCTCTTCAACGGCAGGCGTCGAGATGGGCTGCGGCTGATAGCCTTGCAGGGCGTAAACGCGGTTTCCGCCGTGGGTGCTTTGCCCTACGAAGAACACAGCACCGCCAGCATTTATACAAGCCCTTGGCCCGACCAGCCCGACATGGATGGTGGCTCCGGTTCTGCGTTGGAAAGGCGCGTTAGGATCACCGGTACTCGGCCAGAATTCGGTCGTGTCCTTGCCAAACAAAATGAGTTCGCCGTTCTGTGTGACCCCTCCCATAAGGTCATCGCCTTCACGCTCCGCAGTGGCAAAATTGAGCGCGCCTATATCATCGACATCAAGCGTCTCGGTCCAGTAAAAAGTGTCTTCATTGGTTGGAATAGCAACAAACCGACCATCGAGATACAACACAGTTTCGAAGGTCAGGTTGGTATCAATTACAACTTCCTCGAAAGTGGTGCCATCGTAAGCGTAGTACCGACCGTTACTGGTGAGCGCCATTTCATTGATATTAGAAAAGGCAATGCTGGCCTCTTGCGTGTCAGCAATAGCGGTGCCACTGTCAAGAGTGACCTCGGTAACGGTGTCCGAGTCATTGATGCGGTCGAGACGGGTGCCGTGCAATACGAATAGGTCGCCGCCAAGGACGCCCTGCTGATGCCCCATAACCCGAATGTCAGAGCCTCCGGTAAGCTCTTTGTAAGCGTCAAGCCCCGGCGTGGGCAGTAGCACGAAGGCACGATCATCCCGATACCTGTTCGCGGGCTCGGCAAACAGATTCACCAGTTCGCGCTCAGGCGTCTGGTAGTCGGATCTATCGTAGAAGCCGGGGCCGAAGCTGACGTACATTAGCCGATGGTTTCTGCGTTGTTGGTTTGCGTTACAGTGCGACCGGACAAGAAATAGTTGGTCGCCGTACTAGTCGGGTCGATGTAAAGCTTTCCGCCCTGCGCCACCCGCTTGCCCTGAACCTCACCAACCGAGCGCGCCTCGTTGGCTTCAAGCTCAATCGTCTCGATACGGTTGGCCGTTGATGCAGCCGCGCCGCCATTGTCTATGTGAATGTGAACCGTGTTCGCCGCGCCTGACGCTTCCTTAATGGTCAGGCTGGTGATGATGAGCACTTGATTAGCGGGAACGTCAAAAATAGACGCCGCCGAGCCTGTGAGTTGACCGTCCTTCGAAACTTCAGCCATTACTGTTTTTCCTTTAGGTTCATCACAACCAAATCAAGGTCTTCTATCGACCAGTCTAGCGTTGCTGAGTTGGCGTTCTTCCAACCGTTGTTATTGCCGTTCTGATAAGACACCTGCTCGCGGTCCAGTGCGAAAGCAAACACGATTTTATACGGGTTGCTTTCAATGTCTGACGGGGCGGCTGTCACGGTCATGCCGCTCAAAGGGATTGACAGGATTTGATTTGAGTTGTTTGCTTCCGTTGAGATGTTGGAACCAAGGTCTTCCGTTGGCCTTTCCTGTACGCGGTTGAACAGGCGCGTCATGCCCCGACTAGCGTCGTTAACCGTTAGGTAATCGTCATCGCTTGTAGAGCGCGGCGTGGAAGCGCCAAAATAATCATTCTTGAACGTAGCGCTCGCGTCCATAATCCAGCACTTTTCATGCCAGCAAACGAACTGCGCAATACCGCCGCGATAGTTAAGCTGCCCGTCAAACCACACCAGAAGCGGATCGCCGGGGCTGGCGTCTTCAATCGTCACCTCAACACTAAGCAATTCCCGACCGGGGCTATCATTTGTGCCTTTGACCGCCACGGCGGACTCAAAGTCCGAAAACACCGTGTCAGCGAAACGGTCCATTGAATACGGGCCGAAACTATTACTAGCGCTGAACCCCGTCGTTGTCGCAGCGCGCCTTGCCAGCGCCTTGTTGAAGACCTGATCGGGGTTAATGTCGCCCCGCAGGATTTTGCGCGTTAGGGCCGTATCCACACCAGCGCGCAACGCTTCAATGTCCTGCCTTTGCGCCTCAAGATCGCGGCGAATGAGCGATAGGGCCTCTACGCTGGAAGCGAGCAGATCAACCGCGTTGACCTGATCGACAAACCCCCCCGTCCTTTGCCAGATTTGGTCCAAGTATCGGTATGCCTCCCCCGTTAGCGTGCCGTCTGGGTTTACAAAGAGCCCACCCGGCTTGAAGGGGGATGAGGAAACATCAGAGCGATCAACCATGACGGTACTTACGGCCCATCACAAAGAAGGACGATGCAGTTTCCTTGTCGAAGCTCAGGCACTCGTTGAGCTTCATGCTTGCGACCTGCATCAAGCGCTGTTGCATATTAACATCTTGCGGGAAGAATTTGGGCGCAAGACGAGCGGCAAGGCCATACACCAGCGTTTCAAACCATTCCTGCGGGAAGTCAGGTTCGTTTGACACGGCATCAAAGTCTTCAATGGGGCGCTGGGCGGTGAAGATCAGCTTGTGCGTGCCCGATAGCCCATCTTGTAGCAGCGGCCAGATATATAGCTTGCCGGTGCCAATCTGCGGGTCGTAGTGGTACAGCGTGGGTGTGGCGAAGCTGGTCTTTTCCGGCAGGTCGTCATACTCTTGGCGGCTAATCTCCATCAAGGGGCGCTCATAGCCATTGTTGTCCTGATAGCGCACAGACTCAATGCGCAGGGGACGATAGTCGTTGAAGTCTTCGCCCGTGCCATCCGTGAAGGTATAGGGGTCAGTGTCAGCACCCTTGTCTTCGTTCGTGCCCACGTCGATCAGCGTGATTTCGCCGCGCGTGCGGGTCCACAGATTATGTCCCGACACCTGCCAGTGCTTGACCATGCGGTTTAGTTCGCGCAGGGCCATAGCCTGATCGTTGGCGTTGAGCGCCTCACCAGCAGCCAGCGCACCAATCTCAATCATCGCGTCGGTGATGATGTTTGTGCCGGACGTGGAGTAGTCGTAGCTACCGGACGTGCTCATTACACTTCCCCGATTACATCAAATTGCGAGATGGCGAGGTTGGATTGAATCTGCACACCAATCGGCTCAAAACGCATCGCCACATAGCGCGCCCTGCGCCCAATAGGCACCATCACCTCATCGCCCACTGTAAAGTCGCGCACAGCGTCAACAAAAGGCACTGCAAGACCCTCGTAATCAACTCCGTCTTCTGATGTGTAGATGTTCAGGAGATGCTTACCTGCGGTCAACTCGGTAAACGTGAACTTGACAAATGATACGCTTTTGATGCTGCCAATGTCGGCTTGAATGATGTTAGTGCTTGGCGAAAAAACAGCGCCCCGTGTGCGCAGAATAAGGCCATCGCGGGTGACAAGTTCGTTGCCGTCCCGGTCCACAAGCTCAACACTAAAGGTGGCGGTATTGCCGGTGGAGACGGTTGCCTCGTATGGCGCGGGCGGGCGCGGATTTCGCACCGCATAGTCATCTACCACGCCACGCACAAACTCTTGCGGGTGGCGAGGTTCTTCCTCATCCTTGTGAACAAGGAGCCCATCCCATTGACGTACAATTTCGTTGGCTGGGTAGACAAATCCAGACCTGTCAGACACCATCTTGTGCGGCTGATCTTTACTGGAATGCTTGCGCAAAAGTCGCATCACACCACCCGATAGGCGTACCAACTTGACGTGCGAGCCGTCCCGCTGTCGCTCGTTACCGTAATGTCGGTCCCGCTCACACCGATGGTCGTTGTGACGCCGCCATCGCCAAGATCGTTAATCAGGTCTTCAACTTGCGGCGCGGATGCGTCTCCGACAATTAGGGCGCTTGCGCCCGCCTGCCCGCCTGTGTGCATAACGTAGACCCGCCACACCGCGCCGTTCGTACCAGCGTCAAAAAGCGTGGTAGTGCCGGAATTGCTGACCACGACTGAGCCGCTTTGATCGGCAACGCCGCGCGAGTCCTGCGGCGCACGCAATCCAACATACTGCCAAGTGTTGCCAGTCACGTTATAAAAGCACACCGACTCATTGACGCTGAGGGTAAGATCTTCGCCGCCCGGCAAACGAATAGTCGAGCTGTTCGTAAATGTAACGTCAGAGCCCGCATTTCGGATAAGCAGGAAAGGCCGTCCGCTCGCGGTGTAATTCGCAGTAATGGTGCTGATTGTCGCGGGCGATCCCTCATTGAGCAGCACCGTTGAAGACGTGACCGTAATCGCATTAGTCGCCACGGAAACGGATTCGCCCGCGTCATTAAACGTCAACGCGCCGACCTGCTCTGCGTCCGTATTCGCAAAGTCAATGCCTGAAGTCACCGCGCCGCCTGTAAAGGAGCGTTTCAGCGTCGAATAGGTGTCGGCGTCGTCCCGCGCCACCACTTCGACCCATTCGCCAGACGTTCGCAGAGACGTGACTGTGCTTGCCCCGCCGTAGCGAACCGTTACAACTCCAGCGCCATCAGCGGTGCGCCGGATCACAAACCGCTTGCCAGCGTAGTTGCCGGTCGTCGGCAGGTCTACGTTAATATTGCTTGAAATTGTGCCAGACAGAATTTGATACGGTGCGCCGTCAGCCGCAATCGTTACATCGCCGGAAGCATTCTGAGTTTGGTCTACCAGATCACGCCCGATGCACTCACCGACATAAAGAGCGCTTTCAACATTGTCCGCGTTAATGATTGGGTTGGAGGTCGGTAGAATGTTGCCGTCGCCAATGTTAATGTTGTCAAGGTTGCCGGAAACGGTGTTGAACTCAATCCCGCCTGCGGTGCAGCCGTTCATGGAGCAGTTGTCAATCATGATCCGGCGAACTGTGCCCGCGCATGATCCAAACTCAATGCCAACGGTGTTAGAGCTTGCGCCGTCTGTCAGCGTGCATCCGTTAATAACGCCGTCCGCTGTGACTTCCCCAGACTCAGCGTCGATAAAGATGTTGGGGTGGCCACCGTGGTTTGCGTAAAAATGAACCCCGTTGACCTGCCAGCGCACCGTATTAATGATCTCCATTGCCGGACCTTGCGTACCGTCCAAGTACGGAGAGTTGTAAGCCGCGTCACAAAACCCGCTGTCCATAATAAAGTGCGAGCAGTTTTCAACACGGATGTTGGTTCCGGCAGACCCTTGGGGTCGGCACGAAATAAGCTGCAAACTGCCTTCATTCTGAAAGAGCATTCCGTACTCTTCCCCGTCCGACTGCGTTTGCATAATCCAACTGTCAGTCCCGCCAAGCGCGCCGCCAGCGCCTTCAAAGTGCATGCCGTGTGTAATACACGAAAAGAAGTAGCACCTCTCGACATACAGCGCCTTGGACTCAAGGGAATACATACCTTTGCCGTAATTTCCACAGTAAACGCTGCGGAAAATGTGATCGCGGAGGTCGTCAAGGCAGACAATGCCTCGCGAGTTAGTGTAGGACGCGCGATCACCACTAAGCAGGCGAAGGTCATAAATACCGCCACGCCGGTTTGTGCTGTCGCCACGGATAATGATGCAATCGCCGTCAAAGTCGGACGTGATCTGCGTTCCCTGCCCTCCAGATGAACGGTTCGGGCCGACACCCTGCCAATCGGTCGTGGGAAACTTCTCAATCGGGTAACTGGTCAGGTATTCCCGGTCATTGAAATTGATCTGCGCCCCGAACCCGATAGCGTAATTGTCCGCGCCTTGGATGGCTTGGCTGTCATCCGTTGCCCCGTCGCCAACCGCCCCGAACCATTCGACCAGCGCCGGGCCGCCATAAAGTCGTTGCCATCCCCCGTTGAGGCACAGCGGGTCGGTTTCTTCAGACGGAATCCAAACGCCCTGCTGCGGGTCCGACATTTTGCGCAAAAACAAGCTTCCAAGAGAGCCGGTAATGTCAACGCGGTTTGCATCGTTCTTGGCGTCGGCCCAAGTAGTGTGCAAAGAAATGTCGTCCGCGTTGATGCGATTCACATAATACTTTGTGTTTATCGTTAGGCCGTTTGCCGTAGCGTTCGGAACCGCCACGTCACCCGTGCGAAACTTGTTTGCCGTCAGCGTGAGCGTGTCAGCGCCCACATCAATAGCGTCAACTTGGTCACTAATAATTGTAGTGTTGGAGAACTGGCTGCCAGCGCGCCAGACAAAATCACCGCCCCGCTTGGCGTCCGACACCCTGATTATTTCACCACCGGAAAGGGCGCTAGTGTCCCTCGCCTTTAGTGCGGTGTAATCGTCCGCCTGACCGCCAACATAAACACCCGTGATGTTTTCATCAGCCGCCGCAAGAAGGTCGCCACCCCCGGCGGGGGTGTACGGTTCAAGTGTGGTCGTGGAGTTGGGATAGCCAAGGGCTTGACCCACCACCGCGCCAGTAGGCGAAAAACCAACCCCATCAAGCTGAAAGGTATCAGTCGCGTTGGCGTCGAGACGAATGACCTCAAAGCCGCCCACAAAGATTTGCAGGCGATCATCGGTCGAGGCTACAAAGTAAGTGTCGTTGTCCGCGTCCAGAATAAGCTGGTTGCCTTGAGCGTCAATGTTGCCGCTGGACACAAAGCCATTGGCGGTGACACCGGATTGCGCGATTACAGCGCCAGCTTTGTCTACGCTAAACTGTGTAGTGCCGCCAACCTCAAGGTTGATAAGCTTGGAGGCCGCGTCTGAAGCCGTGTCGGTCACGTCAACATTAATCGCGTTAAACGTGGTGCTAACGTCGTTCCAAGTGTCGGAGAAGCCGAAAATATTTGCTGTGGTCATTTGCGGCGCTTTCCAGCTTTAGACAGAGCAATAGCCACAGCCTGCTTTGGCTTGCGGCCCTCCTTGCGCAGCTTTCGGATATTGCTGCTTATCGTTTTTCGAGATGAGCCACGCTTGAGCGGCATGGCTACTTCTTCTTGGCTGTGCGGGCAGACCTGCGCCATGCAGAGGCTTTGGGGTAGCCCTTCTCGCCCGGACGCTTGGGGCGCTTGCCCGCGCGGCGGCGTGCGTTGACGTTGGCGTATAATCCGCGCTTCGCCATCACATCCTCGTGGTGTATCCGCGACGGGGCATGTCGCTTTCAGAGGCGCGAATCTCGGAAATCATGCGCTCAAGTTCGCCAAGGAAAGACGGGTCTTGCTCGGCCATGCGGCGCACAACAGAAATAGCTTGCATCTTGGCGTCTTGTTCCGGCTGGGGTGCTTGGCGGTCAGCGCCGCGCATGACGGCTTCAGCCATTTGACGGCCGCGCGGATCGCCAACCGGAACCGGAGCGCTTGGCCCCTGCATCATCTGGTTCATGGGCATGGCTATTTCTTCCTTGACTTCTTGCCGACGCAGCCCCACGCCTTGCGGCGCTGACGGAGCTTGGAATTAGGGTTGCGGGCGGCTTTGGGGTGATCGCGCATCTGTCCAGCGCTGCGGGCGCAGTAGCTATTGCCCCGCTTGGTGCCTGGCGAGGAAACGCGCCTGCGCGTCTTGCCCGAGCTGTCTTTGTAGGTTGAGCCGTCAGGATACCGCTTGCGGGGCATTACTTCTTCCGCAGATGAAGCATGATTGTGCCCTTGTCGTTATTCCCAAGACCCGCCGTTGTGATGAGAATGTCACCTGTTTTGCCAGCGCCCGCGTTGTTGGGGATGCCGTCAACTTTATCGGGGCAGTAACGCACATCGTAGTCGGGCAGATGCAGGAACGCGACATTGGCCGTGGCGTCCCAAAGAAGGTCAGCGGTAAAACCAGACAGGCCGGACCAGAACGATTCCAGCACCAGCTCGCCAGCCCCATAGGCGGAGGCGTCAACAAGCGTGGTGGCGGACTCATCGCCAGAACCATCGCCAGCAATATAGATGTTCAGGACAAGGTTGCGCGGGCCATTCTGAATGACCTGCGTGGTGAGGGTGTTAGCCATTCAAGCCCCCTTAGCGAGCGGTGAGCTTGTTGACTTCAGCAGCAATCAGAGCAACTTCGTCGCGCAGGGTTTCCAGTGCATCAGCAATGGCCTGCGCTTCCGCTTCGGTCGGCGGGTCGCTGATATCAGCGGCAGAATAGGCGGTGACAGAAACGGCAGACGCGACTGCATCGCCCTCAATGCCATTCGGGAAACGGGTGGGTTTCGCCATTGTATTCTCCTATCAGGACAAAGTGGGGAGAGGCGCTAAACCCCTCCCCAACCAAGTTAGCCAGCGCCAGCGCTCGCGAAGACAGAGCGCCAGTCCGCAGCGCCGAACGCATAGCGCTCGTAAGCGGAGTGGAGGACGTTCTTGGTCTTGAAGTCCATGTCTTCGTCCATTTCCACCGCAGCGCGCTCCTGATAGATCAGGCCCGTGCCTTCCGGCAGGTCGGTGGTGATGAAGAAGGCATCGGAGTCGTCCAGATAGTGCCAAGCCATGTAGCCCTGCGGCAGCAGGCCCTTGGAGCGCAGAGCGTTCACCGCGTTGTTGGCGGTGTCATTCTGAAGGGTGGATTCCAGAATACGCTCGGCGTTGAACATCTCCTGCACCGGCACGATGAGCTTCTGACCGCGCAGAGCAATGCGGTTGTTGCGGTCATCGCGGGCTTGCTCGACCAGAATCAGCAGGTCTTCCAGCGAGGCTTCCGACAGGTCAGCGCCGGTAATCTCGTTGGCTTGGTCGCCAGATTCAGTCGGGTGGTCCGTGGCGAAGAACTCCTTGCCGTCACCCAGCGGGAAGTTGGAATCGAAGCCATTGTTGAACACGTCGGCGGCGATTTCTTCCTTGGTGATGCGCACGGCGCGGGCCAGCTTGGCGGCGCGGTTGAAGGCCACGTCCTCGTACTGGTTGTCCGCAAGTTCTTCCTTGGTGATGGCGTAGCCAAGGGCATAGGCCGTGTTCACCAGACGATAGGTGTAACCCTGACGGTCGCTATCGACGGTGTACGCAGCACCCTGCGCCTTTTCACGCGCGAGGCCGAAGTTCTTCGACTGAACGTACTCTTCATACGCCTTGTCCGAAGAAATGGTCGGGAACACCTCAAGGCACTCAAGCGGGTGGTCGCTATACTGCGAGCCAAACCACTTCTTGACACCGGGCCATAGCGCCTTGGGGTGATTAGCAGTTGAGATAACAGCCATTGTTTATCTCCCTCTTAGACGCCAGCCACGCCAGCACGGGCGCGGTGGTTGGTGATGTAGACTTCCCATTTGGCGTTGGTGCCAATTTCGTTGTCGGGACGGCGAGCCAGACCAGCAATGCGGACGTGAGCGCCCGAAGAGTTGGTCGCGGCAGTGACGGACGAATCAATCTCGACGCCGGAAAGGCCGGTCACAGTGGAGCCCGCCGCGATTTCGAGGTTGTAGCCGCCGCCCACAGCAGCCGCAGTCAGCGCGCCACCCACAGAGTCCTCTTGGACTTCGAAGAGAACGTCGGGGTTGTCGCAGACCAGAGCGTAGGAGGTGGAGCCAGCCGCAACGTAACGAGCGTCGTCACGAAGCTGGGAGCCCGACTTGTCGGAGGCGAAGCCCACGACCACGCCCACGATGGGAGTGTTGTTGGAGGGGGTTGCGTCGTCAACGGTGCCAGCACGGTTGACTTCTTCAATGCCGTTGGCGTCAGACGTGCCCGCTGCAAACACCGGATCGCCAATGTAGATGGCGTTGGTGCTGTCGTTGACGTAATAGATGTTTACGTCTTCGTCGTTAAAGCGGACAGGGCGGAGGCCAAACGGGCTATCGGAGTTAGCCATTTAGATTTCCTCATTAGGTGAATTGACCCTCCGTCCGCTGGATGCGAATGCGGTCAGAGGTATCGACTTGCTCTTCCAGATCGGAACGTGAGCCAGTTTTGATTTGGGACATGCGCTCGTCGCGTTCTTTCCGCTTCTCCTTGAGGCTTTCCTCGTAGAGTTCAACCGGAATGGCCATCAGATACAGTTTCAGGGGCTCGCCTGTGTGGCGGTCCCGTCCAGCAGCATCAATGGCAATCGCGCCATCGCGCTCTGTGATGCCGACTGCTACTCGCTCAGCGTAGTCTTTGCCGCTGACGAAGCGATAGCCAGCTTCCATCATCTCGTTGATTCGACCGGGCCGATCTAGCGCCCAATAAGGCCGGAGCCCTTGCTCTTTGAACCAAGCTTGATCTACTTCGGTTCTCATTTGCTTGCCGGAAAGCGGTTTCTTGCGTTCCGTGGCGAAGCCGGTTTTCTGCTTAGTCGTCTTGGTTTCTTTTACCGTAGCCATAGTATATCACACTCTCTCAGGATTTTTGTGCCGCGAAAAAATCTTTTGCGTATTCGGCTCGTCCCTTGTCGTCGTTGCTATACACCTTGCGGCGCGCTAGACGCTCAAAAGCGGCCTTGCCCTCGGACGGAAGGCGCTCAAAAGACTGATCGTTCTTGGTGCGGCGTTGCGTTGCCGGTTGACGCCCGCTCTGGCTTGGAACGCGCGGCGTCGAGGCGTGCTGTTGGAGCGTCTTGGGCTCTCCGTAGGCGCGGTTGACCTCTTGTGCGACGGCGTTGTAGAACTCACGCTCAAGCTGGGGGTTGCCCATAACGTCCTGCGGAGACAAGCCGCGCTGGGCGAGCAACTGAGGCCCAATCTGGTCAGCGTAGTGGCGCTTGGCGGCGTCCTCGAAGCTGTTGCCGACATACCACTGGTTTTCCTGCACCCAGCTTTGGTACACGGGGCTTTGCGTGGCCTGTTCGACAACCGGGTCATGCTGAGGCTGGGGCTGAGACGCAGAGCGGGCCTTCAGGTCCACAATTTCGTCAAGGAGCTTCTGAGCCTTGGTTTTGTCGCCAAAGTCAAACGCTTTCTCGTACTCGGCCTCAAGCGCCTCGATGCGGCTCTTGGCCTGAGTTTGCGTTTGCTCCTGCTGGTTTTGCTGAATACGCAGGAGTTCGCGTCGGGTGGCCTCAAGCTGCTCCTTGACAGAACTGAACTCGTCAAGAACCTTGGTCTTGCCCGCAAGGAACTCGCGCGGGTCGTCAACGAACGTCGGCGGAACCTCACCCTTCCATTCGGTGCGCGGCTTCCAGCCAAAGCGGCGGGCAATATCCTCGTCGGACTCAGACCAGCCTTGATCGGGCTCGTTATCGGGGGCATTGTCCGGTTCTGCGTCCGGTTCCGGGGCCTGAGATTCCGGCTCGTCGTCAGGGTTTAGGTGCGACGGTTCTGTATCGGTGTCCGTTACATTGTCCGGTTCCGGTGCTTCATCGGCCATCCCATAGAGGGACCAGTCAACCTTGCTTTCGCCTTTAATTTCGGGTGCATCAGTCATCAGACACCTCCACGCCCATTACTTCGTCATCGTTGAGGGTGATAAACTTGTTCCCGTCCTTGTCTTTCCATGCGTATCCGCCGTATTCGCGGAACATCACAATGTCGCCAACCTTGGGGCGATTGGGAAAGACGATGTAATCGTCATTATTTGGCGTGCCGGTCGTAAAAGCAAGTTCGCCCAAGGCGACAACCTCGCCTCGGCTTTGCCTCCATTGTTTCTGGTCCTTGGCCTCGTCGGGAATGTAGATGCTCCCAACCTTTTCTTCGACGGTTTCCGGCTTGACGATAAGTCGGTATCCCAGCGGTTTAATCTTCACAGAACTCACCTGCTTCTAGCTCATCTAACACAAGTTCATACGACTGAATCCTCAGCGCATGGTTCACCATATCACGCTCACCGGCATTTTCTGGCTTGTTCCAGTAAAGCGTGTAGTGAGCGTCCTTGTGCTTGGCGATGTGCTTACGCAGAGCCTTGAGGACTTGCTGGGTTAGTGGATGCTCCACCCATTCCGCGTGGCTGTTCTTGTCCATTCTGTCTCATCCTGTTTTCTAAGTCGCGGAGGGTTCCAATGTAGCTTTCAAGCTGCCTACCCTCTTCCTCGCTCTCCGCTCGCGCGAGGTTGAGAATGCTTTCGCTGTTGCGCTTGGCGAACTCGGCCAGCGCCAGCACGGCCTCGGTCTGCGAATCGCGCATATCAGACTGCGCGCGCAGCATGTCGGCCTGAGACTTCATCAGTTTGGCCTGCTGATCGGGGTCAGGCCCTTGCGGTTGCGGCTCGACGTACCACTCTTCGGGATTATCGACCTCAAGGCCGCTCATAACCTCCATGAAGAGCTTCTGACGGTTCATCATGGGGCCAAACATCTGCGCGGCCTGCATCAAGCCCTGCATGCGGGCCTGTTTCTTGGCGTCAGTCGCCATCGCCGGGTCGGTGACGGGCGTTACGTCGAGGCTTTCAGGGTCGTAATCGTCCCGCGCCACCGCCTTGCGGTCGTCAAGGAAGGTGAAATACGCTTGTTGCGGAAGGGTGCGGGCATTGATAGCAAAAATCTGCTTCAATTCGTGCTTCAGGGCGCGGTGAACGCGCTTGAAGATGGAGTTGAACTGCTTGGAGCCCTGCTCCACAAGCGTCATGGCCGTGGTGGGGGCCACATTCTGCTCCATTCCGCCCGTCATGATGTCCTTGACAGAGGAAATGTCCCGCGTAGACTCGATCATAAGGCCGAGAAGCTGGAACAGGACGGGAGACGGACCTTGGAACTGCAACTGGTGCAGGTTTTCGCGTATGTTCCCGCCTGCGACATCAACCTGCTTGAACTCTCCGGGTTCAAAACGGAAATCGCCGCCTTTGATACGCAGCCCGCGTGCCACAAAGCCCATCGGGGTGTTTTGGAGCGTGGCGGCGTCGTTCAATTGGTTGATGGTCGTATTGATCTGCTCGTTGAGTGGCCCAAGGAGCCACCCCAAACCGATGCCGTAAAAGCCGTTATTCGGATTGGGGAGAAAGTCGTATTTGACATACGGAGGATTGTGAGCGATAGCCACAACCCCATTCATATTCGCCTCTACATCATCTTGGGTGAAATGCGGATACACGGCGAAGACGTGGCCGGAATCGCGGTGGAAGATGACAACGTACGGCTCCGGGTAGCCGTCCCCGTCAAGGTCCAACCGGGTATGCTGCTCAATCAGGCTTACTAGGCCCTGATCGTCGGGCTCGCCGGTCTGAGTGTCAAGCTCCTGCCCCAAGATTTGTTTCAGGTCGTCGCCCTCGGCAACGTAATACTCGCCACGGCGAACGCGCTCATCAACCTCATACGGATGCAGGTAGAAGCACTCTGAAATGCGCGCCGCACGGTCAAGGCTCTCAGCATCCATATTGACGATGACTTGGCTGCCGGGCAGGAACTTGGAGTCAATCCGGCCCAGCTTGTCGTCAAAGACGGTCTTGCGGAAAGCGCACCCTGCAATGGCGAGGTACTGCATCATGGCGTCTGTGTCGTCTTCCCAATTCGGGATTTCGCACAGCAGTTGGTAGCTCATGTGCTTGGAGACGCGGTTGGCCTTGCCAGCTTTTGCGCCGGGCTGCACCACCGGAATAGCCTCTTGGGTTTGCGGATTTACCTCGAAGATACCGCTGTCGTCGCCGTTGACCTTGCACTTGACGAGATTGCTGCCGGGGATTAGCGCGGGCATGGCGCGGGCGGCAAATTGCATTGCTCCCGTACTGATCGCGGGGTATATGACATTCGACGCCCCATCCCACGGCCAGCTTTTTTCGTCGGCAACCTGCATGGCGAGGTCCATTGCCTTGTCGTGCCGCTCCATCCATTCTTCACGGGATTTATCGTCAATATCGACGCCCCGCTTGACATACTGACCAATGCGGGCCAAGGTGGAGTCGTCAATGAGTTCAGCCAGATTGCCTGCTGACAGAATCTCGTAAAGCGGAATATCGGTATCAAAGTCCATTGGTGTCCTCGCGCGTTTGGGCCATTATAACATTAATAGCCGGTCGTTTTGCTCCTGCCCGCGTATTCGCGCTGTTCCCACACATCATCATCGTCAAACATTTCAAACTCAGCGCCGTCAGGGCGGGCATAGGTGAGGGCAAGCGCGTCTGCGATGTCAGGCGACTCCAGCCCGCGCCGCTTCATGTCGACCTTGCGCTCCAGCCGCATCTGCCCCTGATCGGTAAAGTCATATTCAATCGAGGTAAGCTCGCGCTTCAGGGCGTCATTGCTCGGCAGGTCCATCTTGGGAATGTCCTGACGCATCTTGTCCCATAGCTCCACGCGCAGGTTCCTGTAGAGCTTCATGTTGGTCGGCCTGCGGCCCACATTCACGCCGGTCACGCGGTCGTCATAGCGGCGCATCATGTCCACCACGCCAGCACCAACACCTACTTCGTCAACGAACACCATCTGAATATCCTTGCGGGATTTCAGGAGGCCGGTGGCGATATTGGCGACTTGCACCGTGTCAGCGCCCTCGAAGGTCTGAATGTCGAGCACCTTGGGGCCTTGGCGAAGCAGGATACAAGAGCGGTCGTCGCCAAAGCGGGCCACGTCCACGCCCATGTAGACGGGGAAGTTGGCGTAGTCGTCATGCTCTAGCTGCCGGTTCATGGCCCCCTCCACGTCAGCGGTGGAGATGAACTGGCTGGCGGCTTGGCGGGGGAATTGGCCCAGAACGCGGCGACGGGTTACGTCATGTTCGGGTCCGTATTCGCGCATGATGGCGCGAAGCTCGCCACTGTTACCTGCTTTTGTTTCAAGAGAGTTAATGTGCCGGGTGTTCCACCGATTGCTTTTGTGCGGGTGGTGGAAAACGTCAAAAAAGCCGCCAGAAGGGCGGATAGGGTTGCCCAGCGCGACGTGGCAGTTGCCGTCTGTCGTGATTGATCCGCGAACGGTTTCCCAGATGACGTCAGCAATACCCGACGCCTCGTCCATGATAATCATGTAATAACGCCCGTGCTTACCCGCAAAGGCGTCTGGGTTGCCCTCGCTCCAAGACAGGCTTTCGGCGTACCAGTTTTCCCGATCCCCGATTTTTGAAAATCGTGTTGCCTCCCACAAAAACCAGTCTCGAAAAATGCAGCGCTTGTGCCATAGAGCAAGTTCAGGCCAAGTCGTAGAGCGAAGCTGAGCCTCAGTGTTGGCGGTTACACGGATATTGGCTCGCGGACGCGTCACCATGTACCAAAGTATGAGAATGGCAATAAGCGCAGTGTTGTGCGTAACGATAAAATCGTTGGTTAGGTAGAGGCTGTCTTCGGCCTCAACCTTGATGCACATAGCCTCTTCGCGGTGGCTAAATTCAATATTCTCAATCCAGCGCTTGACATATCTGGCTTGCGTTGGCGCTTTCCAGCGTTCGGCCTTGCGCTTCAAGCGGAACGGATTTTCGTACCCACTAATCCGAACAACATAAGCGTCTCGGCATTTGATGTACTTGCCGTCCTTTTTGTACCTCTTGCTGAGTGGCTTTGTTGCATAAGCCTTGTAGCCCAGCGAGCGCGCTAGCCAAAGAAAGTCCTCGTATAGCTGCGGCGACGTGGTGCAAAAATCTGCCTTTGCGTCCCGTCCCACAGTTCCATCTGTATCCATAAGGCCACGAAGCACAGCAAGACGCACTTCAGGGGTGTTGTATTTGTAACAGTCTGGGATGCTCTTTTCGTGCGCACGCGTGCCCAGCCAACCGTTTTTTCTGAGCGCCCTCGTAAGCCCCGGAACTCGATACGTTATGTTGCAGTAATTGGCCTGAATTGCGCCAATATACTCGGCCATTTCTGGGTCAGCGGTCGTGATTCTGCCATTTGCCGAGCCGTCACCGAGCCAAACACCCATAGTGTACGGGTCAATCGGAACATCCTGTGCCGGAAACTCAACAGCGCCCGCCTCTGGAATCTCCCACTGACGGGCTTGCGCAACACCATTGCTCCGCTTTACCTTAGCCTCAAGGATTTCCTTGGTGGTCATATTGCGCCAGCCGGAAAGGCCCTTGCGGCGTTCTTGCCTGCCACGCACCGCCCAAATGTGGTCCTCGTCGCAAAGCGTGCTAGAGCCGTCGTCAAAGGTGACGCGGTAGATATTGCGCTCGCCCTGATCGTATGTGCCAAGAATCTTGGTGGGCTTGCCGTCGCGCCCAAAGACAAAGTCACCGGCCTTGAGATTACCCCACACGACGCGCCCAGAGGGCGTGTCTAACTCAAGAGACTTCGGTTGAGCCTTCCCCGTGCCGTGGCCTGACGCTACGGCATAGCGCACCTGAGTGTCCCACTCGTCTTCCGGTAGTTTGTCGGTCGGGATCGGCTGCCCAGCCTCGCCAAGAACAAGGTCTTTAGCAAGGTCCGTTAGAAACTTTTCCTGCCACTCGTCAAGCCCATCATACCCTTCCAAATCCCCGTTGCCCCAATCAAAGCTATCGCGGGCAAAGGCAATGGGGTCGTCGTAGTAGCTGGCGGCAAGCTCAATGAGCTGTTGATTTATGTCTTGCATGTGTTTTGTGCTATCTTTGCGGCACCGAATAATATACCACACGGAGACAGAATCTTGGGTAAGCACCAGCAATACGAGCTTGATGACCCCTATCAGGTGGACCTGAACTACGAATCTATCGAGAAGATCGGAGACAGGGCGGCTAGGCGGTACGGTTTTCAGCGCTTCAGGGATATAAAGTTCAAAGGCCCCTTGCGCGTCGGTCGAAGGCCGGATAATCTAGCTCGTGCTCGGCAGATGTTCGCATACGAGGCCTACAAGACCGGGCGATATAGCTTCAATTACATAGCGTGGGTGCTGGGTATGCGAAGCGCGGAGGGGCGGACTGGCAACATACGTCAGGAAGTCTATTCGATGGTGAAACGATACTGCGAGCGTGAGGGGAAAGAGTACCCCAAGAACCGCGCGCACAAGAACCCGAAGGTTAAATATGGACTATCTGGATCGGATAAAGCGAACTGATTGGAAGCAGGCGCAGTCGCGGGGAAAAGAGCGCGTTTTGGCGCACTCAGTGCGGCAAAAGGAGCAAAGCAAGCAACATCAAGAGGGTTGGAAACAGCTCAAGCGCCGCCATCCCATCGTGGAGCTTGCCGCGCAAATCTGCGAGGAAGAGGGGCAACCCCTTCAAATTGTCATGTCCTCGAACCGCAAGAAGAAAATCGCTATGGTGCGTCACCGGATTTTTTACGAGGCGCGCAAGCGGGGATACCCAATGGCCGAGATTGGGCGGCGCATGGGCGTTTGTCATACAAGCGTGTGTTATGGGGTAAAGGCTTATGCCGTGCGCAACGGACTACCGAC
>AACY020557355.1_pt1 | contig 18650 bp, 20 predicted proteins | sample 267378 | NCBI WGS metagenome assembly AACY02 (sample SAMN02954345, study PRJNA13694) | marine metagenome | biome: aquatic; feature: ocean; material: water; isolation source: isolated as part of a large dataset composed predominantly from surface... | reverse complement strand
TACGCAGTCGTGATGAGCGGTTTAATTGGTTGCATTTTACCGATGCAGAAAAACATGATGTGATCCGTTTATGTCATCAACGGAAACGTCGGCGGGAGCTGGCCTTGTATAAGGCGCGTCAGCAAGCGCTTGAGCAGGAGAGAGCGGCGCTTAATCCACAGCTTGATTTTGCGCCACAGACCGCCGCAGAGTTGGATTTAGGCGATCTTGCTCTCGACGAATAATCTCTATGAGCCTTTTTGATAAGATGATACAAACTAGAGGCGCTAAATTTGCCGCTTTTTCGGCCAGCTTAAGGTGAAACGCGTCTGGGCTGGATGGCTGGTGACATTGACCTCACCCTGATGACGCTGCATGATCCGCTTGATAATCGCTAAACCTAAACCATGACCCTTATTACCATTTTGCACCGATTGGCTGCGGTAAAAGGGCTCGAACACTTTAGGTAAATCCACCTCTGGGATAGGCTCTCCATCATTGCTCACACTTAGTGTTACCCGTTGCTGGGTTTGGCTGACTTCAATCAAGATTTGATGGCGAGCAAAACGCTGTGCATTGGTCAGTAGATTTTGCAGTGCTCGCTCAATCAATGCTGGTTCGCCAAATAAGGGCAGGGTCTCTATATCTGTATGCAAGGTTATTGGGGTTTCACTCAATGCACTTAAACGTTTAATGGATTGATTAATCAAGGTGATAAGATCGTATTCATCTAGAGGCATTTCACGCTGGGATTCTAAACTGGCGTAGGTGAGTAATTCTTGCAGTAGGTTTTCCATTTCCTTAATGTCGAGCTGCATTTCATTGAGAAAATCCTGACGCTTTTGTTCGTCAGAGTCAGGTTGGCAGTACATGGGCATTAAGGCGAGGGCGAATTTAAGTCGCGCAAGGGGCGTGCGAATCTCGTGGGAAACCGCATTGGACAAATGTTTTTGGTTTTCAATCAATGCGCTGATATGTCGCGCCATTTCATTAAAGGTATTGGCTAAGGGTTTTACCTGAGAGCGGTTCGAGAGATTGATGCGAGTGTCCCATTTGGCTTCGCCAAAATCCTTTGTGGCCTTACGCAATATGCTTAAGTCTCGCGAGAGTGGTCCAACCCAAATCAAAGCGACGAGTGCGAGTGACAAATAGAAAAACAGAGTGAATAAATTACGCAGATCGGCTCTGGGGTCTATCTCAATAGGACCCGCCATTAATACTTGTTCACCTACCTGAATAAACTGGAATTGTTCGCCCTCACTGGTCGTGGTGGTGACTACATGATTGGGCGTCAGAACTTGATCTTTCGCCAGTGCAATTTGATCTGGACTGAGTAGATTTAACGGCAGCTGATTATCGGTTGTGAGTACTTCTAAGTAATCGTGGCGGCTCTCCTCTGGAAGCTGGGTCAACAGCTGGGCAAATGCAACCAGAGGAGCATCTAAGGGATTATTTTCATCTACATTTTTCTTCCATAGGCTGTCCAGTGTCCAGCCTATGCCCAGAAAACTGAGACTCAGCAGTAAATATAAGCTGATAAAGAGACGTTTCACGGGAGTTCTTAGTTGTTCCAAGCCTCAGGGGCGAAGAGATAGCCTTGTCCCCAAACGGTTTTGATTCTGAAGGGGGTCTCAATATTGTCGTTGAGCTTTTTGCGAAGTCTTGAGATCCGCACATCGATCTTTCTGTCTTTACCATCAAAATCAATATTGAGCAGTAATTGATAGATATATTGACGACTCAGTACTTGTCCTGCCTGTGATGCCAGTAACCACAGGAGTTCAAACTCATGGCTGGTGAGGTCGACTTCTTTGTTGTCGAGTCGAATTGCATGGGTATGGGGATCGATACTGAGTTTACCAAAAGTCAGGCAATGGGATTCGGCCTGAGGCGGTTGGTTTTGGCGGCGTAATAGGTTGTTGATACGGGCAACCAGCAGGGCAGGATCAACGGGTTTAACCACATAGTCGTCGGCACCGAGTTCTAGCCCTTTGATTTGATCTTCGCTTGAGCCTAAGGCACTCATCAACAGGATCGGGCCAGCAAAGTAATCGGGTAACTTTTCGCACAGGCTAAGGCCATCAATTCCTGGCAACATAATGTCTAGCAGGATGATATCAGGCTTATAGTTGATTAAGCGGGTTAACACTGTGTCGCCACGACGCTCTACTTCAACGTGCATGCCGTGGGATTTCAAATAATCTACGATTAAATTCGCGAGACGGACATCATCTTCAACCAATAACACTCTGTGGGGTGATTGTGGATTCGTCATTAAAATAAACTCCAAGGGTTACGGTAACGTCTGCGCACCTGAGGCTGCGAGGTCGACGTGATTTTTAATTTGGCTCCAGCCAGTGTTTGGTTGGTATCCTTACTGACCAGAACAAAGTGAATATCGTTTAGCGTACTGACATTCAATGTGATTTCATGTTGTTCTAGCGATTCGCTGCACCATTTAGGATAGGCATTGTTGTCAGATAAGATACAAACCAGCTCATTTTTAGCGAGTTGCCACTGCAACTCTACACGGATTTCACAGGCTTGGTTTTCATCCCCCGTGATACAGATTTCAGGGGTCAGTTTTAATTTTGACTCTTCATTTGGAGCGGCAAGTGCGTGAGTCGGTCCCATTAAGCTAACGCTTAGACCGAATATGCATAGCATCTTAATATGAAGGGGCGTCACTCTTGTTAAAACCTATACGCTGCGCCAATAAAATAAGTGCTGCTATAGTCTTGATTGAGCAAGGGACTGGCGGCTATTTCATCTGCAATTTGTGTATAGCGGAACGCAAAGAGCATATCCCAGTTATCAGTTAAGATATAACGGGCTGTCATTTCGACCCCTTTATTCCAGCCAGCATCAGCATGGTAATGTTTGCTCCAATAATCATTTTCACTCGGGCGTACACCATAGTAATAGTCGACGACGTTGGTACTTTTCCAATCAAATACGAGTGACATATCCATTACCCAGCGGGTTAAATGCCAACCATAGGTCCATTTAATTTGCGCTTCAGCGCCTTGATGCACATCAAACATATCATGGGTGTAGGCTAACCTAACTACGCCTAATGGGGTATAAATAAATGCTTCAGCGCCACCTAATAACGTAAAGTTACGCGATTCTAAGGAATTAAACACGGGTTCGGGTTCACTGCTGAGAACTGTCTTGGTCGAGAGCATTCTCGCACCATCCTGTGAACTTCGCTCCAAAAAGATATTCGAAGGGTCCCAGCGATAGAAATAAGCTCTATCCATGCTATAGCTGGTCACTAAGTTGACGCTGAAATATTGCTGCTCAACTAAGCTATAGCCTAAGTTACCGTTATCAAAAAACCAATGGTCACCATAGTAAGCTACAGTTGGGATAAAAAAGACCGGAATATCATCAAAATCCCTAAGAGGGTTGGTTTTTTGTCCCCAACCGACCGCCACGCCTAAATCCCAGTTGCGCATTTCAATACATTCATCTTTAGTGACGCACGGTTCTTTGGCCATTCCAATTGAAGGTAGGCTAAGCGCGGTGAGTAAGATTAATAATGTTCGATACATGATATGCGTTCGGATTTAATGACAGTCGGTAATGGGCAACAGATTAGCATTTTATGCTTAATTCCACAGTGCTTTCACCTGAAGGGATGCAAAATGATACAGATATCATACAAATAGCATATATGTAGATCTCGTAATCAATTGAAAGACATCATAAAAGCATAAAATGCACTTGCTTAGCGCTTTTGTCGACGTTGGTGTGTTGTATTTATACTGTTTTGCTTTTTGGGTGCTGGTGTTACTAATTTGGGTTGGTGCAGCAAATAAAATGCCATTCATTGTCGGAATGGCATTCGTAAAACTCGATGAAACCTGATTACAGCCAGGAGCTAAAGGAAGTAAAACCGATCAGTTGAGTTCTTTTAGTGTCTGATAGCCCATTTCTGTTAGCTGGTCATTCACGCAGTCGAGGACATATTGTTTAAGCTCGGCATTTTCAATCTGATCTTCAGATGCCATCTGTTGGCATACTTCGGTCAGTTGAGCGATATCATTTGCAGGTGCCGGAGGAAGTGTTGATTCATCGGCAAAGCTAGCAAAACTGATTAGCGCCGACAGGGTGATAACAGCTGATAACGTTTTCATTTTATTTCCTTTAGTTATTGATAGTTAACAACAGCCTAACTGGTTTCCCATCATGCCGCTGCGTCAACAGATAGCAATTTATCATTGCTATTATTTTTTAGATATAAATAATTTTTCACTCATTTTGTAAGCTATTTTTTGTCGAATTATCATGGTTGTTTTATGGGCAGGCTTAAGTGCCTAAGCCAGTCAAAAATACCGATCTCATCCTTCGTAAACCGCGCGAATCCCCCTGATTTTCCACTACCAAGCTGAGCTTATTTTACTATGACGTTCTTACCACCCTTAAGTTTCATCATCCTGAGCGGCATATTTGTAATTAATATGTTTAAAAATAGACTTATCTCAACTTTGGTCTATTTATGGGATGAAGTTAATCTTTTTGATGGTTTTTACGGATTACTAGAGAGTGCATTTGTTGATGAGAGAGTAGAAAGTTTGAACTATAGCAAAATTGCCCTATAAATAAGATTTAGCGCACTATTTTTACCCATGTTTTATAGATATTTGAATCTTAAGAGATTAATTTTTAGCCTGTAGATTTTTTTATTTATTAATTTTTTATCTTGATGATTTTAATGGTTAATTTGTTTATTTGTTATGATTATAAGATTTAGATTGTGATCTTCTTTGTTGTTATCTAAACTTCGCCGCTTTTTATCGAACTATAAGTGCAAATTATTGTACTGAAATTTACTTATCATTTTGGGGACTTTCTGTGTCGACAAAACTGGCGAATCCGGCTCCATTAGGTTTAATGGGCTTTGGTATGACGACTATCCTGCTAAACATTCATAATGCAGGGTACTTTCCGATTGACTCGATGATCTTAGCTATGGGGATTTTCTATGGCGGAATGGGTCAAATTATCGTGGGCATTATGTGCTTTATGCGTGGTGATACCTTTGGTACAACCGCCTTTACCTCTTACGGTTTATTCTGGTTGACCTTAGTTGGGCTTATTTTAATGCCAAATGCTGGGGTTGCGGCGAGTCCAACCTATTTTATGGGGTGGTACTTAACCCTTTGGGGAATTTTTACAGCCTTTATGTTTGTGGGATCGTTACGTTATCCAAGGGCTAAGCAGTTTGTGTTTGCTTCGTTGACGATTCTATTCTTCCTTCTGGCGGCGAGAGATTTTACTGGCAGCGCGCTTATTGGCACCATCGCGGGTTTTGAAGGGATTATCTGTGGTGCGAGTGCAATTTACTTTGCCATGGCGCAAGTGCTCAATAATGAATATGGCCGCACTATTTTACCGATAGGCGAGCTTAAAGCTAAGGTCTAACTGAGTTCTTAGTTTATGCAAAAGGCTGAATCATTCAGCCTTTTGCATTTTTGACGGGTCAGTAATATTAAAACTTACAACATCAGATTTTAGTTTGGATAAATGCAATACAGGCATTATCTAGACTACGGTTAGAGATATAGCTGGTCCCTGTTTTATGGGTGATTAGGAACCCTTTATCCGTTTGCACAATACGATAAATATCCGTCCAGAGAATTTGAGCGTTAACATATTGTGATTTTGTGTGGATACCTTGCTCATCAATGATAAGGGTGACTTCATTATTGGCGGCTTTGCTCATCATTTGCCGCATCAACCACCACGCTTTGTTGTATTTTACATTTAATGCTTCAATCACCCCGAGCCCAACAAAGAAATAGGCCAGATAGAGGCTGACATCCGCAAAAATCAGCGCAATGCCAATGAGCCCGAAACCTATGGCTTTATAATAAGGTTTGAGAGTGGGATCGGGTTTGACGGACTGGGTATAACACTCGTCAAAATGCGCTTTATCTAAGATGTAAGTTGTGGAATAACAATAGGGTGTGGTCATGTCTTATTTACTAATCAAAAGTTTAATTATCTAAAGCTGGATAGCACATTAGTTTAGCGGGTTAGCTGCGTAAAGTAACGATTTTTGGGATAAGTCTGCAGTAGCGATACGGCGCAAAATACCCTGTTATCGTACCTGCGCCCGTTCCTGCACCATAGTTTGCTTATGACTTAATAGCGGTTTCGCTCTGTGGGAATATCACTCAGATACTCAACAAACTCGACTTCAAATCCATGGGCATCGAAGAAGTAGATATTGCGGCGATAGGGATCTTCCATGCCCTCTTTTGCTATCTGAAAGCCTGCTTGAGTCAGTCTGGTGATGATTGCATCTAAATCACTTACGACAAAAGCAAAATGAGCTAAGCCAATTTGATGGCCCGTTAAGTCGCGGTTTTCCCCTTCACCGTTATCGCTAAAGGCAATGTATTGATAATCATCGCCAAAATGAATCCAATTGCGCGGCTTGCCGTACCAAGTCCCTTTATCTCCGCCACGGACACGCCAATGTGGGAAGGCGGCTTGATAAAAAGTGAGTGCTTTAGGGATATCGTCGACGACTAGGTTGATGTGCTCTAAATGGATCATAATGCGTTCCTTGTAATGATTTTAATCAGTGTGATTCACATCCAAGCTGCTTACATACCGTAGCAGTATTCCTGCTGCTTGGGGTAGGGTTGATGAATATGGCGTTGGCGTATCGGCGCTAAGGCTTGGGCATATTGATGCAACATAAATAGGCTATATTGCACTCTTTCCCTGAGGGCGATATCCCGTGTGCCTTGGGGCGTGGCGTTGAGTACATTCTCGACATTACGGATGATCAAATGGTCGGGGATCGGCACCAATTTATTGTTTTTGAGTGCATTCATTTTGACTTCTACAATGGGGTAGGCGCCGCTAATGCCGCTACAAACTGAAATCAGCAACACTGGCTTATGGGCGGTTTCCTGACGGCTACACATCAATAGGAAGTTTTTAAGCAGTGGCGATGCCATTCCACCCCATTCGGGCGTAATCAAAACGAGGGCATCCGCGGCATCGACTTTTCGCTCAATCTCAGGCCAATGTTCGCCCTTGTTGTCCTCTTCACCGTCCCAAAATGGCAGATTGAACTGGCAAAGTTCTAAGTGATGAATAGCGTCGTAACCGACATTATGGGGCGATAAAAAACTGGTTTCGGCTATGTATTTCGCGACTTTAGCGCTTTGCGAGTGGGCTCTTTGACTGGTGCTGATGATGAGTAAGTTCATTATGTAAACCTATTTGTTTATAAATTATTTATAAGGTAATTTCTTTACTTAATCTTGTAAAGGATAAAATAAATAAAAAACTTTATTTATTCTGTTAAAAGGTGGGCGATTAAGGGATAATCCGAGGCGAAGAGCGGAGAGCGCATATGAAAACTACTGATAAGATTATTCAATTACTCAAATTGCATGGCCCGTTAACGGCTAAGACCCTAGCGGAAGAGCTTGCGTTGACCACTATGGGCGTTCGCCAGCATTTGCAAGCCTTAGAAGAGGCGGGTGATGTCGATATTGAAGACAGAGTTGAAGGCCGCGGACGCCCAACCCGGTATTGGGGGTTAACGGAGCAGAGTAGAACCCACTTTGCCGATCGCCACAGTGAGCTTAGTTTGCAATTGATTGATTCCGTAAAAATGATATTTGGTGATCAGGGGTTGGATAAACTGATTGAGCATAGAGAGCAAACTGCTATGCAGCAGTATCGCAGCGCGATGCAAGGTATGACGGATATTACCAGCCGTTTAACTAAATTGGTGGAGTTACGTACCCTCGAAGGCTATATGGCGACGCAGGAACAAGCCGATGGGGTTTTCTGGTTGCTTGAGAATCACTGCCCAATTTGCAGCGCAGCGACTAAGTGCCAAAACTTTTGCCGCTCCGAACTGCAACAGTTCCAGCAATTATTTGCCGATATTGCTACTGTAAGCCGTGAAGAGCATATCATCGATGGTGCTCGTCGCTGTGCCTATCGCATTGCGCCTTTATCTTAGAGCAGGATGGTGTGATGCAATCAAAACGCGGTCGTCTCGATAGATACCTAGCTGTTAAGTTACAAATTCACCGTAAAGCCGTGCGAGAACTCTTGCTGGCGGAGCGAGTATATGTGGATGGCACGCCTGCGAAAGCGCTCGATCTGCTGGTGGATGAATTTTCCCACATTGTGTTTGATGGGCAAGTCTTACAGGCCAACCAGCCCGTGTACTTGATGTTGCACAAGCCCGTTGGGGTAGTGAGTGCGACCAAAGACAAGGAGCACCGCACTGTGATTGATTTACTCGATTGCGAAGCTCGCCATGAGCTGCATATTGCTGGGCGGTTAGATTTAAACTCATCGGGTTTATTGTTACTGACCAATGATAGTCGTTGGTCCGAGGCGTTAATGTCACCCGAGCAAAAAGTGGATAAAGTGTATCGAGTGACTTTAGCCTATCCCTTGAGTGAGGACTATGTCGCGGCATTCGCGCAGGGCATGTATTTTGGCTTTGAAGATATCACCACACAGCCTGCAAAGTTGACTATCCTCGACACTCATATTGCAGAGGTTACTTTAAGGGAAGGGAAGTACCATCAAATCAAGCGGATGTTTGGTCGTTTCCGTAATCCAGTGGTGGGATTACACCGCCTTTCCATTGGTGAGATTACCCTAGATAAACACTTAAGCCCTGGTGATAGCCGGATGTTGACTGCACAAGAAGTCGCCTCTATCTATCATTCAAAAATGAAGTAACTCGAGACGGTGCATAAAGCGCTGATATGCACTTAAAAACATAACCCTTAAGAGCATGTTGACGTTTTGAGATTGAATTTCGTTCTGGCTCGCTCATTAGGTTAAGTAAAATAGCGATACTGCGCGGACTTTATCTTGCATAGATCGTGAACCAAAGGGTTGCAAAAATAATCCTGAAACGTCAATACACCTCGGCATACGATTGTTTGAAGGACGCTGTAACAAACACGTAAGGATAACATTAGTCTGGCACAGCACGGCTACGGCTGTGCCAGTGAAAATGTGTTAGAGCCTGAATGCACTGACTTGATTACGCATGCTGCTAGCCAGTTTGGTTAGGTTTATAACAGACTCGCTGAGCTCATGTGCTGAGCGAGTCGAGTCATCGGTAATATCACTGATCGCAATAATGCTACGGTTAATACTTTCGGCCACACTACTTTGCTCTTCAGCCGCAGTCGCAATATGGGCATTGAGCTCAGCAATGTTATCTACTGACGCTACAATTTCTTTTAAGGCCTGACCTGCTTCATTGGCTTTATTATTGGCATGATCGACTTGCTTGATACCAACTTCCATTGCATTAACTGCTTCTTTAACCCCTTTTTGTAGCGTTGCGATCATCGCTTCAATTTCTTGGGTGGACTTTTGAGTTCGTTGAGCTAGCGTTCTGACTTCATCGGCGACAACGGCAAAACCTCGCCCCTGTTCGCCTGCGCGAGCAGCTTCGATCGCAGCGTTTAATGCCAATAGGTTGGTTTGTTCGGCAATACTCTTTATCACATCTAAAACTCGACCAATACTTTGGCTTTCATTGGATAAAAAGCCAATCACTTGCGCCGTTTTTTGAATTTGTTCTGAAAGTTGAGACATGCTGCTAATTGAGTCAATAACGATACGATTACCATTCGCCGCATAATTATCAGCATCCTTTGCCGAATCCGCAGCGGCTGAAGTACTCTGAGCGACCTCTGCCACAGTCGCCGTCATTTCATTCATTGCTGTTGCTGTTTGTTCAGTTTCAGCTTGTTGCTGTTGCATGCGTTTATTGGTTTCTTGGGTAAAACTACTTAGCTCGGTCGCGGAGCTATTAACCGTATTTGCTGCTTCAGCGATGGAGTGCAAAATCCCTCTCAAATGTTCAATAACTTGAGTGAGGCTAGTCGAAATAAGTCCGAGTTCATCATCATTAAAAGTACGGAATTTAACGGTAAGATCGGAATCTTGGCGGATCGTTTTTAAATTGCGCACAATATCATTGATGGGATTCATCACACTGCGATTAACCCAAAGTCCAATCAAAATACTGGTCAGCATTGCAAGCCCTGCAAGAGTGGCAAAGATGGCAATCGATGAGTGATAAATCTCGTTAGCGGCAGCTCTTTCCTGACCTGCAATTTTGATTTGTAGTGCGATAAGTTCTGATATTTTGCCACTTATCGGATCGATTGCTTGGTAAAGCGGTAATATTTTGTCATTCAGTTGGTAAGCTACATCGCCATTCCTCCCCCTAAGATATGAAATGAGTAGCTCAACTTGTTGATTAGCTGGTAAAAATAACTGTCCAGCTTGTTGTGCAAGTCGAGATTCTTCTTGGGTAAGTTCAGTTGCAAGGTATTTGGGCCAGTACTGATTGATCGTTTTGCTGGCATTTTCAAGCGCATTAGCCGCTTGCGAAGCGCTAAATCCGCCAGCATTGGCTTTATTGATCGCGTCAATTACATCAACGGCATATTTATCAGCGATAACCTTAAGATCGTCTAAAGGAACCACTCTGTCGTTATAGATACGCTCGACGCCATATTCAATTTTTCCCATCATATAAATGGCGATAAAACCAATGGTTACTAGCATTAGGAGCGGCACGAGAATGCCAATAAACATTTTTTGTTTTATTTGAAGACCATTCATATGGATTTCCTCAGTATATTCAGGGAGGCTTTTAGGCAGAGCTCGAGCAGTCCATGATGAGTCTGTATGAATAGTTATAGCAAATATGCCAAATGAGGTTGGTGATTTAAGGAAATAAAATTGCAGAAACAAAAAAACCTCGCTTAGCGAGGTCTTTATGTTGGTACAGATGAGAGGACTTGAACCTCCACGCCCGCAAGGGCACCAGCACCTGAAGCTGGCGTGTCTACCAATTCCACCACATCTGCATTGGTATTCGACAGGTTGTCGAATTAAGTTGAATCGCAATTTGGTACAGGTGAGAGGACTTGAACCTCCACGCCCGTAAGGGCACCAGCACCTGAAGCTGGCGTGTCTACCAATTCCACCACACCTGCACTGTACTTTAATTGCAATCCTTTAACACTGGTCGCTAAGGCAACCAACTTAAAGATGGTGCCCGAACCCGGAATCGAACCAGGGACACGAGGATTTTCAATCCTCTGCTCTACCGACTGAGCTATTCGGGCGACGGGCGCAATTTAAAGGCTTTTCGGCTTTTGAGTCAACTGATTTTTACTAAATAATGTAAAAAGTGATGCGGTTGGGTAAGTTTTACTCGAATCGAGTATTTATTGAGTCCTAGCGGGAATGACAAGAGAAAATACTCAGTGCCACTTAAAGGGAATAAACGTAAAAAATGTCCGTAGAAGACGAAAAAATGCCCCTCTAAAAGGGGCATTTCGACTTAGTTTGATAAGATTTCATTGTTTGGGAAGTTAGCTTGCATTACCATTAGCACGTTTTGCTTCAGTTGGTTCTGACCTAACTCACCATAAGCTTCTGCCATAATCTCCAGTGCTCGCTCAGTTGACGGTGTACCGGGATACGTTTCTAACACAGATTGTGCACGAACAGCAGCAGCACTCCAAGCGTTCATTTTGATATAGTATTCAGCAACTTGAATGGAATATTTCGCTAAACGGTTTTTTAGCGATAGCATGCGTTTTTGTGCATCAGCGGCATATTTGCTGTTGGGATAGGTTTTGATTAGACGGTCAAAATCCTTAAAGGCATCTTGGGCATTTTTCGGATCACGATCGGTTCTATCGATATTCAACATATCGTGGAAAAGATAGCTATCCGCCTGCATATTGACGAGTCCTCGCATATAGTAGACATAGTCGATATTGGGGTGCGTTGGGTTTAGACGGATGAATCTGTCAATGTTAGCAATGCCAGAGGCAACATCGTCCATTTTGTAATAAGCATAAATCAGATCCAATTGAACCTGAGTTTTATGTGGTCCGAACGGGAAGCGAGAGTCTAGCGCCTCCAATGAACGGACAGCTTTAGAGTAATTGCCAAGCTCCATGGAGGTTCTTGCCTGAGAATAAAGCTCGTCAGGTGAGGTTTTGGCGGCAATATCGTTATCTTCAGGACTGCTACTACAGGCTGATAACGCTAGTGAAAATAGGACTAAGGTTAAGCCTTTGGAGAATTTATACATACTTGAATTCAATTCTTTATAAGTTGTAGTTAAGAATTTTTCCATTTCACGATAAAATAGAAAGCATTCGATTGTAACAGATAGCACACATTTTTTGACCCCAAAATGGGGATACGGTTCCTATGACACAAGAGATTAATCTAAAAAGCGAGATTTCGGCAACACAAACTGGTTTGAGATTGGATCAAGCACTGGCTGAGTTGTTCCCTGATTACTCGCGCACGCGCATCAAGGAATGGATCCTATCTGATGCAGTCTATGTTGATGGCGTAATGGTAAACAAGCCGCGCGAAAAAGTTTTTGAGCTGCAGCAAATCGAAATTAACGCCACGCTCGAAGAAGAAGTGCATGCGGCTGCGCAAGCCATTGAGCTGGATATTGTCTATGAAGATGATGATATTTTAGTCATCAATAAACAAGCTGGCTTAGTGGTTCACCCCGGTGCAGGTAATGCCGACGGTACTTTGATGAACGCATTGCTGCATCATTGCCCTAATATTGAGCACGTGCCACGTGCGGGTATTGTGCACCGTTTGGATAAAGACACCACAGGTTTGATGGTGGTGGCCAAAACGGTTGAAGCGCAGACACATTTGGTTGCAGCCTTGCAGGCCCGAGAAATCACCCGTGAGTACGAGGCGATTGTCCTCGGTACTATGACGGCGGGCGGTACAGTCGATGAGCCTATTGGTCGTCATCCGACGAAACGTACTCATATGGCGGTGCATCATTCGGGTAAACCGGCTGTAACCCATTACCGTGTGGCGGAAAAATTCCGTAATCATACCCGTTTAAGATTACGTTTAGAGTCTGGACGTACTCATCAAATTCGTGTGCATATGGCGTATATCGGCCATGTGCTGGTGGGTGATCCTGTATATGGTGGCCGTCCAAAACCACCGAAAGCAGCAAGTCCTGAGTTTTTTGAGATTTTGAAAAACTTCAAACGCCAAGCACTGCACGCGGTACGTTTGGAATTAGCGCATCCTGTGACCTGTGAAATCATGAGCTGGACTGCGCCGATCCCAGAAGATATGGTGATTTTGACTAAAGCGCTGCGTCAAGACACTTTAGAACATCCGATTGAGTACTAACTGATGTTGATGCACGATTGGCCAGTACCTGACAATGTGGCAATTGCAATGACCGACCGCCATGGCGGCGTGAGTCTTGCCCCCTACGATAGCCTGAATTTAGGGTTGCACGTGGGTGACATACCGCAGCAAGTATTGGTTAATCGTGGCTTACTAGCACAGCAGTTACAGCTTGCGACTGAGCCTGTGTGGTTGGAGCAAGTCCATGGTTCTCGAGTGATTGATTTGGCCGATATCGTCCCAATTAATCTTACTCAAGAAGCTCAATCAGAGTGTGTGGCCTTGCAAAATACGCCACCTTTGGTCGCTGATGCCAGCTATACCGACCTCGCTGGACGGGTTTGCGTAGTGATGACCGCTGATTGCTTGCCGGTGCTTTTGTGTAATCAACAAGGGACTGAAGTTGCTGCTGCCCATGCTGGTTGGCGCGGACTGTGTGATGGGGTGATTGAGGCAAGTGTGGCTAAGTTTGCCTCTAAACCGAGTGAGCTGATTGCCTATTTAGGGCCTGCTATTGGTCCTACGGCTTTTGAAGTTGGCGCCGAAGTGCGTGCCGCCTTTATGGCAAAAGATCCTAATGCGGAAAGTTGTTTTATTGCGCGAGGCGATAAATACCTTGCCGATATTATCGGATTAGCCAAATTACGCTTAAAGCAACTGGGTATTACACAGATCTACAGCGCTGATATTTGCACTGTATTGAACCAGGATTATTTCTCCTATCGCCGCGATAAAATCACAGGCCGCATGGCTTCCTTGATCTGGCTTAAGTCTTAAGTTTATTCCCCTACCGTTTGTATTAATTTCTAGCCATCTAGCTTGAATTTGGTTAAATAGCCCCCATCTTTCTAACTAACAAAATGTTGTACCTTATTTGTGAGTTTTAGGAGGCTGTATGCGACTCGATCGTATGACCAATAAATTTCAGCTTGCCATCTCAGATGCCCAGTCGTTAGCTCTTGGGCGTGATCATCAGTTTATCGAACCGCTACATTTGATGATGGCGCTGCTTAACCAGGATTCTGGTTCTATCCATCCCTTATTAACTCAAGCTGGTATTCGGGTGAGTGCGCTGCGCTCGCTCTTGAGCCAAGAGCTTGAGCGTCTTCCCCAAGTTGAGGGCACTGGCGGCGATGTACAATTATCCCAAGGGTTAATTCGTTTATTAAACCTGTGCGATAAGTTGGCGCAAAAGCGCAAAGACAAATATATCTCCAGTGAGTTGTTCGTTCTCGCGGCGCTTGAGGGCAGCGATGCGCTAGCACAATGCCTCAAAAAATCCGGTGCGACCAAAGAGCTAATGGAACAAACCATTGAGCAAATGCGTGGTGGTCAGAATGTGGATGATCCTAATGCGGAAGACCAACGCCAAGCGCTGAAAAAGTTTACCGTTGATCTTACTGAACGTGCCGAGCAGGGCAAACTCGATCCTGTAATTGGTCGTGACGATGAAATCCGCCGCACCATTCAAGTACTGCAACGTCGTAGCAAAAACAACCCAGTGCTGATTGGTGAGCCTGGCGTGGGTAAAACCGCGATTGTTGAAGGTCTTGCTCAGCGCATTGTGAACGGTGAAGTCCCTGAAGGGATTAAAAATAAACGCGTTTTATCCTTAGATATGGGCGCATTAATTGCGGGCGCTAAATATCGTGGTGAGTTTGAAGAGCGTTTAAAAGCCGTGCTTAACGAGCTGGCGCAGGAAGAGGGCCAAGTGATCCTCTTTATCGACGAGCTGCACACAATGGTGGGCGCGGGTAAAGGCGATGGCGCTATGGACGCGGGTAACATGTTAAAGCCTGCTTTAGCCCGTGGCGATCTCCACTGTGTAGGCGCGACGACTCTTGACGAGTATCGCCAATATATTGAAAAAGATGCCGCCCTTGAGCGTCGTTTCCAAAAAGTATTAGTGGATGAGCCAAGCGTTGAAGACACCATTGCGATTTTACGTGGCTTGAAAGAGCGTTATGAGCTGCATCACCATGTGGAAATTACCGATCCGGCGATCGTTGCGGCGGCGACCATGTCGCACCGTTATGTGTCGGACCGTAAATTACCCGATAAAGCCATCGACTTAATTGACGAGGCGGCATCGAGCATCCGTATGCAGATGGATTCTAAGCCTGAATCCCTCGACAGATTGGAGCGCCGTGCTATCCAGTTGAAACTGGAAGAGCAGGCATTGGCCAAAGAAAACGATGAGGCGAGCCGTCGTCGACTCGAACATTTACGTGTCGAGTTGCATGAAGTTGAGGCTAAGGCGTCGGAGCTTAATGAAATCTGGCGCACCGAAAAAGCGGCGTTGGCAGGTACTCAGCATATTAAAGCCGACCTTGAGCAAGCGCGGATGGATTTAGAAGTCGCGCGCCGCGCCGGTGATTTAACGCGCATGTCTGAGTTGCAATATGGCCGGATTCCAGAGCTTGAAAAGCAATTGGACTTGGCATCGCAAGCTGAAATGCAGGATATGACACTGCTGCGCAATAAAGTTACTGACTTAGAAATCGCCGAAGTGTTATCAAAGGCGACGGGTATTCCGGTTTCTAAGATGCTCGAAGGCGAGCGTGAAAAACTGCTGCAAATGGAAGTGGCACTGCATGAGCGCGTGATTGGCCAAAACGAGGCGGTAGATGCGGTCGCTAATGCGATTCGTCGTAGCCGCGCAGGGCTTGCCGATCCTAACCGTCCGATTGGTTCTTTCTTGTTCTTAGGACCAACCGGTGTGGGTAAAACCGAGTTGTGTAAGTCGTTAGCTAAGTTCCTATTCGATACAGAATCGGCCTTAGTGCGCATCGACATGTCAGAGTTTATGGAAAAACACGCAGTTTCCCGTTTAGTTGGGGCGCCTCCTGGTTATGTCGGCTATGAAGAGGGCGGTTACTTAACCGAAGCGGTGCGTCGTAAGCCTTATTCGGTGATTCTGCTCGATGAGGTGGAGAAGGCGCACCCAGACGTGTTCAACATCTTGCTGCAGGTGCTGGATGATGGCCGCTTAACCGATGGTCAAGGCCGTACCGTCGACTTTAGAAATACGGTGATCATCATGACCTCAAACTTAGGCTCTGACATTATCCAAGAAGGATTCGGTCACTTAAGTTATAGCGAAATGAAGAGCGCGGTGATGAATGTGGTGACCCATAGCTTTAGACCCGAGTTTTTAAACCGGATCGATGAGTCTGTGGTATTCCATCCCTTGGATGCAGAAAATATCAAGCATATTGCTTCTATCCAAATTGCTTCATTGCGTAAGCGTTTGGCAGAGAAAGACTATACGCTGGAGATCACCGACGAGGCATTATCGCTGATCGCTGAAATTGGTTTCGACCCCGTCTATGGTGCAAGACCACTGAAACGAGCCTTGCAGCAAGAGATGGAAAATCCATTAGCGCAAAAATTACTGCGTGGCGAGTTACTGCCCGGCAAACCTATCAAGGTCAGTTGCGCTGGTCGTGAGCTGGTATTCGAGCAATAATTTACGACAATCTTTGCCGTGCAAAATGCTGCTTAACCTAAACAAAAAACCGAAGTCTTGGACTTCGGTTTTTTGCCTATATCGGTTACAGATAAAATAGCGGTTAGCAATAGTATGGCATTGCCATCAAGATTTTTAGTGGTGCCTATTACAAACTCTGGGCGTTATTTTTTATTGCAAAATAGTTTGATCCGCTGTTGATTCTCAGTAATGGCTGCTTGGCGCTCTTCTTCTGTCATCGCGACAGGTTCTTTATTACCGTCTTCTTGGCGGGTGAGTTTTGTATGGGTCGTTAACACATCTAAATTATGTTTAGCGTTTTCACAAATTGCTTCTGCTTGCTTGGCATCTTTCTCTTTAATTAAAGCCGCCGATTTTTCGGACTCAGACATTTCAGGAGGCGCTTCCTTTTTAACGGGAGCTATATAGCCAATTTTACTCGGTTCAAGATCATTGCTATTCAACTGCTGCGCTTGTTGTTCCTGAGTCGGTGGTTGTTGACTGTAATGAGTTACCCCGTTCTTATCGACCCAAGTGTAAATAGCGCCCGCCAGCACGGTTTGTGTGAGCAACACTAGGCATACAAAACCTAAAAATACCACGCTCAAATTTGTTTTCATTAACATAAACATCATCCCTTAGGGCACCCATCGACATGATAGTAAAATATGCTATCTTGAAGCCTACTTCCATTCCTGTTCATAGCTTTATAAGTGTATGCAAAATTCTTCTAATCAAACAGTAAAGAATAAGGGTATCTATTTACTGCCAAATTTATTCACAACCGCAGGCTTGTTTTCCGGTTTCTACGCTGTAATTGCCTCGATGAATGCCAACTTTGAAGCGGCAGCAATCGCGATTTTTGTGGCTATGATTTGCGATGGCTTAGACGGTAGAGTGGCAAGATTAACGAATACGCAAAGTGACTTTGGTGCTGAATATGACAGTATGGCGGATATGGTGTCTTTTGGTATGGCGCCTGCGTTACTCGCCTACAATTGGGCGCTTGCAGATTTAGGCAAGGTTGGTTGGCTCGCAGCATTTATCTATTGTGCGGGCGCTGCATTAAGGTTGGCACGTTTTAATACTCAAGTCGGTGTTGCGGATAAACGTTACTTCCAAGGTTTAGCAAGTCCTGCTGCTGCGGCCGTTATTGCCGGCAGTATTTGGCTTGGTAATCAGTACTATCTCGATGGTAAGAATATCAGTTGGATTGCCGGATTGATTACAGCAATCACGGGGTTATTAATGGTGAGCAATTTCCGTTATCACTCTTTCAAGGAGATTGACTGGCGCGGCAAAGTGAATTTTATCGCCATCCTATTCGTTGTGGGTGTATTTGTTGTGGTTTCGGTTCAGCCAGCTTTAATCCTCTGCATTGGTTTTTATCTCTACGCCATTTCGGGGCCAGTGATCACTATTCGTACCGTGAGAAAGCTAAAAGTAGCCCATATTGTGGGTGATGGAGAGCATGAAAAGGAACAAGAAACAGCAGAGGGCACCAAGAGCTCAAAAAGTTCTACGGATAATCCTTAGTCCGACAGTTCCTACATTCTCAATCTTTTATGCCATGTTAGTTCTACGGTTCAAGAGTCGCCATTCCCTATTCTTGAACCGTTTCTCTGCACCGGACATACTCATCTATATATGTAAAAGTTTTAAAGCGCCCTTTCTTAAGGCTATTCGATCTATAGAATTTCCTGCACATCCTTTCTACATATGCCAAACTTACCAGCCCAAGTGAGAAAAATAGCAGCATATCCAGCCAACACTTGAAGATTTGTTGGTTATTTGTTCACTCGGCAGGTTTTGTTAAAAAAGCGCTTGCACAAAAAGTTCTGCTGCCTATAATGCGCATCCACTGACACGGCAGACAGCGAAAGCTAACGCGGTTTCAGTGCGAATCGAATGCAGAATGTGCAGTTGATTCGAAAGCCTCAAGAAGTTTGTAAAAACGCCTTGACGCGAC
>AACY020310600.1_pt1 | contig 18666 bp, 20 predicted proteins | sample 267378 | NCBI WGS metagenome assembly AACY02 (sample SAMN02954345, study PRJNA13694) | marine metagenome | biome: aquatic; feature: ocean; material: water; isolation source: isolated as part of a large dataset composed predominantly from surface... | reverse complement strand
CATTCGCGGCGTGAACGCGGCGACGCTGGCCGCGCGCGCGGTGAACCCGGAGGCCGAGATGCACGTCGTCTGGGTCAACTCGTGGTACGATCCGCCCAGGGAGGCCGACGCCGCGCGGGCGCTGATGGCGCAGGGCGTGGACATCATCATGCAGCACACCGACAGCCCGGCCCCGCTGCAGGCGGCGGAGAACGAGGGTCTGCTGGCCTTCGGTCAGGCTTCGAACATGCACCGCTTCGGCCCGAACGCGCAGCTGACCGCCGTGATCGACGACTGGGCGCCCTATTACGTCAAGCGCGTGCAGGCCGTGCTCGACGGAACCTGGGAAAGCCAGGACACCTGGGGCGGGCTCGACGTGGGCGAGGTCGTGATGGCCCCTTACTGGAACATGCCCTACGAGGTCGCGGTCGAGGCGGCGGACGTCGAGCGGGCGATCCGCCTCGGCGCGCGGCATCCCTTCGACGGCCCGGTCATGGACCGCGACGGAACCGAGCGGATCGCCGAGGGCGAGGCCGCGTCGGACGAGATGCTCCTCGGCATGAACTGGTTCGTAGAGGGCGTGGTCGGCGATCTGCCGAACTGAGCCATGAACACGAAGCGGCCGGCGGGCGAGCCCGCCGGCCGGTTCGGACGCGTCCCCCGCGAAAGGGGGCGCGTCCTCGCTTCGTCCGCGCGTCCCCCGCCGGGGGCCGCGCACGCCATGGATCACATGCCGCCGGCCGCGGTGCCGAGGAGGCCTTCGGCGTAACGGTTGGTGGCCGTCATGACCATGTAGTGGACGAACAGGCTCGCGAGCATCACGCCGGCCACGAAGAGGATGCCTTCGCGGGGCGTCACGTGCCGCCAGATCTTCCAGATGTCGTTCATGATCTACGTCTCCGTCGATGGGGTGCGAGGGTCGTCGGGCGTCAGCCTGGGAACCACGGCATCCAGGAATAGGCGAGCAGGTGAGCGACGAGCGCCGCGCCGGCCCAGACGGTGACGCCCTTCATGAACACCGCATGGACTTCCTTGCACTGTTCATCGGTGAGACCGGTGTCGTTCAGCACCGATTTCGGGGATTCGGCCATAGTCGGACCCTCCTTCTTATGACCATCATGTCACGCGTCTCCCTGGGGGGCGCGGAGGAACCCGCCGCCGCGAAGGACGCCGTCGCGCGACGCCCCCGCGAGCGCCGACCCGGACGTCTGTCGATCGTCCGACCCGCTCGCCCCCGAGACTCATCACAGCCTCCCCCTGTGGAAACGCAGTGTTTTCATGCCATGCGGACACCCAGATTGTCAAGTTTGATTGACGTTTTGAAAGACAACCTAAGTTGACAGATGCGCCTTTTCTACAGCTGAGCCGGCTCGTCCGGCGCTCCGCCGGACGCCCCTATCGCCGTCTTCGACCCGGCGTCCGGCGCGCCTCCCGACGGGCGTGGCGCCCGGCCTCGCCGCGGGCGTCACGGGGCGCGCGCGCTTGGCCGACGCGGACCGTCCGATGCTGGCGCCCCGGCGGGCGGGCTGCTATCGCGAGGACCTGAGCCGGGAGGATGAGGATGACCGATCCGCTTGTGGGCGTCGTGATGGGCAGCCGGTCCGACTGGCCGACGATGCAGGCCGCGGTCGACATCCTCGACGCCCTCGGCGTGCCCCACGAGGCGCAGGTGGTCTCGGCGCACAGGACGCCGAACCGGCTCTTCGCCTATGCGGAGGGCGCGGCCGCGCGTGGGCTCCGCGTCATTGTCGCCGGCGCGGGCGGCGCGGCGCATCTGCCGGGCATGCTCGCCGCCAAGACCCGGCTGCCGGTGCTCGGCGTGCCGGTGCGCAGCAAGGCCCTTTCCGGCCTCGACAGCCTGCTCTCGATCGTCCAGATGCCGCGCGGCGTCCCGGTCGGAACCCTCGCCATCGGCGAGGCCGGCGCGGCGAACGCCGCGCTCCTCGCCTGCGCGATGCTCGCGACCACCGACCAGGACCTCGCCGTGCGGCTGGAGGCCTGGCGGACGGCCCAGTCCGACGCCGTGCCCGAGAGCGTCGCGGACGACCGCCCGTGACCGGTCCCGAGAGCGCGCCGCTCGCCCCCGGCGCGACGGTCGGCGTCCTCGGCGCCGGGCAGCTCGGGCGGATGCTCGCCGTCGCCGCCGCCCGGATGGGGCTGCGCATGGTGCTGTTCGATCCCGCGCCCGATCCGCCGGCCGCGCATCTCGCTCCCGTCGTCACCGCGGCCTGGGACGACGAGCGCGCGCTCGCCGCCTTCGCCGCGCGCGCGGACGTGGCGACGCTCGAATTCGAGAATGCGCCGCTCCACGCCGTCGAGACCGTCGCCGCGCACATCCCGGTCCGCCCGGGGCCGCGGGCGCTCGCCGTCGCGCAGGACCGTGTGACCGAGAAGCGCTTCTTGCGCGAGGCCGGCGTCGAGACCGCGCCGTTCGCGGCGGTGGACGACGCCGAGAGCCTGCGCGCCGCGCTTGCCGAGATCGGCGCGCCCGCCGTGCTCAAGACGCGCCGCCTCGGCTATGACGGCAAGGGGCAGGCGCGCATCGCCGCGCCCGAGGAGGCCGCGTCCGCGCTCGCCGCCATGAAAGGGGCGCCCGCGATCCTTGAGGGCTGGGCTCCCTTCGCGCGGGAGCTCTCGGTGATCGTCGCGCGCGGCGCGGACGGATCGGTCGCCTGCTACGACCCCGGCGAGAACCTCCACGAGAACGGCGTGCTGCGGCGGACGACGGTCCCAGCCGCCGTCGACGCAGAGACGTCGGCGCGCGCGAGGGCGACGGCGCGGCGGATCGTCGAGGCGCTCGACTACGTCGGCGTCATGGGCGTCGAGCTGTTCCACATGGCCGACGGCCGGCTGCTCGCGAACGAGATCGCGCCGCGCGTGCACAACACCGGCCACTGGACGATCGAGGCCTGCGCCGTCGACCAGTTCGCGCAGCATCTCCGGGCCGTCTGCGGCTGGCCGCTCGGCGATCCGGTCCGGCACGCCGACGCGGCGATGGAGAACCTGCTCGGCGAAGAAGCCGCCGATTGGGTCCGGATCGCGCGCGAACCGGGGACGGCGCTCCATCTCTACGGCAAGTCCGAGAGCCGGCCGGGGCGCAAGATGGGGCATCTGACGCGCCTCTCGCCAAGGCGCTGAGCGCCCGCTTTCGCCGCGCGCGCTTTCGCCCTAGAGAGCGGGCGACCCTTTCCAGACGGGAGCGCCCGATGGCCGCGAACGGTCCCGCGAAGATCGCCCCCTCCATCCTCTCCGCCGATTTCGCGAATTTCGGCGCGGAGTGCCGCGCCGTCGAAGCCGCCGGCGCCGACTGGATCCATGTCGACGCGATGGACGGCCATTTCGTCCCCAACATCACCTTCGGCCCCGCCATGGTGAAGGCGCTGCGCCCGCATGTGACGACCACGCTGGACGTGCATCTGATGATCGCGCCGGTCGATCCCTATGTCGGCGCCTTCGCCGAGGCGGGCGCCGACGTCGTGACGGTCCATGCGGAGGCGGGGCCGCATCTGCATCGCACGCTCCAGGCGGTCCGCGCCGCGGGCGCGAAGGCCGGCGTCGCCCTGAACCCGGCGACGCCGCCCGAGGCCGTCGCCCATGTGCTCGATCTCGTCGACCTGATCTGCGTGATGACCGTGAACCCGGGCTTCGGCGGCCAGCGCTTCATCGCGACCATGCTCCCGAAGATCCGCACGCTCCGCGCGATGATCGGCGAGCGGGACATCCGCCTCGAGGTCGACGGCGGAATCACGCCGGAGACCGCGCCGGCCGCCGTCGCCGCCGGGGCGGACGTGCTGGTCGCAGGATCATCTGTGTTCTCCGGGGGCTCGGTCGAGCGGCCCGAGACCTACGCCGCGAACATCGCCGCGCTACGCGACGCGCTCTCGGGATGACGGGACGCCGCGCAACGGGCGATTGCGCGCCGGCCGCGCACGCCTAGATCAGCGAATGGCGCAGATCCTACTCCTTCTCGCGGCGACCGCCCTCTTCGCCTGGCTGCAGATGCGCGCCGGCGTCGCAGGCATGCGCCGCGAGATCGACGCGAAGGCGCTTCCGCTGGACGATCCGGAACTCGAGGCAGCGATCCAGCGGCTCGGGGCGCTCGTGGAGTTGCCGGACTTGCGCGCTCAGCTGATCGACATGCCCGTGGTTAACGGCCTCGCGACGCCCGACGGGCGCATTGTCCTGACCACCGCCCTCGCCCGGAAGCGCCGGATGGGCCTGCTGACGGTCGAGGAAGTGGCGAGCGTCGTCGCGCATGAGCTCGGCCATGTCGCGCTTGGCCACCATCGCCGCCGCCTGATCGACTGGACCGGCCAGAGCGCCGCGCGCATGGCGCTCGGGCTGGTGCTCAACCGCTTCCTGCCGATCATCGGCTTCTACATCGCCAACGCCCTCGGCGGCCTGCTGCTCGCCCGGCTGTCGCGGCGCGACGAGTTCGAGGCCGACCGCTACGCCTCGGCCCTCATGATCCGCTCGGGCATGGGGGTCGCGCCGCAGATCGCGATGTTCGAAAAGCTCGACCGCATGATCCCCGGCCCGAAGGGCGCCGCCTGGCTCGCGAGCCATCCTCCGACGTTCGCACGCATCGCGGCGATCGAAGCGAACGCCGACGCGTGGAAGGCGGGGGCGGTCTGAGGCGCGGGACTGGAGCCGCCGAGCGGCGTCCTCTGCAGCTCCCCGATCCTCCCGCTGCGGCGACGATGTTCGCGCTCTGATCGGACGTTGGGGGATCGAGACGGGGTCCGATGCTCGATGACGGGACGCCGGGCGACCAGTCGGCGGCTCCGGCGCTCTCGAGACCTCTTCGGGCGCAAACGGCGCTGCGGCGCGCTGGCCGTGTAATTGACCGCAGGCGCATCGCGCGGGTCTCTTGAGCGGGCCGGGAGCATAAAGCACCCGACGACAATGACGACCTCTCGCACGCTGTCGCGCCGCCAGCCTCCGGGCGCCTCGCGGTTGAACACTTAGGACTTCGGAAAATGCGCGCGAGGCTCAGCCGGCCAGTTTGGCGAGATAGCGCCCGTATTCGGTCTTCATCAGGGGCTTGGCGAGGTCGCGAAGCTGCGCGCCGTCGATCAGGCCCATGCGAAACGCCACTTCCTCCGGGCATCCGATCTTGAGGCCCTGACGCTTCTCGATGGTCCGTACGAAATCGCCCGCCTCGATCAGGCTGTCGTGGGTGCCTGTGTCGAGCCAGGCGAAGCCCCGGCCCATCAACTCCACCGCCAGAGACCCCTCGCGGAGGTAGAGCTCGATCAAGGAGGTGATCTCGAGTTCGCCGCGCGGCGAAGGCGCGACCCCCCGCGCGAGCGCCGGGGCGCGGCTGTCGAAGAAGTAGAGCCCGGTCACGGCGTAATCCGAGCGGGGGCGCTGCGGCTTTTCCTCGATCGAGATCGCGCGGCCTTCCGCGTCGAACTCGACCACGCCGTAGCGCTGCGGGTCGACGACCTGATAGCCGAAGACCGTGCCGCCCTCCCCGCGCCGGTCCGCCGCGTGCAGCAGCTCCGGGAGACCGTGGCCGTAGAAGATGTTGTCGCCAAGGACCATCGCGGACGGCGCGCCGTCCAGGAACGCCTCGGCGAGGATATAGGCCTGCGCCAAGCCGTCCGGAGAGGCCTGGACGATCCACTCGAAACGGAGGCCGAACTCCGACCCGTCGCCGAGAAGCCGTTGGAACTGCGCCTGGTCATGCGGCGTCGTGATGATCGCGATCTCGCGGACGCCGGCCAGCATCAGGACCGTCAGCGGGTAGTAGATCATCGGCTTGTCGTAGAGCGGCAGCATCTGCTTAGAGACGCCGCGGGTGATCGGATGGAGCCGCGTTCCCGAACCGCCCGCCAGAATGATGCCCTTGCGCCCGCTTTCGCTCATGCTTCCTGCTCCCTGATCTCGGCGAGCGCCTCCTCGAGCGACCGCCGCCAATCCGGCTGCGCGATCCCGTAAGCCTCGGCGATGCGCGCGCAGTCGAGGACGGAGTTCCTCGGGCGCGGCGCCGGCGTCGGCCAATCCTTCGAGGGGATCCCGACGACCTCTGGCGACGCGAACCAGTCTGCCTGGCGAAAGATCTCGCGCGCGAAGGCGCACCACGAAACCGCCGGCGCGCCCGAGAAGTGGAACACGCCCGGGACGCCGCGCCCGGCCGCGAAGGCGCTCGCGATCGTGAGGAGCGCGTCGGCGATGTCCGCGGCCGAAGTCGGTCCGCCGCGCTGGTCCTCTACGACGGTGAGACGCGGTCTCGCCGCGCCGACGCGCAGCATGGTCTTGACGAAATTTCCGCCATGCGCCGCGAAGACCCAGGCTGTGCGCAGAACCACCGCGCGGCCGCCGGCCTCCGCGATTCGCCGCTCGCCCGCGAGTTTCGAGCGGCCATAGGCGCCAAGCGGCGCCACCGGGTCGTCCTCGCGCCAAGGCCTGTCGCCGGAGCCATCGAAGATGTAGTCGGTCGAGACATGGAGGAAAGGCATGTCACGCGCCGCCGCCGCCCGCGCCATGGCGCCGGGCGCGTCTCCATTGATCACGGTTGCGCGCGCCTCGTCGCCTTCGGCTCCGTCGACCGCCGTGTAGGCGGCGGCGTTGATCACGACGTCGGCGTCGCTTCCGGCGACGATCTCGGCGCAACGCGAGGGATCGGAGAGATCGGCCTGGTCCCTCCCGAGCGCCTCGATCGCCGTCGAGGGGGCGGCGCGACGGCGCAGTTCCGTCGCAACCTGCCCTGTGCGTCCGAAGACCAACACCTTCATCGATCGACCCCCCCCAAATCCTTCCGCGCCGGACCGGCGAACCGGATGCGGCCGACGTCCGAAACGGGCGCGCCGTTCGCCGCGACCCCGGCGTCGACGTCGCGGTCGACGTCTCGAATGGAAGCGGTCCGGCCGAGCAACACGCGCTCCCCAGTCGTCAGTCTGAAAGACCAAGACGCGCGCCGACGCCGCTGCGCGCGAGAAGCGGCCGCCACCAAGCCTCGTTCTCGAGATACCAGGTCACTGTTCGCCGAAGGCCTTCCTCGAGCGTGACGGATGGCCGCCAGCCGAGTTCCTCGCGGATCTTGTCCGCGTCGATGGCGTAGCGGAAGTCGTGACCGGGGCGATCGGTCACGAAACTGACGAGGTGGTCATGAGGGGCGCCGTCCGGGCGCGCTTCGTCCAGAATGGCGCAGATCGTACGGACGATGTCGATGTTCCGGGCTTCGCTGTCGCCGCCGATGTTGTAGGTCTCTCCTACTCGCCCCTTGCGCAGCACGGTCAGGAGCGCCACGGCGTGGTCCTCCACGAAGAGCCAGTCGCGTATGTTCTCGCCTCGACCGTACACGGGTATAGGTCGCCCCGCGAGCGCGCTCAGGATCACGACCGGGATGAGCTTTTCGGGGAAATGGTAGGGGCCGTAGTTGTTCGAGCAGTTCGTCACGACGACGGGCAAGCCGTAGGTCTCGCCCCATGCGCGCACGAGATGGTCGGAGGCGGCCTTGGAGGCGGAGTATGGCGAATTGGGCGCGTAGGGCGTCGTTTCCACGAACCGTCCGGTCTCCCCAAGCGTCCCGTAGACCTCGTCGGTCGAGACATGGTGGAAACGAAACGCGTCTCTGCGGGTCTCGGACAGTGTTTTCCAATGGGCTCGGGCGGCCTCGAGCAACGCATAGGTTCCGACCACGTTCGTCTCGATAAACGCGGCGGGCCCGTCGATCGATCGGTCGACATGGCTTTCGGCGGCGAGGTGCATCACCGCGTCGGGATCATGCTCAGCGAAGATCCTCGTCATGGCGGCGCCGTCGCATATGTCGGCCTGCTCGAACGCGTAATCTGGATGCGTCGCGACCGAGGCGACGTTCTCCGGGTTCGCGGCGTAGGTCAGCTTGTCGACATTGACGACGGCGAACTCCTCGGCGACCGCGCGGCGCACGACCGCCGAGCCGATGAAGCCCGCTCCCCCGGTCACGAGGATCTTCATGCGTCGTATCCGTAGGCGAATGGGCTTTCAAAATCCTTGAAGGCCGGGGCCGCGGCGTCCTTGTCGGACAGCACCGCGCGCTCCGGGTCGACGCCCCACTCGATCCCGAGCGCCGGATCGTCGAAACGGACCGAGCCGTCGCATTCGGGCGCATAGTAGCCGTCGACCTTGTAGATCACGTCGGTGTCGGGCTCGAGAGTCGCGAACCCGTGCAGGAAGCCGCGCGGCACCCAGAGCATCGCGCCGTTGTCGTAGGAGAGTTCCTCCGCGACCCAGCGGCCATATGTCGGCGAGCCGCGGCGCACGTCCACGGCGACGTCCAGAATACGTCCGCGCGCGACCCGCACCAGTTTCCCCTGCGCGTTTGGCGGGCTCTGATAATGCAGGCCGCGCACCGTGCCCGACTCGGCGGAGAAAGAGTGATTGTCCTGGACGAACTCGATCGCGAGCCCAGCCTCAGCCATGCGATGCGCGTTCCACACTTCGCAGAAGAAGCCGCGAGGGTCGCCGAACCGGCGCGGCGTGAGCCGTTTCACCTCCGGGATAGCGGTCGCGACGACGTCCATCGCTCTCTTCCGAACCGTTGCCGCGGTTCGCCTAGCCGAAGCCGCCGTCGCTGTCGATCGAAATACGCTGCGCCGCAGAACAATCCGACCACGCGTGGCCTCCGGCGATCAGCGTCGACGCCTCGACCCGCGCCGCCGCGCACCTCGACGACCTGGCGACCGCGCGCAGGATTGCTCCGGCTTGGGCGTTCCGCGCAAGTTCGCCGATTTCATTCAACTCGATCACGCCGCTTGGTCGAAGGATCGAGAGGATTGCGAGGGCGATGACTGCGCGGGGCGTGGCGCTGCGTCTTGACGAACGGTCGGTCTCGGCGCACCGCGGTTCGTCGTCAGTGCAAGCGACCGGCGTGGCGACGGCAGGCCTGCGACCGTCTCGGCGCAATGTTCTCTTCACCGGCCTCGATCGTGGTGGTGGTGGCGCCGGTGACGGGCGCGGTCTTCTTCGGTCGCCGTCTCGCGATGGTGGATGCGCTCGCGGCGCCGGCCGCGGGGGTCCTCGGCGAACAGCAGCGACTTGATCGTGACGGGTACGGTGAAGCTCGGCAGCCGGATGCGGCCGAGGTCGATGAAGTCGAAGTCGCGCAGCGTCACGCCGTCGATCACCATCATCTCGCAGCCGAGCGCCAGTTCGTCGCGCAGGATGTGGCCGAGCGTGCGCGCGATGTCGCCGTCGAGCATCACATAGAGCGCGCCGCCCGCGGCGATCCGGCCCGCCATGGCGCCGCGCAACCCCTCGGCGAAGGCGCGGATGCGGGGATAGTCGGGCGTCCCGCGCCATTCGAAGGCGAGCGCGGCCTCGTCGGCGTCCGGGTCGAGGTCGAAGGCGGTGAAGTGGTCGCGGATCGCGGCGGCGACGGCGGCGGGGTCGATCCCGGCGGAGAGGTCGAGGTCGGGTTTCACCACCTGGAGGTTGCGCCGCGGCAGCAGCTTTCCGGGCGCGGTGATGAGGCAGGTGTTCCCCGAGAGCTGCACCGAATGCTCCGAGGCGCCGAGCGCGGTCGCGCGGATGCCCGAGCCGAACGGCGCGAGCGGCGCGCCGAAGGCGCCGGCCTCGGCGCGCGCGGCGATGGCGCGTCCGAGCGACGGGCCGAGGTCGCCGAAGTCGCGGTCCTCGCGGCCGTAGACGTATTCCGACACGCCGCCCGAGAACATCAGCCCTTCGACGCCCTCGAAGCCCGGCGCGGGGTCGGTGAGGTAGAGGTCGAGCGCGGCCTGCGGCGGCGGCGTCTCCGCGATGGCCGCGGCGAGCAGATCGGCCATGCCCTCCGCGACGCGGGCCATGTCGTCGCCGCCCGCCGCCGCGCCGACCCGCCAGTCGAAGCCCGCCCGCGCCGCGTGGTGGCGCCCGGCGGGGTCGAGCCGCGTGATCCGCCCGCCCTCGCAGACGACCAGCCGCCCGCCGACATGGATGGCGGCGGTCCAGAGCACCCGGCCGTTCTCGCAGAGCGCGAGCTTGGTGGTGCCGCCCCCGATGTCCACGTTGAGCAGCCGCTGGCCGCGGTCGTAGCTCGCCCGCGCGCAGCCCGAGCCGTAGGCGGCGAGCATCGCCTCCATGTGGTGCCCCGCGGTCGCGGTGACGAAGTCGCCGCCCTTCTCCGCGAGGATCGCGGCGATGCCGCCCGCGTTCTCGCGCCGGAGCGCCTCGCCGGTCAGGATCACGACGCCGGTGTCGATGTCCTCCGGCCGCACGCCTGCGGCGGCGTAGGCGTCGTCGATGATCGCGCCGAGCGCGCCGTCGTCGATGCGAACGTCGTCGGCGTAGGGCGTCAGCGCGACCGGGCTCTCGTAGTCGGTCTGCCGCTCGACCACGACGTAGCGCGACGACAGGTCCTCGCCCTGCCGGCGCAGATGGATGGTCGAGAACACCACCTGCGTGCCCGAGGAGCCGACGTCGATCCCGACCGAGCGGAGCGTGACGTTGTCCTGAAGGTAGATCGGGTTGTCCTCGATCGGCCCGTCGTCGAAGTCGTGGTCGTGATCATGGTCGGCGTCCGGCCCGTGCTCGTGGAAGAACACGTCGCCGAAGGCGTGGTCGTCGATCGTGTGCTTCTTCTTGTCGTCGCCGGCCATGGACGGCCTCCCCTCGCCGCGGCGTTCCTCTATACGGACCGCCGTCCCGTTGACGGGAAGGTAGCGCCGCCGTATCGTCCGCGCAACGCCGCTGGAGAGCCGCCCTGTCGGCGGATGTCGACGGGCCAATGGGAGGACGGACATGGTCAAGGACGCGAAGGTCTCGGACGCGCTCGCGGAGAAGTTCAGCTCCGAGAAGGAGACGCCCTACACCAACTGGGTGGCCGCCGAGGGGCTCGACATCCTGAACGGCACCTATGTCCGCAACCTCAACCAGGTCGAGCTGAAGCCCTGGGCGCGGCGCGACTGCAAGGCGGTGTTCATCAACCACGACGCCTCGCGCACCTCGAACGACTGCGTGGTCATGGAGATCGCGCCGGGAGGCAAGATGCCCCCGCACCGCCAGCTCTGCGAGGACATGATCATGATCCTCTCGGGCCGCGGCTCGACCACGGTCTGGAACGACAAGGGCGACAAGGTCTCGTTCGAATGGGGGCCGGGCTCGCTGTTCGGCATCCCGCTGAACGCCAACCACCAGCACTTCAACGGCTCGGGGACGGAGCCCGCGCGGATGGTCTCGGTCACCAACCTGCCCGTCCTGATGAACGTCTACGAGGACCCGGACTTCCTGTTCGGCCTCTCCTACGACTTCAAGGATCGGTTCAACGGCGAGCCCGACTACTTCGCCGCCAAGGACGAGAAGAAGGGCCTGCGGCTCGAGACCAACTTCGTGGCGGACGCGGTGAACCTGCCGCTGATCGAGGCGAAGGAGCGCGGCGCGGGCGGCGGGCACATCCGCTTCAACTTCGCCAAGTCGTCGATGAACGCGCATATCTCGCAGTTCCCGGTCGGCACCTACAAGAAGTGCCACCGCCACGGGCCGGGCGCGCATGTGATCGTGCTCTCGGGCGAGGGCTTCTCGCTGATGTGGCCCGAGGGGGAGGAGCCGACCCGCTACGAGTGGGAGGTCGGCACGCTGATCACGCCGCCGAACATGTGGTTCCACCAGCACTTCAACACCGGCCCGACGCCCGCGCGCTACCTCGCCTTCAAGCATGAGGGCGTGGCGATCCGGAACGCGCAGGGCGTGCCGAAGGCGTGGATCTCGATGCGGGTCGGCGGCGACCAGATCGACTACGCCGACGAGAAGCCGGAAATCCGCTCGATGTTCGCCGAGGCGCTGGCGAAGCACGGCATCTCTTCTGCGATGGAGCCGGCCTACGAGGCGGAGCTGAAGGACCTTCCGCCGAAGCCCGAGGCGGCCTAAGGCGCACGCGCTTCACGGCGCGACCAGCGTCGGGTTTGCGGGACGGAGCGGACGTTCGTTGTCCGCTCAGCGGCGCCGGCGATCCGGGCGACCAGCCCGGATCGCGCGAACGCCCCATCCCGGGGGGTGAGGGCCGTCTCGGAAACGCGCCAGTGGCGCGTTTCAGGCCCGAACGGGCGGAGCCCCGGCCAGTCGCATTGCTACGGTTGCAAGAAGCGGAGCGTTCGTGCGGGGTTGCGCGATTAAGCGCTTGCGCCCCAGCGTTCCGAAGCGACCACCCTGGGGCGTTCGCGCGATCCTCCTCAAGCAGCGCCGCCGCTCAGCGCGCCAGCGTCCCCTCCGGCCCCGGAGCGGACGCCCCCGTCACGGCGCCTCGATCAGGACTCGTCCGTCCTCGACATGCACCGTGTAGGTCTTCAGCGGCACGGTGCAGGGCGGGGCGGTCACCTTGCCGTCGCGGATGTCGAAGCAGCCCTGGTGGAAATCGCACTCGATTTCGAAGCCGTCCAGGAAGCCCTCGGACAGAGAACCGGGGCCGTGCGTGCAGGCGTCGTCGGTCACGTAGACGCCGCCCTCGACCTTGAACACGGCGAGCTCCAGCCCCTCGGTCTCCACCTTCAGCGCGCCGCCCTCCTCGACATCGTCGACGGCGCAGAGATCGATCCGCTTCGCCTCGCCCATGCTTCTCTCCCTCAGTTGACCTTGCGCCGGGGGCGCTTTACGTTTCGCAGATAAGGGAACGCCGTTCCGCATGCGGGAACCCTAGCGCCTTCTAGGAGGTTGGGAAGGCGCCGGTCAACCCGACCCCCGGGAGAGCGGGAAGGGAGCGGCGGCGGGAAGCGCGGGAGGACGCGATGCTGCGCAAGGAAGTCAACGAGCTCCTGACCCAGACCGGGCCGGAGACGCCCATGGGCCGGATGTTCCGCCAGTACTGGATCCCGGCGCTGCTCGCCGACGAGCTGCCCGAGGACGACTGTCCGCCGGTGCGCGTCAAGCTGCTGTCCGAGCGCCTGCTCGCCTTCCGCGACAGCAAGGGGCGCTACGGGCTGATCGACGAGTTCTGCGCCCATCGCGGCGTGTCGCTCTGGTTCGGGCGCAACGAGAAGGGCGGCATCCGCTGTGCCTATCACGGCTGGAAATACGACGTCGAAGGCAACTGCATGGAGGTGCCTTCGGAGCCCGAGGAATCGGGCTTCTGCGACAAGATCAAGCTCACCGCCTATCCGCTGGTGAAGATCGGCGACATTCTCTGGACCTACATGGGCCCGAAGGAGAGCCGCCCCGATCTGCCCGAGTGGGAGTTCGCGACCGTCCCGCCCGAGCAGACCTTCACCTCCAAGCGCTGGCAGGAGTGCAACTGGCTGCAGGCGATGGAGGGCGGCATCGACAGCTCCCACGTCTCCTGGCTGCATTCCGGCGCGCTGAACGACGACCCGCTGTTCAAGGGCGCCCGGGGCAACAAGTACAACCAGCAGGACAAGCGTCCGGTGTTCGAGGTCGTCGAATGGGACGGCGGCCTCTTCATCGGGGCCCGCCGCAACGCCGAGGACGGCCAGTACTACTGGCGGATCACGCCCTGGGTGATGCCCTCGTTCACGATGGTGCCGCCGCGCGGCGACCATCCGATGCACGGGCATTTCTGGATCCCGATCGACGACGAGAACTGCTGGGCCTGGAGCTTCGACTACCACCCCGTCCGCGCCATCACGCCCGAGGAGCGGCAGGCGATGAAGGACGGCTACGGCGTGCACAACAAGTACGTGCCCGGCACCTACCGTCCGCTCCAGAACAAGGACAACGACTACCTGATGGACCGCGAGGCCCAGAAGCGCGGCGAGACCTATTCCGGCGTCTGGGGCATCGCGATGCAGGACGCCTCGCTGCAGGAGAGCATGGGCCCGATCGTCGACCGGACGAAGGAGAACCTCGTCTCCACCGACAACGGGATCATCATGGCGCGCCACCGGCTGCGGAAGGCGGTCAAGGCGTTCACCGACAAGGGCGTGACCCCGCCGGGCGTCGACCCCGCGCATCAGAAGGTCCGCTCCGCGGCCGTGGTGCTGCCGAAGGAGGACGCCTTCATCGACAAGTGCAAGGACGACCTTTCGGTGCGTCCCGGCGTGAAGCAGAGTTCGGTCTGATGAAGGCGGGCCCCACCCTTCTGTCGAGCTGCGCGAAGGCCGCGACCCGCGAGGAGGCGGCGTTCCGCGTCCAGAAGCCGAACTCGCTGACGCGCGCCTCGCGCATCGTCGCGCTCGACGCGGAGGCCGAGGCGATCATGCACCGGGTCGAGGAGCAGCCCTGGGCGGGCGCGCATTTCCTGACCTTCGTCCGCAAGGAGGCCGCGCCGAAGCTCGAATCGCTGCCCTGGGACGCGGTGATGCGCGGGGCCGACGGGGCGGAGACGCGGCTCTCGGAGGAGCTTGCGGGCGCCGACGTCATGGTGATGATCGCGACCGAGACGGCGGACGCCGAGGCGGCTTCGGTCATCGGCAACGCCTGCTTCGTGCGGGGGATCATGGGGGCGGGGCTGGTGGTCTCGCCCTCGGGCGGGCCGGCGGGCGCGGCGGTGCAGGCGCTCCGGCCCTACTGCTCGGTGCTCGTGATCGCCTCCGGCGAGGAATACGTGCCGGAGATGCTGACGGCGCTGCGCGCGTGAGGCCCGCCGAGGAAGCCCGCATCGCCGAGGAGCAGGCCGCGCGGCGCGACCTGCTCGACGCCCTCGCCATGCTCGAGGGCGCGGGGATCGTGGACTTCAACGGCCACGCCTCGGCGCGGCTGTCGACGGGAAACATCCTGATCAACTCCGGCGCGTCGGTGCGGAGCGCGCTGACGGCCGACGACATCACGCTGATGGACCCGTCGGGCGAGGCGCTCGAAGGCGCGACCCCGCCGATGGAGAAGCACATCCACACCGAGATCTACCGCCGCCGCCGCGACGTCGGCGCGGTGATCCACGGCCATCCCAAATGGTCGACGGTGCTGACCTCGGCCCGCGTCCCCTACCGCCCGGTGCTGGCGCAGGGCTGCCTCACCCCGAACCCGCCGGTGGTGGAGGACCCGCTGTCGGTCAACACGCCCGCCCGCGGCGCGGCGGTCGCGGAGGCGCTGGGCACGGGCCGGGCGGCGCTCTTGCGGGCGCATGGCGTCGTGGTGGTCGGCGCGGATCTGATCGAGGCCTTCGCGCTCGCCGTCTATCTCGAACTCAACTGCGAGCGGCAGGTCGAGGCGGGGCGGCTCGGCGAGCCTTACGTCTTCGACGAGATCCAGGCGGCGGCCTGCGAGTCGGCGCTGTTCAAGCGCGGGCTGCTGCGGAAGTGCTGGGATTATCACCACGCCAAGATGGGCGGCGGGCGATGAGCGCTGCGCCGCCAGCGGAGGGTCGCGCCCGACCCTGCGCGACCGCCGGGCGAGACGGGGATGCCCAGCGCTGCGCCTCGACCCAATCCTCGAAGGGATCCTGAGCCATGTGCGGCGAACTCGACGACAACGCCGAGATCGACGGCGAACTCCTGTCCCGCCTCCTCCTGCTCGGCAAGCGCGCCGGCGCGGAGCCGGCGGAGAGCGCGGGGACGCCCGACCTCGAACCCGCCTCGGGCCGCGCCGCCTACATGGACGCGCTGTTCAAGGCGGGGCTCGCCCGCGCCATGGGCGACGCGCTGTCGGCCGAGGGCCAGCGGGTGGACGCCGTCGCCTCGCAGGCCATCGCGTTCGCGCGGCTGGCGGGGTTCCTCGCGGGGCAGCTCCCGCCCGAGTCGGACCTCTACCGCGCGACGGTCGAGGCGCTGACCGACGGCTACGCCGAGCCGAAGCGGCTCGCGGCGGCGGAGCGGGCGCGCCACGCGCATGAGCACGGCCACAGCCACGACCACGGCGGCCATCACCACCATCGTCACGAACACTGAGGGAGAGCCGGCTTGCCACGCGCGCCCTTCGACGACCGCGACTGGTGGCGCGGCCTGATGCGGGACAGCTTCGGCGGGGACTTCAAGGCGTTCCTCGCCGCGGCGGTGCTGGCGGGCGTCGCCGTCCTCGTCCTGAAGGGCTGGGGCGTTTTCGTCGACGCCGTCATCGAGGATTTCGAACGCACCGGCTCGCTGATCCCGCGGATCGTCGCCGCCGTCTCGGTCGCCGGGCTGCTCTGGGCGATGCTGCCCCGCGACCGCATGGCGAAGCTGATCGGCCCGGAGTCGAGCTGGCGCGGCCTCGCGGTCGGGACCATCGGCGGGACGATCACGCCGGGCGGTCCGGCCTCCGCCTTCCCGCTGCTGGCGATGCTCGGCGGCGCCGGCGCCGACCGCGGCGCGCTGGTCGCCTACATCGTGGCGTGGTCGATGATGGGGCTGCAGCGCATCCTCGTCTGGGACGTGCCGTTCATGGGCACCGACTTCTCGATGACGCGTTTCCTGATCTCGCTGCCCCTCGCGCTGCTCGCCGGGCTGATCGCGCGGCGGCTGCCCTTCGAGCTGCGGCTGCGCGAGACCGAGGACGATCCGCGGAAGGTGCGGACATGAGCCTCGGCCTCGTCATCCTGTGGGGTCTGCTGCTGATCCTCCTCGCGATGGCGGTCGCGCGCGCCGACGGCACGGCCGAGCGCGGCGCGCAGCGCGCGATCGAGCAACTCGCCAAGCTGGGGCCGCGGATGATCTGCGCGCTGATCGCCTCGGGCTTCATCGCAAAGCTGATTCCGGCGACCTTCATCTCCCGCTTCATGGGCGAGGAGGCGGGTTTCGCGGGGATCGTCGCCGGCGCCCTCGCCGGGCTGACGGTTCCGGCCGGCCCCGTGATCGCCTTTCCCATCGCCGCCGTCTTCGCCCGCGCCGGCGCCTCCACGCCCGCGCTGATCGCCTTCATCACCTCCTGGAGCCTGTTCGCGGCCCACCGGATCTTCATCTACGAGATCCCGATGCTCGGCCCGTCCTTCCTCCGGATGCGGCTCGTCTCGGTGGCCGCCCTGCCCTTCCTCGCCGGCCTGCTCGCGATGCTGGTCGGCCTCGTCGTCACCATCGATCCGACCGGAAGCCGCTGAGAAGCCCGGAGATCGCCAACAGGGAGTAGCGCCGCGATGGCCAAGGACGCCAACTACGAGAAGTACCAGTCCGACGTGATCGTCGATCTGCTGAAGTATTACGGGCTTCCCTACATCGCGATGAACCCGGGCGCGAGCTTCCGCGGCCTGCACGACAGCATCATCAACTACGGCGAGAACAGCCCGGAGCTGCTGGTCTGCCAGCACGAGGAGACGGCGGTGCAGATCGCCCACGGCTACGCCCGCGCGACGGGCAAGCCGATGGGCGTGATCCTGCACAACCTCGTCGGCATGCTGCACGCGCAGATGGCAGTCTACTACGCCTATATCGACCGCGCGCCGATCTTCATCATGGGCGCGACCGGCCCGATGCACGAGGGCAAGCGGCGGCCGCATATCGACTGGTCGCATTCCGCGCTGACCCAGGGCGAGGCGATGCGGAACTACACGAAGTGGGACTACCAGCCCCACGCCATCGAGGGCGTGCCGGAGTCCTTCATGCGCGCCTACTCGACCATGGTCACCGAGCCCGCAGGCCCGATCTACATGTGCTACGACGCGTGGCTGCAAGAGGAGAAGCTGACGGCGGCGCTCGACATGCCGCCGCCCGACATGCAGCGCGCGCCCTCGCCGATGGCCGGCGACCCGGAGACGCTGGGAAAGATCGTCGATGCGCTGCTCGCCGCCGAGAACCCGCTGATCCTGACCGACTACATCGGCCGGCACGAGGGCAATTTCGAGAAGCTGGTGGCGCTGGCCGAGACGCTCGGCGTTCCGGTTTGGGACGTGAACAACTCCCTCGCCTTCCCGAACCGGCACCCGCTGAACCTGTCGATGGACAGCGACTATCTGAAGGGCGTCGACGCGATCCTCGGCCTCGACCTGCGGGACTGGGAGAAGCCGACGCACAAGCTGGTCAGCACGACGCGCGAGGTGACGCCGCTCGTCCCCGAGACCTGCAAGTGGATGGAGGTGGGCTTCGCCGAGATCGGCATGTCCTCCTGGGCCTTCGACTACGGGCGCTTCCAGCCGAAGGCGCTGTCAGCCCTCGGCGACCCGCGCCTCGCCATGCCGCAGATGACCGATATCGGCGCGGCGAAGCTCAAGGCGGACCCCGCGCTCGCCGACAAGGCCGCCAAGCGCCGGCAGGCCTGCGCCGCGCGCCACGAGAAGAACTTCGCGAAATGGGCCGAGGACGCGAAGCAGGACCGCGACGCCTCCCCGCTCCAGCTCGCGCGGCTCGCCGAGGAGGTGTGGTCGGTCATCAAGGACGAGGACTGGGTGTGCTCGACCGGCACGTTGCGGAAATGGGCGCGCAAGCTCTGGGACTTCGACAAGCCCTACCGCCATGGCGGCGAGTCGCTCGGCACCTCGACCCAGATCGGCATGTCGCTCGGCGTCGCGCTCGCCTACAAGGGCACGGACAAGGTCGTGGTGGCGCTCCAGCCCGACGGCGACCTGATGTACGACGCAGGCGCGCTCTGGACCGCGGCGAAGCACAAGATCCCGCTGCTGATCGTGATGTTCAACAACCGGGCCTACTTCAACGACTGGGAGCACCAGATCCGCATGGCGAAGCTGCGCGGCACCGACGAGTCCCTCGCCCATATCGGCATGGACATCTTCGGGCCGGAGCCCGACTTCGCGACCATCGCCAAGGGCATGGGGGTCTGGGCGGAAGGCCCGATCGACAAGCCCGAGGACGTGGCGCCGGCGCTCCGCCGCGCGCTCGCGGAGGTGAAGGCGGGCCGCCCGGCGCTCGTCGACGTCATCACGCAGCACCGCTGATGCTGCTGATCGACAACCCCACG